>ERZ827423.1952-NODE-1952-length-17981-cov-8.659601_pt1 | contig 17981 bp, 16 predicted proteins | sample MGYA00519775_ERZ827423 | MGnify/ENA primary metagenome ERZ827423 (study PRJEB31778, sample SAMEA3449296) | human gut metagenome | biome: human gut; feature: human-associated habitat; material: faeces | place: United Kingdom | collected 2010/2012 ...
GCTGGTGTACCCCGATAAGCGCATTGAGATCGCATATAAAATCCAAGACATTTTCGATTGAGGTGGCAGTCATGAAAATCGCTTTCTATTGCAGAGTGGACGGACAGGGCTTTGGCTTTGTCCTCCCCGATGAAGCTGACAAGCTCCGCGAGTTTTTCGCCGAGCATCAGGATAAGCCTGCGCTTGAGAATCCATCAAGCGCAAGCTAAAAATTTTTGTCGTGTGCTTGACATACGGGTGCCTCAAATCGTGGAAACGAATCTTTTTTAAGTTGTTTTTCTTCAGCAGTATTTCAAAGTGCTGGGTTATGAAGTTGGGTTTAATCAGGTTCCCCATAGCATCTACATAAATATATTCCAGATAATCCCGACAGTAGCAATCGCCGCATACCTTTTGGTTAACGCTCTGCTCTTCCTTCAAATGGTGAAGCAGCAGCTCAAAGGGAGGAACCAGTGGCAGTGTTCGACAACTGGATTTTGTCTTTGTAGAATCCTTGCGTACAATTTGGTTTTGCCCATCCAGATTAAACTGAACAACTGTATGCCGGATGCTGATGGTTTTCTTTTTGAAATCAATGGCATCCCATTTCAAACCCACAACCTCGCTGCGGCGCAGACCGTAGAAAGCACCGACGATGACGGCAAGCTCCAGCGGATCACCTTTCACAGTTTTGAACAGTAAATTCAGTTCTTCTTCGTTATAGATGGTAGCTTCGTATTTGATTTTACGTGGCTTCTCCACTCGATCCGCGGGATTGGATTTAATCAGGCCAATTTGGAATGCATACTGCAGACACTTTCTTACATTGGCATGACGGCGGATCACCGTGGAAGGGGAAAGCCCTGAATCCAGCATACTCTGGTAAAACTCCTGGATATACTTGGGATGCCGCTCCAAATCCTGCAACGTATATCGCCGTGCCTTGAAATAAGGTGCAATGCATTTTTCAACGTTACGTTTGTAAGATGCATAGGTTATTTCCCCAATTTTGCTCCGAATGATTTCCAGCCATTCCCGGATAAATTCATCGAATAAGATCGGGGCTTGATCCGCACAGGGGTTTACTTCCTCCGCAGGGTTTTCTTCGATCCACCCCAGCTCCTCGGCATATCCCAAACAGGCAGTGACCACCTCGTGGTATTGCAGAAGATCTTCCGGTGTGGCATCATCTTCCTGTCGCTCAAACCGGTAAAAAGCTTCAAGCTCCTTGGATGTTACCTTCAGAACGGATACAGGATTCTCCCGAAAATAAGGCGCGATATATGCCTTTACATCGTAGGCGTAATTGGCATATACTCTAGCTCCCATGGAAATTGCCCTGTCCTTTAGCCATTTCTGGAAAAAGTCACATAAAGGAACATTGGCATTTTCAACCAGATTTTCCAGGTTAAATTCCTCACGTGCTTTCAGAAGCATAGCTTCCGCCCGCTTTTTGTTACCCTTGATGGGAAGGCCAGTGCTGATAGACTTGCTTCTGCGTTTACCATTGCTGTCCTTCCAGCTCAAGATCATTTGGAAATATCCATTTTGTTCTCTCAGGTGTCCTGCTACCATAAAAATCCTCCTTCGTGTGCAGCAACCGTATTCACCCGTCATTGACACCATTATGGTATCATGCCGGGTTACATCTGACAAGGATGCGAGTCCGCTACGCCTGTTGCCGTACAAAGGAAATGAAAAACGGCAGTTTTGGGAATGCGGTAAGTTCGCCCCAGCTTAAAGTGGTGGATCTGCTGTTCCCTAACAAGTTGATAGGCGTTTTTTTCATTGATGTTCAGCATCCGGCTGAGTTGCGGAACGGTTACAACATCAGGGAAACCTCGGAACATCGTTTCATAGAAATCATTTTGACTGTTCGTAAGAATCAACTCCTTATTGTTTTCAAAGTCACATGAATGCGCTGGTGAATTGATCCGCCAGCGCATGGTATCTGACTTTGAATGCCCTGCTTGAATATGCTTTAGTTTACATAACTCTCATATGAAGGGCAATCTGGGATACCCGTATATAAAATCCAACCCATTTGCCACGCATCCCGGTTGGTGGGTATGATACAAGTCGCCTTTGGTAAGGCTGTCATAACTCTGCAAGTACCGCTGCCGTCTGGCTGGCGTGTACCGCAGGGCTGCCCCCTAGTCCTTGGGAGCGCGTGAGCAAGTTCCATTTCACCGCATTGAGAGAGGATACCCCGGTTTTACCAGCCGGGGCCGTTCGGTTCGTAGATCGCTCTTAGGGGCTTCTGAGATTCATCCCAGAAGCCCCTTGTCATGGCGGCGGGCCGACAATCTCTGAAAGGGTGTGTGTACTTATATCATCTTGTATTCAGTTTTCAAGATACAGAGAAGGGTCTGTGAAGAAGTCCCTTCACTATACCACCAGGACACGGTGGGCTTAATAGTGCCATTCTGATAGGAAATTTTTTGAAAAATTTTCAAACTCATTTTTCTTGCGGAAGGCAGTCCTTCGCGAAAAGCCATAGTTGTCCATCAGGAACTTTGCAACCATGCAGCTTTTTCCGGACAGATACATCTCCAGCACCTCTGTTCCCCAGATGTTCCAGGCAGCCAGGGCTTTTTTTAATTCGCCGATTACGACGGAATTGATGAGAGCATCTTCCTGGCATTCAACAGAGGGCAGTGCGGCACTGTGATTTTCTACCAATTCTTCCAGTGATAAAACAGTGTAAGCCTTAGCGGCATCCCGGTTGCGGCGAGCGGATCGCCTTTCGCTGCTCCAGGCTGCGTGCTGCTCTTTGCTGACCTCCATAACGATACAGTCAAGGTTATAGTTGTCAGAAAGAATGTCGGCATAGAAATACCGCCGTTCATTTGCTGGGGCAGTCTTGTTTGCCGCAACAATTCTGTGCCATTGCGCAGAGGTGGTTTCAGCGAGTGCAAGGGAACCATCTGTCTGCCGTTCGTTTACCAGATATGTAATTTTCATGTTTGTGATCTCCTTAGTAGTGAAATTTGCTTGAAAGCAAATTTCGCAGATCATGGATACTTTGCGATATAACACAGTGTTCTCGTCTTAAAAGCGGATGCAGGCTCTTATCCGGGTTGCTTTATAAAAAGTCCGGCGGTTGGACGGATATTTTCATTTTTACTGGCGGTGGTTATGGTGTTCAGCCTTGCCCCGTCAGTTTTTGCAGCAGAGGGTGACAGCCCTGTGGTTGTTATGACTGCTGATAAAACATCAGTAAAACCGGGCGAGAATGTTACTATTACATATTCTCTAGACCATGATTTGCCGGAAATGACACGATTGAACATCGTTCTTTGCTATGATCACACTCTTTTCGATTTTGTAAGTTCAAATATCGATGATAGTGTTTGGTTCACTTCACCCAAGGTAAATGAAGTTATTGATTTGGGTGAGAGCGGAGCTAAGGGATTTAATATAAAGCAAAATAAAAACAGTAATACAGCTACGATTCCCGCAGGTAAATTGTGTTCTATCACATTTGTTGCATTGCAGCCTGATAGCAGTGTCTCAGCTACGTTTTGTAATTATGACAGTGCGTTTGGCTCGAGCATTAGATATGATGGTGAGACCTATGGTGCATACAAGGGCGGCATTTTTGATCATTGCTCGGACGACCCCATTAAAGTGAGCATTATACCGGCTGGCAGTTCCATCACGGTTCCGAAAACTGACACCAACTACTCCGTCTCCATGGGTGCTGATAAGGCGGTCGCCGCTGGCGAAACCGTTTCCATTCCCGTGACCGTCGCTTCCTCTGAGAAGAAGATCACCGGCTTCAACGCCTACGACATGACCTTTACTTACGACCCGACGGCGCTGACCCTGAACACTACTTCCAATGCCGCCGCCAATCTGACGGTGGAGGATAATAACGGCACCGTCCGCGTCCGCCGCTACGGCGAGGCCGTTGAGCTGGGTACGGCGCTGACGCTGGAATTCACCGCCAAAAAGGGCACGTCCAGCACCGTGACCCTGACGGAAGCCAAGTTCGACCTGGACGCCAACTCCATCAACTTCGACGCCCCGGCGGCCACGATTGCCGACGCCGACACCACCGTAACGGGACTGTGGAACGTGACGCTGCCGGATGGCTTCCGGAGCGCCGGCGGCGTGGACACCGTGGAAGATGGCGGGGACTTCACCTTCACCGCCCCGGACGCCCACTATGACTACGTCCTGGACGTCACCACCAACGGCAATACCGAGCAGGTGACCATGAAGGGCAACAACAGCTACACCATCGAGAACGTCACCGACAATGTGACGGTGACGGAGAAAAGCAGAACGGCCAAGACCTACACCCTGAAGTTTGTGGCGGATGACCGTTCCGCAGAGACGCTCGGTACGACCCCGCTGACGCTGGCCGATCTGGGCATCACCAGCGACACGGCCACGGTGCAGTATCCCAACAACTATGCATTTACCGTAGTCTACAGCATTCTGGTATTTGCGCTGTACTACAGCTCCTACCACCATTTCGGTGTCACAGTGCTGAGGCAGAATTTTATTGGCAACAACCTAACGGTGGAAAGCTTTGTCTACGGCCTGGTGATTGGACTGCGGTTTGCAACGCTGTGCATGTGGCTGGAAGCCATGTTCCGGGTAGTGTCCTCGGATAAGGTGGTGTACCTGTTTGGCAGGGTCAGCCCGCGGCTGTCCCTATTCCTCACGATCCTGCTGCGACTCATTCCCAGAATCGGTCGGGAGGCAAGGAAAATCAACCTCGCCCAAAAGGGAATTGGCTGTGGCAGCAATCAGGGCAATGTCTTTCGGCGGTTTGTCAACTGCCTGCGGATATCCTCCATGCTGATTACGTGGATGATTTCGGCGTTGGTGCTGGAATCCGATTCCATGCGTTCACGGGGCAGTCTGCTCCGGGGAAGAACGGCTTTCTCTATTTACCGTTTCGACAACCGGGATCGGACGTTTGTGATCTGTATGTTCTTCTGTGTTACGTTAACTACAATGGGTATCATCCTGGGTGCTACAGACATGTGGTATAACCCACGTATCCAATGGAACACGCTGGATGGCTTGGAAAGCCTGACGGCCATTGGCTATCTGACCTTCTGCACAATGCCAATGGTAATGGAACTCTGGACGCAGTATCGGTTCTATGCTGAGAGAAAAAGAGGTGCTTGGAATGACGCAACTGGACAACGAGTTTTTTGAAGAATACAAGCACTTGGAGCGTCTGTGTTCGGATATGTATTCTTGTCGGGACGGAGTAAGGCAGTACCTTGAGGGCATGGAAAGCCATTCTTCCGAGGGAGAACGCATAGTCCCTAATTGGAAGCGGGATTATTGGAAGCTGCGTGGACTACGCAAAACCAGGAACGTCCTTGCGCATAACATGAGCGCATACCAGGTATGCACGGAACAGGATGTGGAGGATGTCAAAAATTTTGCTGATACTCACGGCGTGTGCATTGACGGCTCTGGTATTAGCAATTCTCAAACAAGCTCCATTTTAATCCGTAAAAAAAGATTATCCCGAAATATGTAGCTGCAAATACATGAAACGGAGTGGGAAACATGAGTATTGAAGATAGGGACTGGTTCCGCGAGGATTATAGGGAAAGAGAACGTAAGTACGGCGGCGACTTCAGCTTGCACAGCACTCCAAAAAACAGACCGGGAAAACCCGAAAAGCGGAATGGGAACGCTTTGCCGATTGCACTGTTAAACATCTTTGCAGCTTTCAGCTGCGCGCTTTCCCTGTATGCTTCAATCATGATTGAACGGGAACAGCTGAACGGGAATTCATGGCCGTCTCTCATTGCGGCAATTCTGTGTTGGATTTTGTTTGCGGTGGTTTACAATAACAATAAACGGAAAAACAGAGGCTTTATTTGCAGTCTCTCACTGGCGGTGTGCTTCATATCCGCCCTCGCGGCATCCGGGATTGCCTCTTTTCTGACTGTTAGGTTATTTATCGGCGCGGTATACAGCTAATTTCCCGAATTAATAGAACCCCGTCTTGTTGACTTTATCGGGATTTCAGGATATACTTAAAATAATTAAATACTTCTTGTGGCCCCATGGTGCGCAGGCCGGCTGTGGGGATTAAAAAGGGAATGGGGACAAAAGCCCCGCAGGTCACGCTGCTGTGGGTACCGAGAAGATAAGCCGTCGGCGGAAGCCGGTCATTGGGGAAACCTGAGAAGGCAGAGCTTATTTTTCATCTGAGGTACAAGTCAGAAGAACTACAAGAAACGGGTAAACGCGGAGGTTTCTCTGCGTGCTTTGTGTTGCGTAAAAACGTTCGCGGCGGTCATTTGGCTGCCGCGCTTTTATTTTGCCGCCGGGGAACAGGGGAGAACAGGGTATGAATACACAATATTTTATCTATGCGATCGAGGTCGAGAAAACAGGCTCCATTACGCAGGCGGCAAACAATCTGTTTATGAGCCAGCCCACCCTCAGCAAGGCCATCCGGGACATGGAGTCTTCCGTGGGCTTTCCCGTCTTCAAGCGAACCTCTAAGGGCGTCGTCCCGACGCAGCGGGGGACGGAATTTCTGATATACGCGAAAAAGATCGCCGCCCAGCTCCAGAAAATGGACGCGATCCTCCACGCTCAGGATACCAGCCATCAGCTGTTCAGTCTGGCGATTCCCCGGGTCAGCTATATCGCCCAGGCGGCGTCCGAATATGTATGCACCTTTGACAACCAGCGGGATATGGAAGTCGATATTCTGGAAACCAGCTCCATGCGCGTGATCGATTCTGTCGCCTACGGGCATTACGTGCTGGGGATCATCCGATATCACACGGAGGACGAGGATTACTTTCTGAAAAGTCTTGCCGAGGCGGGCCTGCAATATGAGTTGCTGTGGCAATCCGGCTATGTGGCGCTGATGCGCCACGATCACCCCCTGGCGCAGAGAGAGCAGCTGACCGCCAGAGATTTTGATCCTTACGTGGAGATCGCCTTCGGCGACGAGGAGGTTCCCTACATCCGCGTCAGCGAGTCAAAAGCCTGCTCCTGCTTTCTGAGAAGCTCCAAACGCATTCTCGTATACGACCGGGCGACCCAGTTCGATCTGCTCCGCGCCAACCCTTGCGCGTACATGTGGGTCTCACCGCTGCCGGACGAGGTTCTCAGAAGCAACGGCCTGACTCAGCGGAAATGCCATCAGAACTGCCAGTTCAAGGATCTGATCATCAGCCGTGCCGGATACCGGTTCAGCCGGTTGGATCGGGAATTCATCGACAGACTGTGCTTGCAGCGAAATAAAGTCGCTTTCAGTGTTTAATTATGCCAAAATGATATTGCGCCCATTCCAATTTGGAATGGGCGCTTTTTCATTTCATGGGAAAATTCCCAATTTCTTATTGCGGTTTGACCAATCGGCGGGAAAGAAGCATATCCCTTTTTTTTACAGCATTCCTTTTATTGGACGCAAGCGCGGAATTTCCCGAACAAAAGGGGTGGTTGACGCCATGCAAATTCGGAAACAATCTATGCGGTATTTCAATTTCAATATTCCGCGCTTCTTTGGTATACTTTTATCGATAGAACAATTACTGATATAGCAGCGGTCTGGCTTACCCCCTTTCAGACCGTGTCCGAGACCTTCAAAGCGGCTGACTGTGCGTGTCCTCCCGTTTTCGGACAGGGTTTGTGTTCCACCTTCTTTACCTCATTTCTTTTTCTTTTTTGGCACGCCATAGCCAATATCAGACCGTTGTTCATCCTTTTCCCTGGGACTCGGAAACGGGTTCCAGGGAAATGCTGACATTGCTCCGGCGGGACTCCGCCGGGTTCTGTATAAATTTCAGGCAGTACCGCATTGCGCAGCGCTGCCCCAACCGAGAGGAGTTTTTTCATGAGCAGAAAAGTAACGGTTATCGGAGCCGGAAATGTGGGAGCGACCATCGCCTACACCCTGTCCCTGGGGGACATCGCTTCCCAGATCGTCGTGGTCGATATCAACAAGGAGAAGGTAGAGGGCGAGGTCATGGACATTGTCCAGGGAACCAGCTTCCGGGAACCGATCTCCGTCATTGCCGGTGATTACGCCGACGCGGCGGACTCCGACATTGTGATCATCACCTCCGGCATCGGCCGCAAGGCCGGTCAGAGCCGCATTGATCTGGCGCAGACCAATGTGAACATCATGAAAGACATCGCGCCCCAAATCGCGGCGGTTGCACCAAACGCTCTGTACGTCATCGTCAGCAATCCCGTGGACATCATGACCTACGTGTTCACCAAGGTTTCCGGCATCCCGGAAAATCAGGTTATCGGCTCCGGTACCATTCTGGATACCGCCCGGCTTCGCTACGACCTCTCTCACCGCTACAATATCGCCCAGAAGAACATCCACGCCTACGTCTACGGCGAACATGGAGATACCTCTTTCATCCCCTGGTCTCTGGCGCAGATCTCCGGCTGCCCCCTCAGCGAGTATGAGGACATGGTGGTCAAGCAGTGCGCCACGAAGGACCGGCTTGACCCGGAGCAGACGCTGAAATACGTCCAGAAATCCGGCGGCGAGATCATTGCCAAGAAGGGCGCTACCTTCTACGCCGTGTCCGCCTCCGTAAACAAAATTCTGGGTGCGCTGGTAGCTGCCTATGACAGCGTGGCCACCGTGTCCTCCATGATGCACGGGGAGTACGGAATCGAGGACGTGTGCATCAGCACCATGACGATCATCGGTCCCAACGGCGTAAAGGGAAAGGTTCCCGTAGAGCTGACCTACGACGAACAGGCAAAGCTCCGCGCCAGCGCCGACGCACTGAAGGAAGTTATCGCAAGTCTGGATATATAAAGGAAGGAATGCTATGAAATACAGCTATTATCCCGGCTGTACCCTGAAAAACAAAGCAAAGGCTCTGGACGATTACGCCAGAGCCTGCGCTCTGACTTTGGGGTTTGAACTAGAGGAACTGGATACCTGGCAGTGCTGCGGCGGCGTGTACCCGCTGGGCGCGGACGAGATCGCGACCAAACTTTCCTCCGTCCGGGCGCTGAACGACGCGAAGGAAAAGGGACAGGACTTGATCGCGGTCTGTTCCGCTTGCTACCATGTGCTCAAGCGCGTCAACGACGATATGAAAAACGACGCGGATACCCAGCTCCGTGCCAACAATTATCTGGCGCTGAAGGAGCCGTACCGGGGGGAGACCCATGTCCTCCATTTCCTGGAAGTGCTGCGTGACCGCGTCGGCTTCGACGAGGTGAAGAAAAAGGTCGTAAAACCTTTGACCGGGCGGAAAATCGGCGCGTACTACGGATGTCTTCTCCTGCGGCCCAACGCGGTCATGGCCTTTGACGACCCGGAAAACCCCACCATTCTGGAGGATTTTATCCGGGCGCTGGGGGCGGAGCCTGTGGTATACCCCTACCGCAACGAGTGCTGCGGCGGGTACATATCCCTGAAGGAAAAAGCGCTGTCCGGCAGCCTGTGCAGCCGGATCGCCGGAAGCGCGGCGGACTTTGGCGCGGAATGCCTTGTGACCGCCTGCCCGCTGTGCAAGTATAATCTCAGCCGGGAAAGCAGTCTGCCCGTAGTGTATTTCACCGAGCTTCTGGCGGAAGCGCTGGGCATTATGGAGGTGGACGCGTGAATACGGTTGAACAGATCAAACGCATCAGCGGCGTGAACCCCCTCAAGTGCATGAAGTGTGGCAAATGCTCCGCTTCCTGCCCCTCGTTCAATGAAATGGACATCAAGCCTCATCAGTTTGTCACCTATGTGATCAACGACGACGTGGAAGCACTGGCGAATTCCGTCTCCGCGTGGAAATGTCTGAGTTGCTTTGCCTGTATTGAACGGTGTCCCCGGGATGTGAAGCCCGGAAAGCTCATTGACGCGGCACGGCAGATCCTGATCCGCCGGCGGGGGCAGGAAGGGCTTTCGCCGGACGAAATCGGGGCGCTGCTGGACGAGGATACCCCGCAGCAGCTTCTGGTCAGCGCGTTCAGAAAACAACGGAGGTGAGAACCCGTGCAGAGAATCGGAGTGTTTGTCTGCCATTGCGGCAGCAATATTGCCGCGACGGTGGACGTGAAAAAAGTGGTGGAAATGGCACTGCGGGAGCCGGGCGTTTTCCACGCGGAAGACTATCCCTACATGTGCAGCGAGGCCGGTCAATCCCGGATCGCCGCCGCGATCAGGGAAAAGGGCCTTACCGGCATCGTGGTCTGTTCCTGCTCCCCCCGGATGCACGAGACGACCTTCCGCAAGGCCGCGGAAAAAGCCGGGATCAATCCCTATCTGGTTGAGATCGCCAACATCCGGGAGCATTGCTCCTGGATCCATAAGGATATGGAGGAGGCCACCCGGAAGGCGGTCATTCTGATGCGCGCTGCCGTTGCCAAGGTGCATCTGGATGCGCCGCTGTCGGCAGGGGAAAGCCGGGTCATAAAGCGGGCGCTGGTCATCGGCGGCGGTATCGCCGGGATACAGACCGCACTGGATATCGCCGACGCGGGCTACAAGGTGGATATCGTGGAGAAATCGCCCTCCATCGGTGGACGCATGAGCCAGCTGGATAAGACCTTTCCGACGCTGGACTGCTCGGCCTGCATCCTGACACCCAAGATGGTGGAGGCGGCAGCCCATGAAAACATCACCATCCATACCTATTCCGAGGTGGAGAGGGTCTCCGGCTTCGTGGGAAATTTCACGGTGGATATCCGCAAAAAAGCCCGGTATGTTGACTTGAACAAATGCACCGGCTGCGGCGTCTGCCAGGAAAAATGTCCTTCCAAGAAAACGCTGAACGAATTCAATCGGGGGCTGAACACCCGCACCGCCATCTATACCCCTTTTGCTCAGGCCATTCCCAACGTACCAGTCATCGACACGGCCAGCTGCATCAAGATGAAGACCGGCAAGTGCGGTATCTGCGAAAAGTTCTGCCAGGCAGGCGCCATTGACTACACCCAGACCGACGAGATCGTGACCGAACAGTACGGTGCCATCGTCGTGGCAACGGGTTTTGACACCATTAAGTTGGACAGATATGGTGAATACGCCTACAAGGAGAGCAAAGATGTGATCACTTCTCTGGAGCTTGAGCGGATCATGAATGCTGCAGGCCCCACCAAGGGACATCTGGAGCGGCTTTCCGACGGCAAAGCTCCCAAGGAGATCGTGTTCATCCAGTGCGTGGGCAGCCGCTGCGCCGACAGCCGGGGCAAGCCCTATTGCTCGAAAATCTGCTGTATGTACACCGCCAAGCATGCCATGCTCATCCGGGACAAGTACCCGGATACCAACGTGACGGTGTTCTATATTGACGTCCGGACGCCCGGTAAGAATTTTGACGAATTTTACCGCCGGGCGGTGGAGGACTACGGCGTCAACTACATAAAGGGTCAGGTGGGCAAGGTCGCCCCCCAGAGCGACGGAAGCCTGCTGGTGCAGGGCGTCGATCTGCTGGAAAACAAGCAGATCCTGAAAAAGGCGGACATGGTGGTGCTGGCCACCGCCATCGAGCCGAACCCGGATGTGCGGAAGATCGCTACCATGCTGACCGCTTCCATCGATACCAACAATTTCCTGACCGAAGCACATCCCAAGCTGCGGCCTGTGGAATCCCCCACGGCGGGCGTGTTCCTGTCCGGCGTGTGTCAGGGGCCTAAAGACATTCCCGAGACCGTCGCCCAGGCGGGCGCCGCCGCGGTGAAGGTCATCGGCCTGCTGGCAAAGGACAAGCTCAAGACCAATCCCTGCACTGCCAAGCCTGACGAGCTGCGGTGCAACGGATGCTCCCAGTGCGCCAATGTCTGCCCCTACGGTGCAATCAGCTACGAAAATCGTCAGGTCAACGACCATGGCATCCGGGAGGAGCGCCATGTTGCCGTGGTCAACAGCGCCCTGTGTCAGGGCTGCGGCGCCTGCACCGTGACCTGCCCCAGCGGCGCTATGGATTTGCAGGGCTTCTCCAACAGACAGATCATTGCGGAGGTGGACGCCATATGCCGGTAACAAACGAAACCTGGAAGCCCACGATCGTGGTTTTCTGCTGCAACTGGTGCAGCTACGCCGGCGCGGATCTCGCCGGTTCCAGTCGGCTGGCGTATCCTGCGGACGTGAAGATCATCCGGGTACCCTGCTCCTGCCGGGTCAACCCCATGTTTATTCTCCGTGCCTTTGAGAAGGGCGCGGACGGTGTGATCCTCTGCGGCTGCCATCCCGGCGACTGCCACTACTCCACCGGCAATTACTATGCCCGCCGCCGGATGACCCTGCTGTTTTCCATGCTGGATTATCTGGGCGTGGAGGACGGGCGCACCCGGGTGGAGTGGGTCTCCGCCGCCGAGGGCGTGAAGTTTTCCGAAACCATGAATAGCTTTGTGTCAGCTGTCCGGGCGCTCGGCCCGAGCGTGAGATTGGGGGATATGAGATGCAGGAATTGATGGAAAAAGCAAAGCAGCTCCTTTCCTCCGGCGAGGTCGCCCGTGTGCTGGGCTGGCGGAAGGGCGAAAACGTCTGGGACGCGGAACCGGCCTTCTTCGAGACGGCGGATGCGCTGGACGGCTTCATCTACAACGGTTTCTGCGGCGCGAACCTCAGCAAGTACGTGATCGAAGCCGGGAAAAAAGAGGGAAAGACGCTGGTATTTTTGAAGCCCTGCGATTCCTATAGCTTCAACCAGCTCCTGCGGGAACACCGGGTCAGCCGAGAGAAAGCATATATTGTCGGCGTGGGCTGCAAGGGAAAGCTGTCGCTCTCCCAAATCCCCTTTGACGGGATCCTGAGCATTTCCGGTGCGGCCTACCCTGACCCCGCCGAAAATCTGACCGTCGAGACACTGTACGGCACGCGGACGCTGCCCTACAAGTCCGCCATGCTGGAGCGCTGCCATGTCTGCAAGGGTAAGGAGCATGTAATTTACGATGAGCTGCTTGGAGAATCCTCGGATACCGTGGACGCCGACCGCTTTGCGGAGGTGGCGCGGATCGAGGCACTGCCGTCCGAGGAGAAATTTGCCTTTTTTCGCAGTGAATTGAGCAAATGCATCCGCTGCAATGCCTGCCGGAACGTCTGCCCCGCCTGTTCCTGCCGGAAGTGCGTCTTCGACAGCACGGCCTTCAACAGTGAGCAGAAGGCCAATGTCACTTCTTTTGAGGAAAATATGTTCCATATTATCCGCGCATTCCATGTGGCGGGGCGGTGTACCGACTGCGGCGAGTGCAGCCGGGTCTGCCCTCAGGGCATTCCGCTGCACCTGTTCAACCGGAAATTTATCAAGGATATCAACACCCTGTACGGAGACTATCAGGCAGGCCTCAATCTGGACAGCCCCGCGCCGCTGACCAGCTTCCGTCAGGACGATGCCGAACCCGGCGTAGGAAGGGGGTAAGGGGATGTATCGGATCAAAACTCAGGCGCTGACGGCACTTTATGCCGCCATGGCGGCGGAAAACGACCTATTCCTGCCGGTGAAGGCTGCTGGGAAGACCAATTTCGCCCTGTGGCAGCCGGATGCGGACGTGGATATCCGCACGCTGAAAGCCGTGAAGTCCCCCAAGGACGTCTTCTTCCCCCAGAGCGAAAACCTGTATACCTGTGAAAGAACCGACGGCAAGCTCGCCGTGGAACCGCAGACCCTGCGGGAAAAGCCCTTCGTGGTCTTCGGCATCCGCGCCTGCGACGTGCGTGGCATTGCCGTGCTGGACAAGGTGTTCCTGAGCCGGCCCGTGGATACTTATTATGCTGCCCGCCGTAAGTGCGGTGTTCTCGTCAGTCTGGCCTGTTCCCGGCCGGAAACCTCCTGCTTCTGCGGAGCCTTCGGCATCGACTGCGCCGCGCCGGAGGGCGACGTTGCTGCCTGGCTTGCCGGAGAATATCTGTACTGGCAGCCACGGACGGAAAAGGGAGCGGCGCTGACCGGACAGATAGAGTCCCTGTTGGAGCCGTGCGATGACGCGCCTGTGGCAGCGGAACAGGCCGCCATCCGTGACATTTGCCGGAAGCTGCCCCTGAAAGATCTGAGTCTCGCAAACTGGGGAGCCGACGCGGCACAGCGGAATTTTGATTCCCCAATCTGGGAACGGCTTTACAAGCCCTGTCTCGCCTGCGGCACCTGCACCTTCGTATGCCCCACCTGCCAGTGCTACGACATTAAGGACTACGACACCGGCCGCGACGTCCAGCGCTACCGGTGCTGGGACAGCTGCATGTACTCGGACTTCACCATGATGGCCCACGGCAACAATCGCACCAGCCAGATGCAGCGGTTCCGTCAGCGCTTCATGCACAAGCTGGCCTATTTTCCCGCCAATAACGACGGAATGTTCTCCTGCGTGGGCTGCGGACGGTGCGTGGACAAGTGCCCCAGCCGGCTGAATATCGTCAAGGTCATCAAGGCATTTGAACAGGGGGGAAAAGCATGAGCGAAGCAATGCACGAATGTAAGTATAACCCCGGCTTTCTGCGGGACACCCTGATCCCCCAGGTCGGCGTCATCACCGACATCCGCACCGAGACCCCCGACGTCAAGACCTTCCGGGTCAACGCCCCCGGCGGCGGGAAGCTGTTCGAGCATATGCCGGGTCAATGCGCCATGGTCTGCGTCCCCGGCGTGGGAGAAGCCATGTTCTCCATTACATCCTCCCCGACAAACCGGGAATATCAGGAGTTCTCCATCAAGCGCTGCGGCGTGCTGACGGATCAGCTGCATTCCATGAATGTGGGCGATGAAATCCTGGTTCGCGGCCCCTACGGCAATTCCTTCCCGGTGAACACGGAGCTGAAGGGCAAAAACCTTCTGTTCATTGCGGGCGGCATCGGTCTTGCCCCGCTGCGCAGTGTGATCAACTACTGCCTGGACAACCGGGAAAACTACGGAACCATTGACATTCTCTACGGCTCCCGCAGTGCCGACGATCTGGTCAGGCGGGAGGAAATTGAAAAGGTCTGGACGGCAGCCCCCGGCGTCAACGTCTACCTGACCATCGACCGCCCCCAGGAGGGGTGGGACGGCCACGTCGGCTTTGTCCCGACGTACCTCAAGGAGATCGGCTTCGACACCAACAAGGTGGCGCTGCTCTGCGGCCCTCCCGTGATGATCAAATTCTGCCTGCAGGGGCTGCGGGAGATTGGATTCTCCAACGAGCAGGTCTATACCACTCTGGAGCTGCGCATGAAGTGCGGCGTGGGCAAATGCGGCCGGTGCAACATCGGCACGAAGTACGTCTGCAAGGACGGCCCCGTATTCCGCTTTGACCAGGTGGACGCCATGCCCAACGAATACTAAGGAGGACAAAAACCTATGGAAAACATGGTAAATGTCTATTTTTTCGGCAAGAAATATTCCGTCCCCGGTGACCTGACCATTATGACCGCCATGGAATACGCGGGCTACACCCTGACCCGGGGCTGCGGCTGCCGCCATGGTTTCTGCGGCGCGTGCGCCACCATTTACCGCATCAAGGGCAAAAACGAGCTGAAGACCTGTCTTGCCTGCCAGACCCAGGTGCAGGAGGGGATGTATATCGCCTCGATTCCCTTTTTTCCCACCGACAAGCGCACCTATGACATCGACGGCCTGAAGGTCGACCAGCGGGTCATGATGGAGCTGTACCCCGAAATTTACGCCTGCGTCGGCTGCAACGCCTGCACGAAGGCCTGTACCCAAAACCTGAACGTGATTCAGTACATCGCCTATGCCCAGCGGGGCGAGTTTGAAAAATGCGCCGAGGAGAGCTTCGACTGCGTCGGCTGCGGCTGCTGCTCCGTGCGCTGCCCCGCCGGTATCAGCCATCCCATGGTGGGGCTGCTTGCCCGCCGTCTCACCGGAAAGTACATCGCGCCCAAGTCCGCCCATCTGGAAAATCGGGTGGAGGAGATCAACGCCGGTGCTTATGACGAGCTGATCGAAGCCATCATGCAGAAACCCATTTCCGAGATGCAGGAACTCTACAATCACCGGGATATCGAAAAGTAAGGAGGGCGCACCATGTATACACCTGAAATGCTGGAATCCATCCGAAAGGTGGAGGCCACCCGCGCCGCGCGTATGGGCGTAGAGCCGCGCAGAATGACTGCGGAGGAAAAAGACGAGCTGCTGAGAGCCTTTCACCCCGATTATCGCCCGGAGGGCTTCAAGGAGATTAAGGTCGGCCCCAATAAGGGCCAGAAGGCTCCCGTGGAGCTGACCAACCTGCTGCACGCCAACAGCCGTCTGCTGAGCGGCGCGCCCAACCTGAACAAGATCGACTATGACGTGGACGTTCTGGTCATCGGCGGCGGCGGCGCGGGCGCCTGCGCTGCCATCGAAGCCGACGAGGCGGGGGCGAAGGTCATGATCGTCACCAAGCTGCGCATCGGCGACGCCAACACCATGATGGCCGAGGGTGGCATTCAGGCCGCCGACAAGGAGAACGATTCTCCCGTCCAGCACTATCTGGACGCTTTCGGCGGCGGTCATTTCGCCGCCCGGCCGGAGCTGCTGCGCCGCCTGGTCATGGAAGCGCCCGACGCCATCCAGTGGCTCAACGACCTGGGCGTCATGTTCGACAAGGACGCCGACGGCCGCATGATCACGACCCATGGCGGCGGTACCTCCCGGAAGCGGATGCACGCCTGCAAGGACTACTCCGGGGCGGAGATCATGCGCACCGTCCGGGACGAAGTCCTGAACCGGAAGATTCCTGTTGTGGAGTTCACTTCTGCGGTGGAGCTGCTGAAGGACGAAAACGGTCAGGTTGCCGGTGCCGTCCTGCTGAATATGGAGACCGGCGATTATCTGGTAGCGAAAGCAAAGACCGTCGTCATTGCCACCGGCGGCGCGGGACGGCTCCACTATCAGAACTTCCCCACCTCCAACCACTACGGTGCAACCGCCGATGGCCTGATTCTGGGCTACCGCGCCGGCGCGCCCCTGCTGTATCAGGACACCATTCAGTACCACCCCACCGGGGCGCTGTACCCCAGCCAGATCTACGGCGCATTGGTGACAGAGAAGGTTCGCTCCATCGGTGCCATGCTGGTCAACCGGGAGGGCGAAGCCTTTATGCACCCGCTGGAAACCCGCGACGTTTCCGCCGCATCCATCATCCGGGAGTGTTCCGCCCGGGGAAAGGGCGTTCATACGCCGCTGGGCGACGGTGTCTGGCTGGATACCCCCATGATCGAGCAACTCCACGGCACCGGTACCATTGAAAAGCGAATCCCCGCTATGCTGCGGATGTACATGAATTACGATATCGATATGCGCAAACAGCCCATTCTGGTCTATCCCACGCTGCACTACCAGAACGGCGGTCTGGAGATCGGCGGCGACGGGTTTACCAAGACCATCCCCAATCTGCTGGTGGCCGGTGAAGCGGTGGGCGGCATCCACGGGCGGAACCGGCTCATGGGCAACAGCCTGCTGGACATCATCGTCTTCGGCCGTGATGCCGGAAAGGCTGCCGCCGCCAAGGCGAAGACCATCACACTGGGTACGCCCAATCTGGATCACATCTATCAATATGCGGACATGCTGAAGGAAGCGGGCTGCACCGAGGAGGGCGTTTCCCCTCTGCTGCTGCCCCATTACGCCCGTCATGAGCGGTAAAGAGGAGGACATATGAGAGAAATTCCTGTCAGCCAGGTCACCGACACCGTGGAGCGGCTGTGTATCGAGGCCAACACCCACCTGCCCAGTGACGTAAAGTGCGCCATCGAGGCCTGCCGCGCCTGTGAGGACGGCGAGATTGCCGTGGGCGTGCTGGACAACATCATTGAAAATTACCAGATCGCCGACCGGGAATGCGTTCCCATCTGTCAGGATACCGGCATGGCCTGTGTGTTTCTGGAGATCGGTCAGGACGTCCATCTCGTCGGCGGCGACCTGCGGGAAGCGGTGGACGAGGGCGTCCGCCGGGGTTACACAAACGGGTACCTACGAAAGAGCGTCGTCCGCGACCCCGTCCGCCGGGGCAACACCGGCGACAACACCCCCGCCGTCCTGTACACCGAGATCGTTCCCGGCGAGCAGGTGAAGATCACCCTCACCCCCGGCGAACGACAGGCGACCTCCGACGCC
>ERZ827423.1953-NODE-1953-length-17981-cov-6.025773_pt1 | contig 17981 bp, 17 predicted proteins | sample MGYA00519775_ERZ827423 | MGnify/ENA primary metagenome ERZ827423 (study PRJEB31778, sample SAMEA3449296) | human gut metagenome | biome: human gut; feature: human-associated habitat; material: faeces | place: United Kingdom | collected 2010/2012 ...
TTTACTCCGGCGCGGATTACCTGATCGTCAACGCGCTTCTGTGGCGCAACACGCAGGCTCTGGAGGCCTGTCTTAAAATCGTCTGGGACAATAACCGCGCGGTAATCCAGGAAGCGCGGCAAAGCACACCCGAGAAGCGGTTTTCCGGCTGCGGGCTGGACGCCGCCGCGCTCTATGAAAGCTATCTCTCAAGAACACCGGAAGCCTTTACCGAGGAAGCAAAGCATCGCATGATCGATCAGGCGATCCTCGATATTCGCTGCATCTGCTCCGCCATGCATGCAGCCGAGGAAGACCTGCAGCTCATACGAAACGTGGACGCGCGCTTCGCCATCGGCCGCGCCGCCATCGGAGAAACGGTCGAGCTGCTGGGCCTGACCTCGACCAGCACGACCGGTCAGCTCATTGACTACGGGAAAAACGAGCAACAGAAGCCCGATCAGATTCTCCGCATCCGCGTGCCCACCGGCCTGCCCGCACTGAGACTGGAGGACGACCGGGAGCGCGAAGTGCTGCTTCCGCCGATGGCCTACCGTGTATTGGACAGACGAACGGAAAACGGCGCGGATACCCTGTGGCTCGAGGCCGTGAAGCCCCTGAACCTTGAGCAGCTGATTTGCGCGGCGAAGTCCGAATGGGAGAAGCGCAGAAAATGTTGACAGAAACCGGGCAGACTGATATAATACAGGTAAAAATCATTTACGAACGGAGGAACCTCTCATGAAAAAGCTGCTCAAGGAATTTCGCGACTTCGCCTTCAAGGGCAACGTGATCGACATGGCCGTCGGCGTCATCATCGGCGCGGCGTTCGGCTCGATCACCACGTCGCTGGTCAACGACATCTTCATGCCGCTGATCGGCGTGCTGACCGGCGGCATCAACTTCGGCGGCCTGTTCGTCGCGCTCGACGGCGGCAGCTACGTTTCCGCCGAGGCGGCCGCGGCGGCCGGTGTCGGCACGATCAACTACGGCCTGTTCATCCAGAACGTCATCAACTTCATCCTGACCGCGTTCTGCATGTTCCTCGTCATCCGCGCGATGAACAAGATCCACAAGAAGCCGGAAGCCGCCCCGGCCAAGCCCAAGCGCATCTGCCCGTTCTGCAAGGGCGAGATTGCCGACGACGCGACCCGCTGCCCGCACTGCACGTCGATGCTGGAATAATACTAATTCTTGTTAAAATGGCTTAATCCGCGCACCATCTTTTTCGCTCTGACTTTGCCTCGTTCCGTTCAACGTACCTCCAGTACGCCTCACTTCACTTGGCTTCGTCAGAACAAAAAATCTGATGCGCTCTGTTAAGCATTTTAACTGCGAATTAGTATAAGCAAAAAAGAGTACGCCTTCAAACCCCAAAGCCGCCAAAGCCCAACCGGGTTTGTCGGTTTTTTTGTTGCCCCAAAAAAGGCGCGGCGCATGAAAACGGCAAACCCCCGCATATCATCGCCGGGAGGGATGAACATGCGATTGATTGCCTTTGGCGGGGACGAGAGGATGCGCGGGGTGCTGCTGGCTGCCGGGCGCGCGGGCTGGGAGACGCTGCACATCGAGGATGCGGCGGATGTTCCCGACGAAATGCCGCCTGCGCAGGCGGTCATGCTGCCGTGGCCGAGGAGCTTCCGGGAGGAACGGCTGATTTCGGCGAAGGGCGGGCTGGAGCGGGAGCGCGTGCTCGCGCTGATCCCGGCCTGCCGCGCGGTGCTGGCGGGCGGCGACGTGAAGGAGGAGGAGCTGGCGCAGACGGCGCTGGTGGTTCGCCCGGAGAAGGACGAGACATTTCTGCGCAAGAACGCGCGGCTGACGGCCGAGGGCGCGCTGGCAACGGTGATGCGGGTCAAAAAGCGGGCGCTGATGCGCGAGACGGCGCTGGTGACGGGCTACGGGCGCATCGGGCGGGAGATGACGGCGCGGCTCTGCGCGCTGGGGATGTTTGTCATCGTCTGCGCGCGCAGCGAGGAGCAGATGCGCATGGCGCACGCGGCGGGGGCGCATCCCGTGCCGCTGGCGCAGATCGCGGCCGCGTGCAGGCAGGCGGATGTGATTATCAACACGATTCCGGCGCATGTGCTCGGCGACGCGGCGCTGGCGGAGACGGCGCGCGATACGCCGATCATCGAGCTGGCCAGCGCGCCCTACGGGCTGGAAATGCAGAAGGCGGTCAAGCTGGGGCTGCAGGTCTGCGTGGAGAGCGGCCTGCCGGGGCGGTATGCGCCGCTGGACGCGGGGGAAGCGCTGTTTGACGCGCTGACGCGCGCGATGGGGACGCGGAAGGAGGATGCGCAATGCGCGACTTGACCATCGGGTTTGCGATTACGGGATCATTCTGCACGTTCAAGGCGGTCTTTCCGCAGATGAATCTGCTGGTGGAGCACGGCTATCGGGTGCTGCCGATTATGAGCGAAAACGCCTACGCGACGGATACGCGCTTCGGGCGCGCGGCGGACTGGGCGGCGCAGGCGGAGGAAATCTGCGGGGAAAAGGTGATTCACACGATTGCGCAGGCCGAGCCCATCGGCCCGAAAAAGCTGCTGGATCTGCTGATCCTCGCGCCATGCACGGGCAATACGCTGGGCAAGCTGGCCTGCGGCATATACGATACCGCGCCGACGCTGGCGGTCAAGAGCCACAGGCGAAACGGGCGGCCGGTGCTCATCGCCGTATCGACAAACGACGCGCTGGCGGGCGCGGCGGCGGGAATCGGGCTGCTGATGAACCGCAAGGGGACGTATTTCGTACCGCTTCAGCAGGATGATTTTCGCGCGAAGCCGACGAGCTGCGTGGCGGATTTTGCGCAGATTCTCCCGGCGGCGGAGGCGGCGCTTGCGGGGCGGCAGCTCCAGCCGATGATTTTTTGAAAAAACAGATCCGTCGGGGGAAGAAAAAGGCGGGGGCGTTCGTCTCTTTACAAAGCGATTTCTTTTCGTGTACAATAGAGGGCAAGAGGTGATACGCCATGAAACGCTTGACAGCGATCCTGATGGCGCTGAGCTTGGCCTTTCCCGCGTGGGCGGCGGCCGAGCTTGACGTGAATATGGAACAAAAGGAAGAAAACGGGCAGACGCTGACCGTCTTTTCGGCGGAGGCGGGGGCGGCAGAAACGACCGCCGCGCCGGAGGAAACGCCCGACCCGGCGCTGGCGACGGCAAACGCGCTGATTGAAGCGCGCTTTGAGCAGGCGAAGGCGGCGCAGCTGACCCAGCGCGCGGGCGCGGAGATCATCCAGAGCGGCGAAACGCACACGCTGGGGAACGTCGCGTCGCTTGTGCTGCGCTGGAACGGCACACAGCCGGACGGTACGGCGGGAAGCGCCGTGCGCGCGCTGGTGCTCGACCGGACGACCGGCGAGGAAATCCGCCTGGAGCAGCTTTTTGACGACGCGGACACGGCGATAGGCGCGATGGAGCGGATCATCGAGGACGATGTGCTGCCCGAATTGAGCGACTATATGGAATACAGCGAGCTGCTGCCGATGCCGCGCGACGCATACGCCGTGGACGAATACGGGCTGACGGTGTTCTATCCCGACGACAGCTATCGCTATTTTGACGAGCAGAGCGGCGCGGTGCAGTTCGCGTGGCACGAGCTGGCGGCGTATATCGGCGAAAGCAGCCCGGTATACGAGGCGGCGCATGCGCAGGGCGACATGAACGCGCTGACCGACGCGGCGGGGGACGGCAGGCTGCCGGGGCCGATGACGCGGGCGGCGGTGGGGCAGAAGCTCGGCGAAGTGCTCTCCGCCTACACGCTGCTGACCGACCCGGATTACACGAAGGATTCCCGTGTGTATCTGTTCGAGGAGGCGAGCCTGCGCGGCTGGGCGGTGGAGATTCCCAAATACGCCGAAACGGACGAGGCGGAGACGCCGATTTCCGCAATCCGCACCACACGCGCGGACGTTTGCGGGCTGACCGTCGGCAAGACGACGAAGGCCGAGCTGACCGCGCTGCTCGGGGAGCCGCTGGAAACGAGGGTCTACGACGCGGACGAAGCCGCCGACCGCATGCTGGAGGCGGGCGAGAGCCTGTTCTTCGCGCTTTCCGGGCGCATTTTGCAGGCGCATGTGGATGAAAACAATGTGTTACAGTGTCTGATTCTGCGCGACGCGATTCCCGAAGCGCTTTACTGATGGAAATAAACGTGGTATAATAATCTGCCTGACTATGCGCGGGCAGATTGTTTTTTTCATATTTTGAATGATTTGGGATTATAGATTATCATTGAGCAAAAAGCAAATTCTGTACAAACAGCGGGCGCGCAATGCGCGCCCCTACGGGTACGCGATTGCTTTTTGCAACGTTGTAGGGGCGCGCATCGCGCGCCCGTTATCGGAATTTGTGCAAATGTTTGGTTCAAATATGACAGCCTCAGGTTTGGGCGGAAGCCCAAGGGAGCGTATAGCATGAAAAAAGACTGGAACGCCCGTTTGGAAGAAATCACGCAGACGGATAAGACCATTTGGGCGACGGGGCGCGCCTTTGCCGGCATAGACGAGGCGGGGCGCGGCCCGCTCTGCGGCCCGGTGGCGGCGGCCTGCGTCGTGATGCCGCCCGAGCCACTGCTGCTGTATGTGGACGACAGCAAGAAGCTGACGGAAAAGCGCCGCGAGGAGCTCTATGATAAAATCATGCAGACGGCGGTGTATGCGAAGGTGATTCTCGCTTCGCCGGAGGAGATCGACCGGGTGAACATCCTGAACGCGACGAAGAACGCGATGGCGATGGCGGCGAAGGACGCGCCCTGCGATTTGTTTCTGGTGGACGCGATCACCAGGCTGGACGTGCCGGGCGAGGTGCGCGGGCTGGTGCACGGCGACGCGCTCTGCTACTCGATTGCGGCGGCTTCCATTTTGGCGAAGGTGACGCGAGACCGCATCATGCGCGAGCTGGACGCGCGGTATCCGCAGTATGGGCTGGCCAAAAACAAGGGCTACGGCACGGCGGAGCACATCGCCGCGCTCAGGCAGTACGGCCCGACGCCGATTCACCGCCGCTCGTTCATCGGGCATTTTGTCGAGGTGTAAGATGGATTCGGACGGATTGGGAACGCTGGGCGAGGTTCGCGCCGAGCAATATCTCGTGGAGCAGGGCTGCCGGATTTTGGCGCGCAACGCGGCGTTCCCCGGCGCGGAAATCGACCTGATTGCGCAGGATGGGCGGGTGATCGTCTTTGTCGAGGTCAAGATGCGGACGAGCGGCGCATCCTACGGGCGCGAGGCCGTGACGCCGGCCAAACAAAAGAGAATATGCAGGGGCGCGCTGCGCTACATGGTTCAAAATGGGCTGACGGAGCGGCAGGCTCGCTTTGACGTCATCGAAATCCGGGGCGCAAGGCTGACGCATATCAAGGACGCGTTCCCCTATCAGGGGCCTATGTTTTGATGTTTCCCGGAGGATTGAAATGAAAAAACGTCAGAAAATCTGGATTGTCGTTTTGCTTACGCTGCTCGCCGCGGCGGCGGTTTTCTTTGCGCTGTTTGGTTCAGGCGGGAAGGACGACGCGCCGCAGACGGGCAACCTGATTGTCAACGGCGATTTTGCTTTGACGACGGACGGCGAGCCCGACGGCTGGCAGACCGGCGCGTGGGTGACGAGCGCGGGCGCTTCGTATCTGGAGGCGGTGACGCTGGAGGACGGCACGACCGCCGCGCTGGTGGAAAACGCCGCGGCCAACGACGCGCGCTTTGAGCAGACGATTGCCGTTCGCGAGAACGCGACATACAGGCTGACCGCGCGGGTGATGGCGGAGGGCTGCGGCGAGGGGACGAAGGGCGCGAATGTGTCCTTCTCCGGCGTTTACGGCACGAGCCGCGACCTGCACGACACAAACGGCCAGTGGGAGACGCTGACCCTGTATGGCCGAACCGGCAAAGGGCAGAAGGAAATCACGGTCATGGCACGGCTGGGCGGCTACGGCGCGGAGAACACCGGCAAGGCGTGGTTCACGGACGTGAGCCTTGAACAGGTGGAAACCGTGCCCGTCGGCGAGACGGTGCTCGATCTGGCCACGCCTGCGCCGAGCAAAAAGACCGACGCGGGCGCGCCAAAGACGGCGAAGGAGAGGAGCATCCCGCTGCTGATCGGCGCGGCCTGCGTCTACATGGCGTTGGCGGCGCTGCTGGTGCGCGGCCTGACGGGGAAGAAGCTGAACGCGCGCGCGGGGCTGGCGGTTTCGCTGCTGGCGGCGCTGGTCATCCGCGTGCTGCTGGCGTTCACCGTCGAGGGCTACGGCGTGGATATGGGCTGCTTTGGCGCGTGGGCGGGCAAGATGGCCGACGGCGGCCCGGCGAATTTCTATGAGGCGGGCTATTTCTGCGATTATCCGCCCGCGTATATGCTGGTGCTGTGGCTGCTCGGCCTGCTGGGCAGGGCGCTGGGGCTTGGCACGGGGAGCATGGCGTTTCAGGGGCTGATGAAGCTCGTGCCGATTGCCTGCGATCTCGCGCTGGCGGCGGCCTGCTTCAAATGGGCCGAAAAAAAGCTGGGCGAAGGCGCGGCGCTGGCCGTGGCCGTGCTGCTGGCGCTGAACCCGGCGTTCGTCGTGACCTCGAGCTGCTGGGGGCAGATTGACTCCGTGCTGGCGCTGCTGCTGGTGCTGATGCTGCTGTATGCGCGCGCGGGGCGGTGGGCAATCGCCATCCCGATCTTCGCGCTGGCCGTGCTGGCCAAGCCGCAGGCGGGGCTGCTCGCGCCGCTGGGCGTGGCGGCGCTGATGAAAGAGGCGCGTCTGGGCGAGCGCCGCGGAAAATCCATCGGCCTGGGTCTGCTGGGCGGCGTGGCGGCGACGCTTATCGTCGTGCTGCCCTTTGCATGGGGCGAAAACATCTTCACGTGGCTGGTGGATAAATACGCGGCGACGCTCTCCGGCTATCCGCACGCGACGCTCTCGACGGGCAACCTGATGTTCCTGCTGGGCGGCAACTGGGTGGATGAATCGACCGCGCTCATCGGCTCGATCACCTACGGGCAGATCGGCCTTGTGCTGATGGCGCTCTCCTTCGCGGCGGGCGTGGCGGTCTATGCCATGGGCAGGGGCAGGAGCCGCCTGTTCCTCTCCGCCGCGCTGACGATGCAGCTGGTCTTTGCGCTGGGCACGAAGATGCACGAGCGCTATATCCTGCCCGCGCTGGCGCTGCTCTTTTTCGCGTTTGTGGAGACGGAGGATATCCGGCTGCTGATCTCCGCTGTGCTGGCCTCGGCGGCCTCGGCGGTGAACATCGGCGTGGTGCTGGCGTTTGATTATCTGATTGCGCCGAACACGGGGCTGGGGTATGCGCTCGGCGCGGTGCAGCTCGCCGCCGCGGCGCTGACGGCGTATACGGCAGTTCGCCTTCTCATGGGGGCGCGGCCGATGACCCTGCCGGAGCGCAGAGTCGAGCCGGAAAAGACGGCGGACGCGGATGACGGAGCGCCGACCTGCGCGGCCGAAAAGCGCGAGCGCGACGAGCTGCTGCATCCGCAGGATTACCGCATGCACCTGCGCGGGCGCGACTTCGCCATCGTGGGCGCGCTGACGCTGGCATACAGCGTCGCGGCGTTCTGGCATCTGGGTGCGACGAAAGCGCCGCAGACAGGCTATGTCTCCACGGCGGCGGGCGAGACGGTGGTGCTCGACCTCGGCGAAAATCAGGAGGACTTCCACCTGTATTATTACGGGGGGATTTCCGATACGCAGTTCACCGTCGCGACCTCCGTGGACGGGGAAAGCTACGGCGCGGAAACCGGCGCGTTCTTCGACCGGGGCGAGTGCTTCAAATGGCTGGCGCTTCGCGAGCCGACCTATGACGCGGACGGCGTGGTGGCGGGCGCTTCCGGCGGAATGATTGCGCTCAACGGGCGCTATGTCCGCCTGACGTTTGACGGCGCGGGCTCGGCGCTCTGGGAGGTTGCGGCGGTCGATGGAAACGGGCGGGTGATCCCCGTGCAGGCCATCTCGGCGAGCGGCGCGGTCGAAGGGCGCGCGGCCGACCCGAATGTGCTGATCGACGAACAGGACACCGTGCCGGAGAAGCCGACCTACGAAAACAGCATGTACTTCGACGAAATCTACCACGCGCGCACGGGCTACGAGCACGCGCACAGCCTGCACACCTACGAGACGACGCACCCGCCGCTGGGCAAGGTGTTTATGAGCTGGTGCATCGACCTGATGGGCATGACGCCGTTCGCGTGGCGCTTTGCGGGCACGCTGACGGGCATCCTGATGATTCCGGCGATCTACCTGCTGGCGATGCAGCTCATCAAGCGGACGCGGTGGGCGGCGCTCAGCGCGCTGCTGCTGACGGCGGACTGCATGCACTTCACGCAGACGCGCATCGCGACGATTGATTCCTTCCCGGTGCTGTTTATGATGGTGATGTTCCTGTTCATGGCGCGCTGGATGCAGATGAGCTTCTATCACCAGAAATTGTGGAGGACGCTCGTGCTGCTGTTTGCTTCCGGCGTGTTCATGGGGCTGGCGATTGCCAGCAAGTGGATCGGCTGTTACGGCGCGGTCGGGCTGGCGGTGCTGTTCTTCTCGCGGTTCATCACGCTGTATAAGCAGAGCGTCTATGCCAAGCACCATCGGGACGAAGACCCGGCGTTCGCGCGCGCGGCGGACGGCTTTGCAAAAAAGGGCGCGGCGACGCTCGCGGCCTGCGTGGTGTTTTTCGTGATCGTGCCGATTGTGATTTACTGCCTGAGCTATATTCCGTATCTGAGCGCTTACGGCGAGGTGAAGCTGAACCTCAAGACGCTTGAGCGCATCTGGAACGCGCAGGTGACGATGTTCGAATACCACAAGAACCTCGTCGCGACGCATTATTTCTCCTCGCCGTGGTATGAATGGCCGCTGATCGTCAAGCCGATGTGGTATTACAGCGCGGCGTTCCCGGCGATGGGCAAGGCGAGCACGATCATGGCGTTCGGCAATCCGGCCGTGTGGTGGACGGGGCTTGTCGCCATCCTCTTCGTGCTGGGGTACAGCGTCTATCGCAACGCGCTGCCGATGCTGCGCGTCACGCGCGGGCGCGACGACGAATACGACCGCGCGCTGCCGATCATCGCGGTGGGCTTCCTGTCGGCGTATCTGCCGTGGGTGCTGGTCAGCCGACTGACGTTCATCTATCACTACTTTGCCAGTGTGCCGTTCATCATCCTGGCGACGGCGCAGGGGCTGCGCTATCTGGAGCGCCGAAACAGGGCGCTCAGCTATGCGCTGACGGCCGTGCTCGTCGTGGCCGCCGTGGCGCTGTTTATCGCGTTTTATCCCTATGCGTCGGGGCTGGAGGTCTCCCGCGAGTGGCTGGCGCGGATGAACTGGTTTAAAAACTGGATGTGGTATTGACCGCGTTTGGGTCGCGGCAGGGCGCTCCCCCTTTGAAGAAGAGAGAGAAGGAAGGCGGGAAAGAGATGCAGAATCTCCACGCGCACAGCGTCTTTTGCGACGGGAAAAACACGCCGGAGGAGATGATCCGCGCCTGTCTGGCGGCGGGCATGGATTCGGCGGGAATCAGCATCCACAGCCCGCTTCCGTTTGCGAACGGCTGGGCAGCGAAGGCGGAGAACGTCGCGCCGTTTTTGGCTGAAATGCGGCGGCTCAAGGCGGCGTATGCCGGGCGGATTGCCGTGTATGCTGGCGTGGAATGGGACGTGCTCAGCGACGAAAAATGGCTCGAACCGTTTGACTATGTCCTCGGCTCGGCGCACTTTCTGCCCGTCGGCGGCGATCCGGCGGCCTATCCCACCGTGGACGACAGCCCGGAGACGACGCGCCGCTTTTTGGCGGAGGCTTTTGACGGCGACAGCGACGCGGCGGCGGAATGTTACTTTGCCCAGCTCAGGCGCGTTGCCGATACGCCCCGCGCGCAGGTGGTCGGCCACTTCGACCTGCTGACCAAGTTCGACGAGAAGGAACGCTTCTTTGACGAAACCAGCCCGCGCTATCGAGCCGCCGCGCTGAACGCGATGGATGCGCTTGTTTCGGCGGGCAAGGTCTTTGAGGTCAACACCGGAGCCATCAGCCGCGGCTGGCGGACGACGCCATACCCCTCCCGATGGATATTGGAGCAGCTCAGACGGCGAAACGCCCGCGTGACGATCTCCTCCGATTCGCACCACGCGGCGACCGTGGATTGCGCGTTCGACGACGCGCAAAGGCTGCTTGAGGCCTGCGGGTTTGAGGAAATTTGGGCGTTTGACGGAAGGGCGTTTGTGAAGCGGCGCATAAAAGAATAGGCGCAAAAAATAATCACGCACCCCCGCAGAAACGGAAAAAACCGGCTGCGGGGGTGCGTGTGTTTATGCGATTGTTACAGCGCCCTCAGCGCGACGCCCTTTGCTTCCAGCGCGGCGCGAATCCTTCGGACGAAGAGCAGCGCCTTTTCGCCGTCGCCATGGACGCAGATGGAATCCGCGCGGAGGGGGATATCCGTGCCGTCAATGGCGGTGACGACGCCTTCGGTGACCATGCGCACGACGCGCTCGATGGCCAGCGTCTCATCGGTAATCATCGCGCCGGGCTGGGTGCGGGGGACGAGCGTGCCGTCGGGTTGATAGCCGCGGTCGGCAAAGACCTCGCTGGCGGCGCGCAGACCGGCCTTTTCTGCGGCGAGCAGCATTTCGCTTCCGCTGAGCGCCAGAAGGATGAGGCGGTCATCCACCTCGCAGATGCCCTCGACGACGGCGCGCGCCAGCTTTTCATCCTTCGCCGCCATGTTGTAGAGCGCGCCGTGCGGCTTGACGTGGCGAAGCGGCACACCGGCGGCGCGGCAGAAGGCGGCCAGCGCGCCGAGCTGATACTGGATATAGGCCTTCGCCTCGGCCGGGGAAACGTTCATGCTGCGGCGGCCAAAGCCCATCAAATCGGGGAAGCCGGGGTGCGCGCCGACATGCACGCCCGCCTCGCGGCAGCGCGCGACGGTCTTCGCCATCACGAGCGGATCGCCCGCGTGATAGCCGCAGGCGACGTTTGCGGAGGTAATCAGCGGGATCACGGCTTCGTCCATCCCGATGGTATACGCGCCGAAGCTCTCGCCAAGGTCGCAGTTTAAATCGACAGAAATCATGGGGATTCCTCCTTACAGCTTCAAGACGGCGTTTTTGATGTCCGTGATGAACATGTGTCCCGGCGCGTGGGTGATGACGAACGGCGGTTTGGAGTGCATGACGACGGCCTGCGGGGTTACGCCGCAGGGCCAGAAGACCGGCACCTCGCCCTCGCGGATGGTCACCGCGTCGCCGTAATCCGGATGCGCAAGATCGCGAATACCGATAGCCTCCGGAAAACCGATTTGAACCGGCATGCCGTGGACGCGCGGCATCTGCGCCGTGATGGCGACGGCGGCGGGCACGAGCGCATGCGGAATCGGGCGCATGCTGACGACCATGTTGCCGGAGAACACGCCTGCGGGCGCGCAGGGGATGTTCGTGTTATACATCGGCACATTCACGCCCTCCTCGATCTGGCGGACGGGAATGCCCGCTTCGAGCAGCGCGCTCTCAAACGAAAAGCTGCACCCGATCAGGAAGCTGACGAGCTGACGGCTCGGATCGTCAAAAAACCGCGATACGTCGGTATACTCGCCCGTCATCACGCCGTCTTCGTAGACGCGGTATTTCGGAATATCGCGCGCAATGTCGCTGCCTTCGCCGAAGACGGGGAAGGTGCGGCTGCCCGCGTCTGCCACCTCGAGCAGCGGGCAGGATTTCGGGTTGCGCTGGCAGAACAGCAGAAAATCCCACGCCAGTTCCTTGGGGAGAACGACGAGGTTGCCCTGCGCGTAGCCGTCGCACATGCCCGTGGTCGGCGCGGTGATCTGCCCCGCCCGGATGAGGGCGCGCACGTCCTTCGGGCGGGCGGATGCGTAATCAGTCATGGTCGATCGCCTCCTTGAGATACGTCCATTTTTCTTTTTCCTTTCGGCAGGCCTCCGCGCCCTCTTCCACGCTCACGGCGCGGAAGCCGACGAGCTGGCCGGGGCGAACCTGCGCCAGCGCCGGGATGTCGCAGGGGATCACCGTCGCGATTTTGGCATAGCCGCCGGTGCTCTGGTGGTCGGCGAGCATCACAATCGGCTGGCCGTTTGCGGAAACCTGAACCGAACCCTCGACAATGCCGTCCGAGAGGATGTCCACGCCCGCCTTGGCCTCAATCGGCGCGCCGCTGAGCTTGGCGGCCATGCGGTTGGAATCCTGCGTGACGGTGTAGAGCGCGGATTTGAAATCAAAAAGACCCTTTTCGGTGAAGGCGTCATCCTGCGGGCCGAGCACGACGCGAAGCAGCGGGAATTTCTGCGCGCCGATGAAGCCGTGCGGGCTCAGCGTGGCCAGCGCCCAATCTTCCAGCACGACGGCTTCCAGACGCTTTTTCAGCGGCTTATACCGCTCCTGCGGCAGTTCAAACGCGCGCAGAACGGGCAGAACGTCGCCCGCCTTGAGCGCGCGGCCGCTCAGCCCGCCGATATGGCATTTGAGATCGGTCGAGCGGCTGCCGAGGACAGGGCGGATGTCAAACCCGCCGAACACGGCCAGATAGCCGCGCAGCCCGGAAGAGAGCATGCCGATTTCCAGCGTGTCGCCGGGGGCGAGCAGCAGCGGCTCGAACATGGGAACGCGCTTCCCGTTGACGGTCGGCAAAACCGTGCCGCCGGTCAGTGCGACGAGCGTATAATCCGCCGCGCGGACGGTCGGCCCGCAAAGCGTATACTCAAGCCCCGCGACATGCGGACAGCCGCCGTTGCCGCAGAGCAGATTTGCCAGCGCCAGCGCGTATTTATCGCATGCGCCGCACTCGGGATAGCCCTCCGCCTGATGGCCGTGGCGGCCAAAGTCCTGAACGGTGGTCAGCGGCCCGGGCGAAACGATGTTAAGCGCCATGGCGTTTCGCCTCCTCGCGTTTCTGGATGCGTTCAAACTCGCCTTCGTCGATGGGGACGAAGCGGATGCGGTCGCCCGCCGCGTAGGGCAGCGGCTCACCGGGGGCGAAGAGCGTCAGCGGGGTTCGGCCGATGAGCTGCCAGCCGCCGGGGGATTCCATCGGATAAACGCCGGTCTGCTTGCCGCCGATGCCCACGCTGCCCGCCGGGATGCGCGTGCGCGGGGTGGAAAGGCGCGGGGTATGCAGCCGCTCGTCCAGCCCGCCCAGATACGGAAAGCCCGGAAGAAAGCCGAGCATATAGATGCGATAGGGCTGGCCGCTGTGCAGGGTGACGACCTCCCGCTCAGTCATGCCCGCGTGCCGGGCGACGAAGGGCAGATCCTCGCCGTAAGCTCCGCCGTAGCAGACGGGGATTTCGACGATTTTACCCTCCGTTACGGTCGAAGCGGAAATCTGCCGCTCCAGCGCGCGCAGCGTGCCGCAGAGCGCGTCGTAATCGGTCAGAAACGGATCGTATTTGACGAGCAGCGAGGCGTAGGCGGGGACGGTTTCTTCCAGACCGCAGATGTGCGCGTGCTCAACCGCTTCCCTGAGCGCGGCAACCTGAGCGCCGGTTTCCGAACGGATGGCGTTGCCGAGCACGGCCAGAACGCCGCCGACGCCGACGGGGCGCAGTTCCATCATATCACATCCTTACTCAAAAAAGTGCTTGGCCAAAACCGGCCCGAACCAGCGGTCGGAATTGTGCGAATAGCGGAGCGCGTAATCGGTGCACTGACGCATCAGGCTGAGGATGGAGACGTTCATCTTCAGGTTGAAGCCGTCGATGCCGGGCAGCAGCGAGCCGGTCATGTCGATCATGCCGCTGCGGGCGGCGGTGCGCATGACCTCGGCCTCCATCTCCTCGGTGTGCAGAATGTCGATGTTGCGCAGCAGGTACGCCAGCGCGGCCATCAGGCCGTAGCAGCCCCAGTCGGAGCAGGTCGCGGTGATGATGCTGTCCGCCGTGGATGCGGCCAGAATGCCGCCCTTGCAGCCGCAGCTGCACTCGCCGTGCGCGGTGAAGGGCACGAACGAGCGGATGTGATCGGCGATTTTGCCCATGCCGATTTCGTTGCCGAGGTCGCCGATGGCCACGCTCGGCACGCCCAGCGCACGCAGCTTCTCCCAGAGCACGACGCTCTTGGCTTCCAGCGCGGAGACGTCCAGCCCGCCCGCGTTGTGGTAAACGCCGACGTCGTTTGCCCCCGGCGCTTCGATGGAGATGACGGCGGCGGGCATGCCCTGCGCGAGCAGCGCGTCGGCCTCGTCCCCGGCGCGGCTGACGTCCTTGGTGAAGCGCTGAACGCCCATGCTCATGGGCAGCTCGAGCACGTCGGCGATATCCTCATAGATGTGCAGCCCGACGACGGCGGCACAGTTTTTGACGGCCTGCACGCTGTCTTCCGGGCAGACGATGATCGGCTTTGCGCCGAAGGCCAGCACGAGCGCGCGGGCGAGCAGCATGGAGGAAACCATGCCGTCCATCTCCGGCACCTTATGCGGCAGGAGCACAAAGCCCGTCAGGATATAGACCAGATCGCCGGGCTTAACCGCGTCTACGAGCGTCTGCGCGGCGTGCATGGTCAGCGGTTCGCCCGTCGCCTTGCGGCTCCCGGCGTAGAGGATGCGGCAGACGCCGTAGCCCCGCGGATCAAGATTCATCAGGGCGTCGAGGTTTTCCCCCACATTTCGTTTTTCCAGTTCATCGCGGTTCATGCGGCGCCTCCTTGTTGCGTTATGCAAAGATGAACACATTATACATGCATGAAATGGAAAAATCAAGAAGGTAAGCGCTCAAAATTGAATTTTACAAAATCGAATCTGCCAAAAACGAGGAAAAAGACCGAAGGAGCTGTCAGGCTAAAAAACGCGCCGCCCGGAAATAAGGCGGCGCGCGATTGGATAGAATGAAGCGGGGGTGAAAATATGCTGCTTGCTTTTGTCCTCTGTCTGGGGTTTGCCGCAATCGTCCTTCTGGCCGTCGCGCTGTGCCGCATCTCCGCGCATGCGGAGGAGATGGAGCGCCGCTGCTGGGAGGAGAAGGATCAGACGAGCTGATATTCGCCGTCGGCCGAGGTGATGATGTCCGTCTTGTAGAACTGGCGGAGCGCGCGGATCATGTAATCCACATCGGCGCAGCCCGCCGTCTCATAGCTGGCGTGCATCGCAAGCTGAGCCAAGCCGATATCCACGGTGTTCATGGATACGTGCGCGTTGGAGAGGTTGCCGAGCGTCGAGCCGCCGGGGATATCCGAGCGGTTGGCGAAGTGCTGAACCGGCACGCCCGCCTTGGCGCAGATTTCCGAGAAAATCGCGTCGGAAACCGCGTCGGTGGTGTATTTCTGGTTGGCGTTGTGCTTGATGACCACGCCGCCGTTCATAACCGTGCGGTTCAGGTCGTCGTATTTCTCCGGGTGGTTGGGGTGGACGGCATGCGCGTTATCCGCCGAAACCATGAAGCTGGCGGCCAGCGCCGTGCGAATCTGCGCATCCGACAGGCCGAGGGCGCAGAGCGCGCGCGTCAGCACGTCGCCCAGTAGCGTGGAATCCGCGCCCTGCTTGGAGAGACTGCCGACCTCCTCGTTGTCAAACACTGCGCAGACGTTCACATGGCCAGCCGCCGGGGCGGCGATGAACGCGGCGAGGGAGGTATACGCGCACTCCAAATCGTCGATGCGCGGGCAGGAGAGGAATTCCTCGTTCGCGCCCCAGACGCTCGCGGGGGTGCGGTTGTAGAGGAACAGGTCGCAGGCCACGACGTCCTCTTCCTTTGCGCCGGCCTTCGCGGCGATTTCGGCGGCCAGCGCGCCCTTCGCGTCCTTGCCGCCGAAAAGCGGGAGCATGTCCGTCTGCGGGTTGTAGCTGTAGCCGCTGTTGATGTCACGGTTGAAGTGGATCGGCATGTTCGGAATCAGCGCCGCATCGCGGTCGAGGTCGATCAGCCGGGTGACCAGCCTGCCGTCCTCCCGCACGAGCGCGCGCCCGGCGATGGAGAGCGGCCGGTCAAACCACGTGGACATAATCATCCCGCCGTAGGGCTCCACATCCAGCCGGATGTACGCGCCCGCCGCCTCGCCCTCGGCATGCGCCTTGAGCTTGAAGGTCGGGGAATCGCCGTGGCTGGCGACGATCTGGCAGTGGGTGAAGCCGTTTTCCGGCACGGCGAAGGCGACGAGCGCCGAGCGGTTGCGCGTGACATAATAGCGCCCGCCGGGGAGAATCTCCCAAGCCTCGTGCTCGCTCAAACGGGTGAAGCCCGCCGCGTCCAGCATGTCGCAGGCCTGCTGCGTCGCTTGAAACACCGTCGGGGAATGGGCGACGTAATCAAGAAAGGAAGCGACTTCCTGCTTCATGGTTATCACTCCTCGGACAGGCGCGCGACCATCGCGGCCATCGCGTCTACACTGTTGAAGTTCTCCGGGATGATCTCGGTCGCCGGGATGGAGATGTCGAACTCGTCGTTCAGCGCGCCGATGAGCTGGATGATATCCAGCGAGGAGAGGATGCCGTCGTCGATCAGGGTTTCACAGGTGTCAAAGTCAACGTCCTCGCCGATGTCTTCGAGGATTTCAAGAATGGTGTCACGCATAATTGTATTCTCCTTTTTATTGAATTCCTTTAGTCGTTTTGCGCTCGACTCCTTCAGTCGCTTCGCGCTGACTCCCTCAGTTGCTTCGCGCCAGCTCCCTCAAGGAGGGAGCTCTTGGTTGCTGTCCAATAATTGAGTAGCGCTTATTTGTTGTCGATGATAAAACCGATAGGGGAAATCCAAGAACCTCAGGTTCTTGGTGGGGTTTGGGGCAAAGCCCCAAAAAACGTCACTCGTGGTTCAGCGTCCAGCTATGCACGACGTCGCGCGCCAGCCGGTCGCCGGTTTCGCCGCGCAGAACGATGCGCGGCATGTCGCGGCTCAGGAAGAGCGCCGGCCCCTCCGTCACCGAATACGCGCCGATGTTCATAAACGCCAGCACATCGCCCTGTTCGAGGGGATGCAGCTCCGCCTTGCGGACGAGCACATCCGCCGTCGTGCACAGGCTGCCACACAGCGCCCACGGCTGCATATTGCCCTCGCGCGCGGGCGACTGCTCGATGATCGGCACGCGCATGCCCATGTTGCCGCCGAGATAGTTGACGTGGTGAATACCGCCGTCCACAATGGCGTAGGCCGTGCCGCCGTTCACCTTGGTATCGACCACGCGGGTCAGGTACGCGCCGCATTCGGAGGCGAAGAAGCGCCCCATTTCAATCGTCAGTTCGCAATGTGCGGCCAGCGCGGCCAGATCGGGCGCCAATTCGCGAATCGGCGCGAGCGTGTCGCTGTGATCCTCGTGGCTGAAATACGGGAAATACAGGCCGGGGCCGTATTCCACGCGGACGGTTTCCATGCCGTATTCCGCTTTCAGCCGGTCGGCCAGCGCGCAGAGCATGGCAAGCTCCTTGCGCTGCCCATCCAGCTTCTTGCGCTGGGTGCCGGAAAAATAGTGAACGCCCTCGATGCGAATGCCGGGGGTGGCGGCGCGATGGTCGAGCGCGGCGAAGAAATCCCGCTCGTCCATGCCGAACTGAGAACCCGCCGTCAGCCGCAGCAGCACGGGGTAAACCCTGCCGCGCGAGCGCGCGGCCTCGTCGATCAGGCGAACGTGCAGCGGGGATTCGCAGGTGAAGCGCGTCACGCCCAAATCCATGGCGCGTTCCACGTCCGCCCTCGTCTTGTTCACGCCGGAAAAGAGCACCATGTCGGGGGAAACGCCCTGCTGACGGCAGATTTCCAGCTCGCCGGGGCTGCATACCTCGAGCGTGCCGACCAGACGGCGCATCGCCGGAATGAGAAACGGGTTCGCCTTGATGGAATAGCAGAGGCGGATATCTTCGGGCACGATGGCGCGCACGGCCTTCATGCGGCGCGCGAGCTGCACCTCGTCAAAGACGAAGCACGGCGTGCCGAAGCGCTCTGCGACGGAAAAGAGGTTATCCATGTCGAGCCTCCTTTTTGGCGGCCTTTGCGGCGGCGTACCGCTCCAGCAGCGCGGCGCGGTCGATCTTGCCGTTTTTGTTGAGCGGCATCGCGTCTACCTGCATGAAGA
>ERZ827423.1955-NODE-1955-length-17956-cov-5.548684_pt1 | contig 17956 bp, 18 predicted proteins | sample MGYA00519775_ERZ827423 | MGnify/ENA primary metagenome ERZ827423 (study PRJEB31778, sample SAMEA3449296) | human gut metagenome | biome: human gut; feature: human-associated habitat; material: faeces | place: United Kingdom | collected 2010/2012 ...
GTGATGGTGTCATCATACAGAGTGATCTGATCCCGGACGGTGCCGGGGACCGGGTGAAACCGCTGCTCCACATAGCCGTACAGCGCCCGCCGCTGCGAGCCGGTGAGGGACCGGGGATCCACGCCCTGAATTCGGACGATGCCTCGCCGGGGGGTATACAGCCCCAGCACCAGCTTGAACACGGTGCTCTTTCCCGCGCCGGTCCGACCGGACAGGGTAGCCAGCTCTCCCTCCCGGATCTCCATATTTAAGTGGTGCAGAACGTTCTGCCCTGCCTCATAGCCGAAGTCCACATCCCGCAGCTCCACCATGGGAGCGGCGGGATTTTCCGTTTCCGGGGCCACTGTCTCCTGCTCCGGCTGGGCCAGAAAGTCATTGATCCGGCGAACACCCGCCACGGCGGACTGGATGGTCTGGATCTCCATGCCCAGACTTTCCAGCGGGGAGAAGATCTGGCTGATGTAGTTCATCACCGTCACGGCGGTACCGGCGGTCATGCCGAACAGCGTCAGCACCGCCGGGTCTCCGGAGGCGGACAACAGCATGACCGCGCCCACCACAGCGGCGTTCACCGTGAGGATCACGGGGGAATACAAGGCGTCATAGAAGTTGGTGCCCTCAATGGCCCGGTAGCTCTCCCCCAGCGCACCGTCATACCGGGTCTCCATGTAGGTCTCCTTGCCCAGCGTGCGGATGGTGCGGAGATTCCGCACCGTCTCCGGCACATATCCGGAGGCCCGGCTCACCGCCTTCCGGTTTTTCAGCTGATTGTGCAGCATCCGCTTCTGGACGAACCGGGTAAAGAGGAACAGCACCGGCAGCAGTGCCAGCAGCAGATAGGCAAGTCCCCGGCTGCACTGCCACACCACGATCAGAATACTGAGGATCCGGCAGGCGTCCGCCGCCATACTGATGATCCCGGCGGTGAACAGGGTCTCCACCGTGTCCACGTCCCCCACGAAGCGGGACACCAGCGCCCCCGGCTCCTGACGGTTCAGTTCGTCGGCAGGCAGACGGCCCTCCTTTTCCATCAGGCGGCTCCGCAGGGCGTGGGTGGTTTTCTGGCCGAATACCGTCAACGCGCTCTCCCGGGCGGATTCCAGCCCTCCCGCCAATGCGGTGAAGGCCAGATACCACAGGGGCAGGCGGAGAGTCAGCCCCTCCCCGGCGGTGAGACCGTCCACGATGCGGCCCAGCACCAGCGGCGGCACCAGCGCCGCGCCTACGGCCCCTGCCACCACCGCCAGAATGGTAAGGGACAGCCAGAGGTGGTCTTTCACCGTTTCCAGCACCACAGTCCCCACATGGACTGCTTTTTTGCAGTCATTCATGGCTGTTCTCCTCCCTCTGCGCGTCAAACTGCGCCGCGTAATCCGGGGTATTCCCCACCAATTCCTCGTGGGTCCCCACCTTGGCCTCCCCGTTTTCCAGCCAGATCACCCGATCCAGCTCCGGGAACAGGTACAGCCGGTGAGAGATCAGAATCACCACGCTGTCCGCCGCCAGACGCCGCAGATGGGCGAAGATCTCCGTCTCCGTGGCCCGGTCCAGCGCCGAAAAGGGATCGTCCAGAATCAGCAGAGGCCTTTGATGGGCCAGCGTCCGGGCCAGCGCCAGCCGCTGGGCCTGACCGCCGGAAAGCCGGACGCCGCCGGTGCCCACCCGGGTCTCCAGCCCCTCCGTCATGGCCGCCACTTCGCCGTCCAGACACACAGCCCGGAGGTAATCCATGGGATCGCCCGTGTCTCCCAGCAGCACATTTTCCCGGATCGTGCCGCTGAACAGCTCCGGATCGTGGCCCAGATACCCCACGAGGCCCGTCCGCTCCCAGGGGGACAGCTCCGCCAGCTCCCGGCCGTCCAGCCGGATGCTGCCGCCGTAGGGCTGCTCGCAGAGGAACGCCTTGCCCAGCGTGGATTTGCCGCAGGCCACCGGCCCGGTGACGCCGATGATCTGCCCCCGGCAGGCGGTCAGATCCAGTCCGGAGAACAGCGGTTCGTCACCGGGATAGCCGCAGGTGAGGTCCCGGACCTCCAGACGTTCCACCCTCCCCGTGGAAACGGCGGGCACGGCGGGGATCTCCCGCATCAGGGGCTGGATGCGCTTCCAGGACACCTGCGCCTTGTGGACTGCGTTGAACAGCTTTGCCGCCTTGGAGGATTTGGTGGCCAGCTTGGTAAAGCAGGCCAGAAACGTGGTGAATTCCGCGATGGACCAGACCGTCCAGCCGGTGCCCAGCACGTTTTTCCCGCCGAAATACAGGATCAGCGCCGCGCCGATCATGGAGAGCACCCGGTACAGCGGCGGCAGGGACGCTGTCCACAGGTTTGCCTTTACAGCGGCGTGTTCGTAAGCGGTGAGGTGCTCCTCATAGGCTGCCCGGCGCTCCTCCTCCCGGCCAAAGACCCGGTAGGTCAGGGCGTTGACCGCCCGATCCATGGTAGCGGCGTTCAAGGCCCCGGCCTGCTCCTTGAAGGCCGCGCCGGTGCGCTGGACGGGCCGCTTCATCCGCTCCGCCAGCGCGTAGCTCCCCGGCAGAAAGGCCATGGACAGCAGCGCCAGCCGCCAGTCATACCACAGCAGCATCCCGGCATAGGCCACCAGGGCCACGCCGGTGTCGAATACCTCCGTGGTAAATTTCCGCATCCCCTCGGCGCAGTCGTCCACGTCGGAAATGGCCTTGGTCAGCACCGTTCCCGCGCCCTCACGTTCCAAGTCCCCCCGATCCGACCGGACCAGCGCGCCGTACAGGACCCGCTTCATGCGGCGGTTCACCTTGTTGGCAAAGCGCCGGACATAGAACCGCTTCAAAAACCGAAGTCCCTGCACCGCGGCGACAACGGCGATGTACCCCGCCGCCAGAGAGACCATGGTGGAAAAGCTGCCCCCTCCCAAGAGGATCCGGGCCAGCGCTTCCGTCATCTGTCCCTCGAACCACGGGCCTGCCACCAGACCGATATTATAGAGGAGACCCGTCACGGTGATGACCGCCAGCACTCCGGATTCCGCCCGGAAATAGGAGCTGACCCGGTCCGGCGGAAGCTGCCGCTTACTCATGGCGCTCCCCCTCCCCCTGCTCCGTCAGGGCCGTGATGTGGGGGAACCCCGCCCGGCTCTCCTGCTTGGAACGGCGATAGATAGTGTCCAGCGTTTTGCAGAAAGCGATCTTCTCCGCCTCCGGCAGCTCCGCCAGCAGCCATTCATAAAAGGTGGTCTCCACCTGCGCCTTGGAGTTCCGCAGACCCTCCGCCTTTTCCGTGGCGAAAAGCAGCTGGCTGCGGCCGTCCTTGGGGTTGGCCTGCCGGATCAGGTAGCCCTTGGCCTCCAGACTGGCCGCACGGCGGGCGGCGGCTCCCTTGTCTACCCGGAGCTGCTCCCGGACCTCCGCCTGCGTGATGCCGGGATGGTGGCGCACCAGATGGATGAAATCGTATTCCGCGGTGCCGATACCGTCCTCCTTCAGCGTCCGGACGGCCAGCTTGCTGGCCTCCCGTGCGATTTTCGTGATCTTGCGCTCTGTGAGATCCATAGCGTTCCTTTCCCCGGAGCCTGTGCCCGGTCAAGAGATAGTTGCAGATACATCTTTCTGATTGGATGATAGTACATCCAGTTTCCCCTGTCAATCAAAAAATAGGCTGTGCCCCCCCACTTTCCCCGGTTTTAACCGTTTATTCACAATTTTTGTCTTGACAATGGGAGGGGCGTCCGCTATTATATAATTCAATTCTTTTAGTTAAATTATTTTAAGTAAATATTTTTAACTAACGAGAGCCGACTTTCACCGAAACAAGGAGATCTATCATGGAATTTGAAAAAGTGCGTGACATCATTGTCGAGACTCTGGGCTGCGACGCCGAAGCCGTGACCCCCACCGCTTCTCTGGCTGACGATCTGGGCGCCGATTCTCTGGCCGCCGTGGAGCTGGTCATGGCCCTGGAAGAGGCCGCCGGCATCTCCATCGCCGAGGAGGACGCTGCTAACCTGAAAACGGTGGGCGACATCATGACCTATCTGGCCGCTCACAAGAATTAACGTGCGTCCGCCGGAGGGTACAGACCCTCCGGCGGTCCGGTTTTGCGAGGAAAGGATATTCCATGACCAATCAAGAACTGAACGACCTGCTGGCCCGCTTCGAGGGAAGCTCCCTGTCCAAGCTGAAGCTGTCCACCCAGGAATTTACCATAGAAATGGAGCGGGCCGTCTCCGCTCCCGCCGCGCCGGTGATCCCGGCAGCGGCTGCTGCCCCGGCGGCTCCCGCGGCCGCTGAGCCGGAGGGCGATGCCATCACCGCCCCCATGGTGGGCACCTTCTACGCCGCCTCCGCCCCGGAGCAGCCCCCCTTTGTGAAGGTGGGCGACCGAGTACGCAAGGGCCAGCCCGTCTGCCTGCTGGAGGCCATGAAGATGATGAGCGAGATCCCCGCCCCCTGTGACTGCGAGATCACAGCGGTTATGAAGGAAAACGGCGCGCTGGTTTCCTTCGGGGAGCCTCTGTTCCGCTATCAGCCATGCTGAAGCGGGTATTGATCGCCAACCGGGGGGAGATCGCCCTCCGGGTGCGGCGGGCCTGCCGGGAGGCGGGCATTGAGACGGTCTCGGTGTATTCTCAGGCGGATGCGGAGGCCCTCCACGTCCAGCTGGCCACCCAGTCCGTGTGCATCGGCCCTCCCCGGGCCGCTGACAGCTACTTAAACCCTCAGGCGCTGCTCTCCGCCGCCATAGCCACCGGCTGCGACGGTCTGCACCCCGGCTACGGGTTCCTGTCGGAAAACCCGGAATTTGCCGACGCCTGCGCGGAAAACGGCATCACCTTCATCGGTCCCTCCGGGGACGCCATCCGGAAGGCCGGCTCCAAATCCGCCGCCCGGGACCTGATGCGCGCCGCCGGGGTGCCGGTGACCCCCGGCTCCGATGGCCCGGTATTCTCCGTGGAGGACGCTCTGGCCGTGGCGGAGACGGTGGGCTATCCCGTTTTGCTGAAGGCCAGCGCCGGAGGCGGCGGCCGGGGTATCCGCCGCTGCGACAGCGCTAAAGACCTGCCCGACGCTTACGCCGCCGCCAAAGCGGAGGCCAACGCCTGCTTCGGAAACGATGAAATGTATCTGGAAAAGCTGGTGCTGGAACCCCGGCACATTGAATTTCAGATCCTGGCGGACCGCCAGGGCCACGTCATCCACTTGGGAGACCGGGACTGCTCCATCCAGCGCCGGAACCAGAAGCTCATCGAGGAGGCCCCCGCCCGGTGCCTGACGCCGGAGCTGCGGAAGGAGATGGGCCGGGCTGCCGTGAAAGCGGCGCAGGCCGTCCACTACGAGGGCGCAGGCACTGTGGAATTTCTGCTGGACAGCGACGGGCAGCATTTCTACTTTATGGAGATGAACACCCGGATCCAGGTGGAGCACGGCATCACGGAGATGATCACCGGCGTGGATCTGGTGCGTCAGCAGCTGCGCATCGCCTCCGGTCTGCCCCTTGACCTGACCCAGGAGGACGTGACCCTCACCGGCCACGCCATCGAGTGCCGCATCAACGCCGAGGACCCCACGGCCAATTTCCGGCCCTGCCCCGGCAAGGTGGAATTTCTCCACTTCCCCGGCGGCCCCGGCGTCCGGGTGGACTCCGCCCTCTATAACGGCTGCACCCTCTCCCCCTATTACGATTCTCTGGCCGCCAAGGTGATGGTCCACGCCCCCACCCGGCTGGAAGCCATCCGCAGGATGCGCCGCTGTCTGGAGGAATTTACCTTAGAGGGCTTCCCCACCAATGCGGAGCTGTCCTATGAGCTGCTGTTCCACCCCACCTTTGTCCGGGGCGGCTGCACCACCGCCTTTCTGGACCGAAGCCTGCCGGAGCTGCTGGAATTCAGCCGCCGGGTAGACGATCACAAAGGATAATACATGGAAAACATTTTTGCGAAACGCCGGGCGCGGCTGCTGGCCATGAAAGCCATGCGGGAGAATTACGTCCCCGGTGAAAAGTTAGTCACCTGCCCCCATTGCGGCGGGGAGAGCCAGCGCAGGGACGTGGCGGCGGCGCTGTCCGTCTGCCCCCTGTGCGGCTACCACTTCCCCATGGGGGCCTATTACCGGCTCAGCAGCGTGCTGGACCCCGGCTCCTTCCGGGAGCTGCATGAAAAGCTGACGGCCAGCGACCCCCTCCGCTTCCCCGGCTACGGGGCCAAGCTGGACGGCGCCCGCCGCAAGACCGGCATGAACGAGGCCGTAGTCACCGCCACCGGCACCGTGGGCGGAAGCCGCTGCGTGGTGGGCGTGCTGGACAGCCGCTTTCTCATGGGCAGCATGAGCGCCGCCGTAGGGGAAAAGCTGACACTGGCCATCGAGTACGCCGGGAAAAACAAACTGCCCCTGATCCTTTTTGCCGCCAGCGGCGGCGCGCGGATGCAGGAGGGCATTTTGTCTCTCATGCAGATGGCGAAAACCAGCGCGGCTCTGGCCCGGTTCGCGGAAAAAGGACTGCTGTACATCTCCGTTCTCACGGACCCCACCACCGGCGGCGTCACCGCCAGCTTTGCCTCGTTGGGTGACATTATTCTGGCCGAACCCGGTGCACTTATCGGCTTCGCCGGGCCTCGCGTCATTCAGCAGACCATCGGCGAGACTTTGCCGGAGGGCTTCCAGCGCTCGGAATTTCAGATGGAGCATGGCTTTGTGGACGCGGTGGTCCCCCGGAAGGACCTGCGGGACACCCTCATCCGTCTGCTGAAGCTCCACGGGAAAGGAGAACGCCATGGCTGAGAAAACCGCCGCGGAGCGGGTGGCGCTGGCCCGCCATCCCCAGCGGCCCAATATCACGGACTATATCGACGGACTGTTCACCGATTTCTTTGAGCAGCGGGGAGACCGGGCCTGCCGGGAGGACCCCGCCATTTTAGGCGGCATCGCCCTGTTCCACGGGCGGCCCGTCACCGTTATCGGCACCCGGAAAGGCAAAACGCTGGAGGAAAACCTCCGGTGCAACTTCGGGATGCCGGGGCCGGAGGGCTACCGCAAGGCGCTGCGGCTCATGAAGCAGGCGGAGAAGTTCCGCCGCCCTATTTTTACCTTCATCGACACCGCCGGTGCCTATCCCGGTCTGGAGGCCGAGGAGCACGGTCAGGGCGAGGCCATCGCCCGGAATCTCTTTGAGATGAGCCGTCTGACGGTGCCGGTCATCGCCGTCGTCACCGGAGAGGGCAACAGCGGCGGCGCTCTGGCCCTGGCTGTGGCCGACCGGGTGCTGATGCTGGAAAACGCCGTGTACGCCATTTTGTCCCCGGAGGGCTTCGCCTCCATCCTGTGGAAGGACGCCCAGCGCTCCGGCGAGGCGGCGGAGCTGATGAAGCTCACCGCCCCGGAGCTGAAAAAGCTGGGGGTCATCGACGGCATCGTCCGGGAGCCGGAGGGCGGCGCGCAGACCGACCCCAGCCGGACGCTGTGGAATCTGGACCGGGCGCTGACCGCCTGTCTGGAACCCCTGCTGAAGGAAAGCGCCGTCAGCCTGACGGAACGGCGCTATCAGAAATTCCGCGCCCTTGGCCGCGGGAAGGAGGACGCATGAACGGGATCAAGCTCCGGGGCACAGGCCGCTGTGTCCCTGCCAATACCGTCACCAATGACGATCTTTCCCGGCTGGTGGATACCAATGACGAGTGGATCACCGCCCGCACCGGCATCCGCAGCCGCTACCGCTGTGAAAAAGAGACTCTCACGGAGCTGTGCGTCAGCGCCGCGCGGGACGCGTTGAACATGGCCGGGATCACCCCGGCGGACATCGGCGTGTGCATCGTGGCCACCGTCTCGGCGGACACCGTAGTGCCCTCTGCCGCCTGTCTGCTGCAGCGGGCGCTGGGTCTGCCGGAGGATACCCCCTGTTTCGACCTGAACGCCGCCTGCACCGGCTTTGTCTACGCCCTGCACACTATGGAGTGCCTGCTGAACGCCTCCCCCCGGAAATTCGGTCTGGTGGTGGGGGCGGAAGCCCTCAGTAAAGTGGTGGACTGGACGGACCGGGGCACCTGCATCCTCTTTGGGGACGGCGCGGCCGCCGCCGTGGTGGAGTGCCGGGAGGGCTGGCCCTCCATCGGTGCCGTTCTGGGCAGCCGGGGGGACGACGTTCTCCTGCGTCTGCCGGGCCTTGGCCGGGGAGAGCCCAACGTCCTCTCCATGGAGGGGACGCAGGTGTTCAAATTCGCCGTGGAGACCGTTCCCGCCTGCATGGACGCCACGCTGAAAAAGGCTGAACTGACCCCGGCGGACATCGACTTCTTCGTGTTCCATCAGGCCAACGCCCGCATCATTGACCTGGCGGTGCGGAAATACCGCATCCCGCCGGAAAAATACTACAAAAACATCGACCGTTACGGCAACACCGCCGCTGCCAGCGTCCCGCTGGTCCTCAGCGAGCTGGTGGAGCAGGGCCGCGTGGGTCCCGGCAGCCGCCTGCTGCTGACCGCCTTCGGCGGCGGCCTGACCTGGGGCGGCGCGGTGTTGGAAATGGCCTGAGCCTCTTTTCTGAAAAGGAGCAATACTATGAAAAAACTCAACGAGCTGCTGGGGACGGAGTTCCCCATTATTCAGGGCGGCATGGCCAACATCGCCACAGGCGAATTTGCCGCCGCCTGCTCTAACGCGGGGGCCCTGGGCGTCATCGCCACCGGCGGGATGCTGGAGGCAGACCTGCTGCGCCAGCAGATCCGCATTTGCAAGAGCCTGACAGACAAGCCCTTCGGCGTGAACCTGATGCTGATGAACCCCTGCGCCGACGAAATGGCCCAGATCATCATAGAGGAGGGCGTCCGGGTGGTGACCACCGGGGCGGGCAGCCCCGGCAAGTACATCCCCGCCTGGAAGGAAGCCGGGATCAAGGTGCTGCCCGTGGTGGCGGCCTCCATCCTTGCCAAGCGGCTGGTGAATCAGGGGGCTGACGCCATCATCGCCGAGGGCATGGAGTCCGGCGGCCATGTGGGGGAAATGACCACCATGGCGCTGGTGCCCCAGGTCATCGACACGGTGGACGTCCCCGTCATCGCCGCCGGCGGCATTGCCGACGGACGGCAGGCGGCCGCGGCCTTCGCTCTGGGGGCCTGCGGCATTCAGGTGGGCACCTGCCTGCTGACAAGCCGGGAGTGCCCCATCCACGAAAACTACAAGCTGGCCCTTCTGAAAGCCAAGGACAGCGACACCACCGTGACGGGCCGCTCCATCGGCGGGCCGGTGCGGGTCCTGAAAAACAAAATGGCCCGGGAATATCTCGCCCTGGAAAAGCGGGGAGCCACGCTGGAGGAGCTGGAACACGTCACCCTCGGCGGTCTCCGCCGCGCTGTGTTTGAGGGCGACATGGAGCGGGGCAGCGTCATGGCCGGTCAGGTGGCCGGTATGCTCCACGAGATCAAGCCCCTGCGTCAGATCTTCGAGGAGCTGTACACCGGCAGTCAGGCCGTTTTGAAGGCCACGGAGGCAGCATGGCGGTAACGATCCGGGGAAAGACCCTCCCCCTCCCGATCTTGCAGGGGGGCATGGGCGTGGGCATCAGTCTGGACGGCCTTGCCGGAGCGGTAGCCGCCTGCGGCGGCATGGGGACCCTCTCCACCGCCCTCTGCGGCTTTCAGGAGCCGGATTTCGCCAAGCGACCCTTTGAAGCCAACCTCCGAGCGCTGGACCGGCAGGTCCGCCATGCCAAGGTTTTGGCCCACGGCGCGGGGCTCATCGCCGTCAACGCCATGGTCGCCACCACCCAGTATGCCGACAGCGTCCGCACCGCTCTCCGGGCAGGGGCTGACGCCATCGTTTGCGGCGCGGGACTACCCAAGGATCTCCCCGCGCTGGCCTCCGAAGTTTCCGACAGCGACGCCGCCATTGCCCCCATCGTCAGCAGCGGCCGGGCGGCGGGGCTGCTGTGCAAGCTGTGGGACCGGCACTATGGCCGCATCCCCGACTTTTTGATCTTGGAGGGGCCGGAGGCCGGGGGGCATCTGGGCTTCTCCCGGCAGGATCTGGACGCGCCCCCCTCCCTTTCCGACCTTTTGCGGGAGGTCCTGACCGCCATCGCCCCCTTCCGGGACAAGGCGGGCCGGGACATTCCGGTTTTCGTGGCCGGCGGCGTGAAAAACGGCGCAGACATGGCCCGCTACATGAAGGAGGGCGCTGCCGGGGCGCAGTTCGCCACCCGGTTCATCGCCACGGAGGAGTGCGACGCTTCCGAGGGCTACAAGCAGCGGCTCTTAGCGGCAAAGGCTGACGACATCACCCTGGTGAAAAGCCCCGTGGGGATGCCGGGACGGGCGCTGCGCAGTCCCCTGATCCAGCGGGTGGAGGCCGGCACTCAGCCGTCTCCGGAGCGGTGCGTGAAGTGCATCGTCACCTGCGACGGCAAAAACGCCCCCTACTGCATTTCCAAGGCCCTCATCGCCGCCCGGAACGGCGATTGGGAGAACGGCCTGTTTTTCTGCGGAGCCGCCGGCGGCGAGGTGAACACCCTCTCCACCGTACCGGAGCAGATGGCTCAGATCATGGACGAATGGAGAGCTGCACAATGAAGTTAGGATTTTTATACGCGGGACAGGGCAGCCAGCACCCCGGCATGGGCGCTGACCTGTATGAGCGCTTCCCCACCTTCCGCGCCGTGCTGGACAGCGCCGCGGAGCAGGTGGATTTCGACTTGAAGGAGGTCTCCTTCACCGATGCGAAGGGCGTTCTGAATCAGACCCGCTACACCCAGCCCTGCATGGTGGCCTTCGCCGCGGGCATGACCGCGCTGCTGGCGGAGCGGGGCATCGTCCCCGCCGCTGCCGCCGGGCTGTCTCTGGGCGAGTATTCCGCCCTCCACGCCGCCGGGGTCTTTGACGCCGACACCGCCGTGGAGCTGGTGGCCTTCCGTGGCAAAGCCATGGAGGAAGCCGCAGCCGGACGGCCCTCTGCCATGGTAGCGGTGCTGGGGCTGGACCGGGCGGCCTTGCAGAAGGCCTGTGACGAGGCCTCCGCCCACGGCTGCGTGGTCATCGCCAACTACAACTGCCCCGGCCAGCTGGTCCTCGGCGGTGAGAAGGCCGCCGTGGAGACCGCATCGGCTCTGGCAAAGGAAAAAGGCGCCCGCCGCTGCCTGCCGCTGAAGGTCAGCGGCCCCTTCCACACCCCCCTCATGGCCCCCGCCGGAGACGCGCTGGCGGAGCGGTTCCGAACCGTGGAGTTCCGGGAGCCGCAGATTCCCGTGATCTTCAACTGTCTGGGCGCGGAGCGTCCCGACGGCGTCACCATCCCGGAGCTGCTGGTGCGGCAGGTGCAGAGCAGCGTCTACATGGAGGATTCCCTCCGCCGCATGGCCGCCATGGGGCTGGACGCGCTGGTGGAGATCGGCCCGGGCAAGGCCCTCAGCGGCTTTGTGAAGAAAACCGTCCCGGAGCTGCCGGTGTACGCCGTGGAGACTGCGGCGGAGCTGGAACAGCTGACGGAGACCCTCAAAGGAGCATCTCTATGAATTTTTCTGAAAAAACAGCCGTGGTCACCGGCGGCAGCCGGGGGCTGGGCCGGGCCATCTGTCTGGAGCTGGCCCGGGGCGGAGCCAATGTGGTGCTCTGCTACGCAGGCAACGAAGCGGCGGCCAATGAGACCGTTGCCGCCTGCGAATCCCTTGGAGCCAGGGCCGTGGCCATCCGGTGTGACGTGTCGAAAGAGGACGAGGTGAAGGCCCTGATGGACGCCGCCCTCAAAACCTTCGGCCGCATCGACATTCTGGTGAACAACGCGGGCATCACAAGGGACGGCCTGCTCATGATGATGAAGCCGGAGGATTTCGACGCCGTCATCGCCGCCAACCTCCGGGGTGCCTTCCTCTGCATGAAGGCCGTGGCCCGGCAGATGGTGAAGCAGCGCTACGGCCGCATCGTGAACCTCTCCAGCGTGGTGGGTCTCCGGGGCAACGCCGGACAGGTGAACTACGCCGCCAGCAAAGCCGGTGTCATCGGCATGACCAAATCCCTGGCCAAGGAGCTGGCGGGCCGGAACATCACTGTCAACGCCGTGGCCCCCGGCTTCATCGACACGGATATGACCGCCGCTTTGACGGACGCCGCCAGAACCGCCGCCCTGGGGGCCATCCCCATGGGCCGCATGGGGGCGCCGGAGGACGTGGCCCGGGCCGTGGCCTTTCTGGCCGGCGACAGCGCCGCCTACATCACCGGACAGGTGCTGGCCGTTGACGGCGGCATGAGCATGTAAAGGAGGTTTTTTATGGAACGACGCAGAGTTGTCATCACCGGCCTGGGGGCCGTGACCCCCATCGGCCTGACGGCGGGCGAAAGCTGGACCGCCGTGAAAAGTGGCGTGTGCGGCATCGGCCCCATCACCCATTACGATCCCGCCGCCCAGAAGGTGAAGCTGGCGGCAGAGGTAAAGGGCTTCGACCCGGAGGCCCTGCTGGGCCGTCAGGAATCCAAGCGCATGGGCCGCTTCACCCAGTTCGCTGTGGCGGCGGCCCGGGAGGCCCTGTCCGACGCCGGGTTCTCCGTGGAGCAGGCGGACCCGGACCGCTGCGGCGTCATCCTCTCCAGCGGCATCGGCGGCCAGGCCATCACGGAAGCGGAGCACAGTCGGGGCCTGGAAAAGGGCTTTGACCGGGTGTCTCCCTTCTATGTTCCCACTGCCATCTGCAACATGGCGGCGGGTCAGGTGGCCATCGACGCGGGCTTCCGGGCCATGTGCTCCTGCCCCGTCACCGCCTGCGCCGGAGGCACCAACGCCGTGGGCGACGCGTTCCACTACATTCGGGACGGCTACGCCGAGGTCATGCTCTGCGGCGGCACCGAGGCCTCCATCACGCCCATGTCCATCGGCGGCTTCACCTCCATGAAGGCCCTGACCCAGACGGAGGACCCCGACCGGGCCTCCATCCCCTTTGACGCGGAGCGCAGCGGCTTCGTCATGGGCGAGGGCGCGGGTGTGCTGCTTCTGGAGGAATTGGAGCACGCCAAGACCCGCGGGGCGAAGATCTACGCCGAGGTGATGGGCTACGGTGCCACCTGTGACGCTCACCACATCACCGCCCCTCTTGCGGACGGCAGCGGCGGCGCCAAGGCTATGGCCATGGCCCTGACCGACGGCGGCGTTTCTCCGGAGCAGGTGGGCTACATCAACGCCCACGGCACCTCTACCCATCTCAATGACGCCGGAGAGACCGCCGCCGTGAAAACCGTGTTCGGTGCCCACGCCTATCAGCTGGCTATGAGCTCCACCAAGTCCATGACCGGACATATGCTGGGAGCCGCCGGCGCCGTGGAGGCCATCTTCACCGCCCTGAGCCTGCGGGACGGCTTCCTCCCCGCCACCATCCACTATCAGACCCCGGACCCGGCGTGTGATCTGGACGTGGTGCCCAACGAGGGCCGCCGGGCGGAGATCCACTTCGCTATGAGCAATTCCCTGGGCTTCGGGGGCCACAACGGCAGCCTGCTGCTGAAAAAATGGGAGGACTGACATGGGCCTGCAGTTAAATTCCAATGAGATCGCCGAGATCCTGCCCCACCGCTACCCCTTCGCCCTGGTGGACCGCATCACCGACGGGGAATCGGGGGCCTGGGCCAGGGGTATCAAGTGCGTCAGCGCCGGAGAGCCTTATTTCTGCGGCCACTTTCCCCAGAAGCACGTGATGCCCGGTGTGCTGATCCTGGAGGCCATGGCCCAGGTGGGAGCCGTAGCCATTTTGTCCCTGCCGGAAAATAAGGGGAAAATTGCCCTCTTCGGCGGGGTGAAAAACGCCCGCTTCAAGCGGCAGGTCATCCCCGGAGACGTTCTGGAGCTGGAATGTACCCTCACGAAGCGCCGGGGTCCGGTGGGCATCGGTGCCTGCACCGCCACGGTGAACGGCGAGACGGCCTGCACTGCGGAACTGATCTTCGCCATCCAGTGACGGTCTCTCCCCTTTCGGACGCACAGCGCCTGAACCCATCAGTCCAGATCGCAGGATCATTCAGCAGCAATCCCTGAAACGCCGGCAGATGGCTTCCCGGAAAGCAACACAGGAATAGCTTGCGGATCCTGTAAAGCTCTGCTACAATCATTTCACCCGAGCAAAAGAGTAAATGAGTAAAAGAAGGAACCGATGATGAAAATCGATGGAAATGAGCTGGCCATTCTGCAAAACGATCTTGATCGCCGTGGGCAAAAGCAGGAGGCATGGAAGATCAAGCAGGAGTTTCTGAAGCAGGTCCGGGAGAGCGGGGATCACTGTCCCTGTCAGGAGAAGTGCCCGCACCATGGCAACTGCTTTGAATGCGTAACGCTCCATCGCGGGCATCGTGACCATCTGCCCATGTGCATGTGGGATATGCTGAATGAACGCATTGCGGCGCTGTCACACATGACTGAGGGAACGCTGTACGAATATGAGAAAAAGCAAGCAGCCTGCACGGATTGCGAGGGCTGCCCCGGCTGCGGCGAATGAGCCAAAGCAGATCATAGCAAGCGCTCGAAGGTCTCCCCTTCGAGCGTTTTTTGGCGGAAAACGCCTTCCGCTCATAAGGAATCCGTTGTAAATCAGGAAGAAATGTGCTATCTTCTTTAGGCAAGTATCCGCGCAGGATTCCTGACGATCCCAAATAAAGGAGCTTTTTATGCACACGATCCGATCCTGGTGCCGCGCCAACGCCATGCTGGTCATCTCACTGCTGGCGGCGGCAGCGACCGCTTTCTTCGTTCCTCCCGACAGCGCATATCTGGGGTATTATGACCTCAAGACCCTCTCCTGCCTGTTCAGTGTTCTGGCGGTGGTGGGCGCGCTGCGGGATCTGGATGTCTTTTCCGCCCTTTCCCAGCGGATGGTGCACACCTTTTCCACCGTCCGGGGCGTATGCATGGCGCTGGTGATCATCACCATGTTCGGCTCCATGCTCCTGACCAACGATACTGCTCTGCTGACCTTTCTTCCGTTGGGCTGGTTCGTCCTCTCCGTCACAGGGCAGGAAAAGCACGCCGCGCTGCTGTTCATTCTCCAGAACTGCGCCGCCAACCTCTGCGGAATGATCACGCCCTTCGGCAATCCGCAGAACCTCTATCTCTTCAGCTATTACGGCATCCCCGCCGGGACGTTCTTTTCCGTGATGCTGCCGCCCTTCATCCTGTCCACCGTGCTCATTCTCCTTTGCTGCCTGCTGTTCCCCAAGGACCGGCTTACGGTGCCGGAGGCACAGGTCGTCGTAGCCCGCCGCCGGGCCGTGGTCTACGGCGGGCTCTTCTGTCTGGCCGTCGCTATGGTGCTGCGGCTGATCCCCTACGGTCCCGGTCTGGCCGTCATCGTTCTGGCGCTCTGGTTTCTGGACCGGCATGCGCTGAAAACCGTGGACTGGGGGCTTCTGGCCACCTTTGCCGCTTTCTTCACCTTTTCGGGCAACCTTGCCCGGATGGAGCCTGTCCGGATGCTGTTTGTCCGGCTCTTATCCCACGGGACCATGCTGATCTCCGCCCTCACCTGCCAGATCATCAGCAACGTCCCCGCCGCGATCCTCCTCAGCCGTTTCACGCAGGATGCCCGCGGCCTTCTGGTAGGCGTCAACGTTGGCGGCGCCGGAACGCTGGTGGCCTCTCTGGCCAGCCTCATCACTTTCCGGGAATACACCCGCCGCGTTCCCGGCGGCGCCAAGCACTTTCTCATCCTGTTTTCCGCCATCAGCTTCGCTTTTCTGGCAGTTCTTCTGGCTGCCATGTCCTTTCTGGGCTGAGCAGCCGGGGCCTGAGCGCCGAAAAACAAAACAGGCAGAAGGATTTCCAGCAGAGTTCCCGCATGAAGGTCAGGATGCTGCCGTCATTGAAGATTTACGATACCCTTTGTCAAAATTCCTCGACTGCGGGTTCTGGACAAAGGCTGAAAACACCCACAGCGGCCTGTATGGGAAAACTGTCCCCCGCCGTCCGGTGACGGCTTGCCTTTTTCCGTCAGGATTGGTATACTAAGCTTAGATTTTTTCATTCCGCGGGAAGGGGAAGCGTCATGCTGCATCAGGCTTTTAACGAAGTATACACCAAATTCAAGCTGCACTTTTATCAGGAGATCTTCCGCCGGTTTCAGGACCGGGAAGCCAGTCTCACCACGGTGGAGACCTTCTGCATGGAGAGCATCATGGCGCTGGGGCGGCCTACGGTGAACGAGTTCGCCACCTTCATGTGCATCTCCCCTCCCAACGCCGCCTATAAGGTGAACAGTCTGGTGAAAAAGGGCTACATCCGCAAGGTCCAGTCCCCCTCGGACCGCCGGGAATTCCATCTGGAGGTCACCCAGAAGTATATCGATTACTACAACATCTCCTCCAACTATATGTCGGAGGTCATGGACCGCATCATGGCCCGCTTCTCCCCGGAGGACTGCGGCAAGTTAGAGGAGATCCTCACCGTGGTCAGCCGGGAGCTGATGCCGGAGGTCCCCCTGCCGGAACGCACGGAGGAGTGACCCCCCTGCTTCGCCCTTATCCAGCACCGCTTCGGCGGTGCTGTTTTTTTCTGAATTCAGCATCCCTTTTCCGACAAGCCGGGCGGGTTGTCTATTGTGTTCTCCGCCGGAACGCAATATAATGGGGAAAAACAAAGAAAGGCGGACGGCACATGAACACCCTGATCGAACTGTATGACGAACGTGCCATCGAAAATATTCTGGCGCCGGATATGTTCCGCCCCCGGCGCATCGTCTACCTCTGCCCCGGCGAGATCGCCCAGGACCGCACCCGGCAGGAGACTCTGGCCGCCTTTTTCCGGCGGCGGGGCTGGGAGCCGGAGCTGATCTTCGTGGAGACCAGCCTCTTCAAGGCAGACCGCATCCTGCGGCAGCTGTTTACCATCGGGGAACAGTTCCCGGACTGCGCCATCGACATCACCGGCGGCAGTGACGCGGCCCTCTTCGCGGCGGGGATGTTCGCGGCAAAAAAGGGCGTGCCCGCCTTCACCTATTCCCGGAAGAAAAACCGCTTTTATGACATTTCCGGCGCGGCTTTCGCGGATGAGCTGCCCTGCGGCCTGACCTATTCCATCGAGGACTTCTTCCTCATGGTCGGCGGCACGCTGCTACCCGGACGGGTGGACAATCAAATCCTGTCCCAATACCTCCCGGACTTCGGCCCATTTTTCAACTGCTTCCTCCAATTCCGCCGGGATTGGCCCAATATCATCTCCTACATCCAGCGGATCTCCCCCTCGGAATATGGCCAGACCCCGCCCCTGTCCGTACAGGGTGGCTACACTGTGAAGGGTGAGCGCGGCTCCCGCAACACCGCCAACGAGGACGCGCTACGGGAATTGGCCCGTATCGACTTTATTCAGGATCTGGAGATCGTCCCCGGTCAGCAGGTATCCTTCCGATTCCGGGATCTGAACACCCGGGCGTGGCTGCGGGACGTGGGCAGCGCGCTGGAATTGTATGCCTACAAGGCCTGCGTGGATTCCGCCATTTTCCATGACATTATCAGCAGCGCCGTGGTGCGGTGGGACGAGGTTCTGGGCCACGGCAGCGTCTCCAACGAGATCGACGTCATGGCCGCCCGGGGCGTGATCCCCCTGTTTTTAAGCTGCAAGGCCTGCGACATCAAGACGGAGGCCCTGAACGAGCTGGCCATCCTCCGGGACCGCTTCGGCGGCAAGGGCGCCAAGGCGGCCATCGTCACCACGGAGGTCTGCAACGCCGCCGCCCGCCACCGGGCCGCCCAGCTGGGCATCGCCGTCATTGATTTAGAGGAACTGAAAACCGGCCAGATCGTCCACCGGCTGAAGGTCATCATGAAGGCGGAATGACCCGCTCCGGCGGGATTTCTCCTCACAAACAGGCAACATACGATCACATCCCGCATCAGCGCCTATGAGGAGGAGCTGCACTTCTTCCTCAAATTCTTCGATGTGAAGTCCTTCATCATGGCAGTGATGATGACCGGCGGCATCTGGCTGCGGTCCAGCGGCGTGGCCCCGGACCGGTTCATCGCGTTTTTCTAC
>ERZ827423.1960-NODE-1960-length-17902-cov-3.912086_pt1 | contig 17902 bp, 11 predicted proteins | sample MGYA00519775_ERZ827423 | MGnify/ENA primary metagenome ERZ827423 (study PRJEB31778, sample SAMEA3449296) | human gut metagenome | biome: human gut; feature: human-associated habitat; material: faeces | place: United Kingdom | collected 2010/2012 ...
GAACTGCATGCCGGCCAGACCGATCTCGGCGTACTTCTTCATTTTCTCTTCCAGCGGAATGCTCTTGCGGTGGCCGGGGCCAAAGGTTTCGTTGCCCTCGTGGACGTTCCACGGGCCTGCGGTAAATCTGAATGTTGCCATGTCTGTATCCTCCTGTATCCATTGTTTGGTTTTATACAAATATGCGCTTGAGGGCGGATGGTTTCTGGCGAGAACCGCCTCCGGATAGCTCCATCATAGCGGAACAGGCTGTTTGTTCAATGTTAGACTTGCTTTTTTCATCCGACAATCTTGCGATTTTAAATTTTTCGGTAGACTTCCACAAATTCCTTTGCCGCAATTTGTCATGATGCACAAGGACTTTTTTATCCGAAATATCTTCCAGGGGAGCTTGTGCGCGGCGGTCAGACTTCTTATAATAAGCAAAAAAGTTCGGAGGAACAGACCATGCATATGGCAGACGCATTTTTATCTCCTGCTGTCGCCGTTACGATGTACGCAGCCTCTGCTGCTGCGGCGGGCGTTTCGCTCGTGCAGCTGCGCAGGGAGGAGCTTGCCGCACCGGAGACGGCAAAAAAGAAGCTTCCGACAATGGCGGTCATGTCCGCGCTCGTCTTCGCGGGCCAGATGATCAACTATACCATTCCCGGCACCGGCTCGTCCGGCCATCTGTGCGGCGGCCTGCTGCTCACGTCCGTACTCGGGCCGTGGGCAGGATTTTTGTCCATGATCGTGATCCTCGCGATCCAGTGCCTGTTCTTTGCCGACGGCGGTCTGCTGGCGCTGGGCGCAAACGTCTGGAACATGGCGTTTTACGGCTGCTTCGTCGGATATTTTCTCATTTACCGGCCGCTGATGCGCAGCCGCTGCTTTGCGCGGCGCGGCGAGCGGGCGGCGAACCGCCTCAAGATCACGCTTGCGTCCGTGCTCGGCTGCGTGCTGACGCTGCAGCTCGGCGCGTTCTCGGTCGTGCTGGAGACGACGCTCTCCGGCATCACGGATCTGCCGTTCGGCGCGTTCTGCGCCATTATGCAGCCGATCCATCTGGCCATCGGCCTGATCGAGGGCCTCATCACGGCGGCGGTGCTGCTGTTCCTCTATGAGGCGCGGCCGGAGCTGTTGCGCGATGTGCGCATGAGCGGCGAAACCACTGGCAAGGTCTCGTTCAAGGGCACGATCGCGGTCATCGCCATTGCGGCGGTGCTCGTCGGCGGCGGCTTGTCGCTGCTGGCCAGCGGCAACCCCGACGGGCTGGAGTGGTCGCTGTTCGGCAACAGCGACGCCGGCTACACGCAGAACATGGGCCTCGACGAGGACAGCTACGGCGTGCAGAGTAGCGCGGCCGACAAGGCCGGCACCGTGCAGGAAAAGACGGCGTTCCTGCCGGACTATTCTTTCGCCGGGAGCGATTCCGCGGCGGGCACGTCCGTGTCCGGCATCGCGGGCGCTGCCATCGTGGCGGCGGCAGCGGCGCTTATCTGCGGTGTCGGCGGCATCTGCCGGCATAAGAAAAACCATTCGCAATAATCAATAATCTCGATACCAGGCATCCAAATACGACCCATGCGGCAAGCTCCTCTCGGGGCTTGCCGCAATGGGCGTTTTTGTACAAACGGGGAGGTGAGCACACATGAACAAAGCGCAGCAGGCGAGCATCGAGCTGCGGGACATGGACGAGCTGGCGGCGCAGGATTCGCCGATGCACCGGCTCAGCCCGCTGTCCAAGCTCTTTGTGACCGTGCTCTACATCGTCGTGACGGTTTCGTTTCACAAGTACGATATCTCGGGCGTGTTCGTCATGGTGCTCTTTCCGCTCGTCGGTTATCAGGTCGGCATGATCCCGGTACATACGTGCTTTCACAAGCTGCGCGTGGTCATGCCGCTCGTGTGCGCGGTGGGGCTGTTCAATCCCTTCTTTGACAAGCGGATCGTGCTGTACATCGGCGCGGTCGGCGTCAGCGGCGGTGTGATCTCCATGCTGACGCTGATGATGAAGGGCATCTTCTGTCTCATGGCGTCGTTCCTGCTCGCGGCGACGACGAGCATCGAGGATATCTGCCGCGCGCTGCGGCAGCTGCACGTGCCGAAGGTGCTCACGTCGCTGCTGCTGCTCACATTCCGGTATATCTCCGTGCTGCTCGACGAGGCGGCCATCATGACGGATGCCTACCGTCTGCGTGCGCCGGGGCAGAAGGGCGTGCATATCTCGGCCTGGGGATCGTTTCTGGGCCAGTTGCTGCTGCGCAGCATGGACCGCGCGACCGCGCTCTATGAGAGCATGGAGCTGCGCGGCTATCACGGGGAGTTTCATTACGCGCAGGGCCGGCCGTCGAGTCGGGCCTCGTGGCCGTTTGCCATTGGGTGTGCGGCGCTGATCGTGCTGGCGCGGCTGTACAATCTGCCGGCGCTGCTGGGCGGACTTTTTGCCTGAGGAGGGGCGCATATGCTGTGTTTTAACCATGTTTCGTTTGCCTATCCGGGTGAGCGCACGATCTTAAATGACCTGTCGTTTTCCGTTTCCGAGGGCGAGCAGGTCGGCCTGATCGGCGCCAACGGCGCGGGCAAGTCCACGCTCATGAAGGCGGCGCTGGGGCTCATCACCGTCTCCGGTACGATCACGATCGACGGGCTGGAGATGAACCGTGACAACCTCGCGGACATCCGCCGGCGGCTGGGCTATGTCCTGCAGGACTCAGACAACCAGATGTTCATGCCGACGGTGTTTGAGGACATGCTCTTCGGCCCGCTCAATTACGGCATGCCCCGCCCGGAAGCGGAGGCACTTGTGGATCAAACGCTCGCAGAGCTGAACCTTACGCACCTGAAAAACCGCCGCAACCATAAGCTCTCCGGCGGCGAAAAGCGCATGGCCGCCATTGCGACCATCCTCGCCATGCAGCCGAAGATCATGCTCATGGACGAGCCGTCCACGGCGCTTGACCCGAAAAACCGCCGCACGCTCATCCGCACGCTCAATGCGCTGCCGGTGACGAAGATCATCGCAACGCACGATCTCGACCTCGTGCTCGAGACGTGCGACCGTGTTCTGCTGCTGCACGACGGGCAGATCGCGGCCGACGGTCCGGCATGGGAGATCCTGCGCGACCGGGCGCTGCTTGAGCGGCACTCGCTGGAACTGCCGTTTTGCCTTGCCGGTGTGCCGGAGCGGGCAAAAAAATCGTGAAAAACAGTGCTTGAAGCGGGGAACGCCGACTGCTATAATAACGCGTATTCCGGTGGAGAGTGAGGTCGATGTTTGCGATGAGCCGACAGCTCAAGGGTGCGCTGATGGCAGCGGGCGGCGGTGTGTGCTGGGGCATTTCCGGCACGATGGGGCAGTATCTGTTTACGCACGAGGCCATGCAGACCACGTGGCTGATCCCGATCCGTCTGAGCCTGGCGGGCCTGATTTTGTTTGTCTACTGGCTGGTGAAGGACCGGCGGCTGCTGTTCGCCCCGTGGCGGCAGCGGGATAGCGCGGTGATGCTCGTGCTCTATGGCATTTTCGGCATCAGCCTGAGCCAGTTTCTTTATTTTCTGACCATTCAGTTTTCCAACGCGGCCATCGGCACGATCATGCAGGATCTGTCGCCGGTGATGGTGCTGCTGGTCGCCTGCGCGGCTGCGCACAGAAAGCCGCGTGTATATGAGATCGCGAGCATTGTGCTGGCGCTGCTCGGCGTGATTTTGCTGACCACGCACGGCGACCTGACGGCGTTTGCCGTGTCGCCGGTGGCGCTGGTCGCGGGTGTTGCGTGCGCGGTGTGCGTGACGGTGTATAACTGCCTCTGTCCGCGCCGGGAGCTGCACGATTATCCGGTCAGTCTGCTGCAGGCGTGGGCGTTTTTGATGGGGGCTGTGCTCTTCGAGCTGTCCATGCACCCGTGGACACTCGGCTATACGCCGTCACTGCGCGGTGTCGGCGGCATTTTGTTCGTGGTGCTCTTCGGCAACCTGCTGGCCTTCAACCTGTATATGACGGGCGTGAAGCTCATCGGCCCGGAAAAGAGCGTGCTCTACGGCTTTGCCGAGCCGGTCACGGCGGCCATTCTGGCCGTGACGCTGCTGGATACGCCGTTCACGGTCTGGGATGCGCTGGGCTTTGCCGCCGTGTTTGCCATGCTGGCGGTGCTGTCCGCCGGCGGAAAGAAATATGCCGAGCGGCTGGAAGTGTAAAATTTAAAAAGAAAAACGGAGCAGATACGGGGGGATGTATCTGCTCCGTTCCTGTTTATGAGGGATGGTCATTCCTCTCATAACGGTTGTCCCACGCGGTGTACCCCACAGCACCGGATGTACCTACGTAGTACAGGTTCATTATTTCACAGAAAATTTGCCGTGTCAACAAAAAACTGCTGCTTTTTTGCGCTTTTCTGTCACAAAAGGCGCTAAGAAACTGCGCGTTTTCTGCACAAGCCGCCCGGCAGGCGCAGCATTCTCCTGCGTCTCTTTTTTACCCTGAGGTCGTGTGGTCGCTACGAAATTTACCACCTCGGGCGGCGACTGTTCAAATCAACAGGCCATACCGGTCGCACAGGGGCAGCAGCGCCGCCTCCGGGAGCGTGCCCTCGTACAGCGCGCGGCCCTGATAGGCGCGCAGTGCGGCCTCAAGCAGCTCTGCATCGTCGCAGACGAGGCACAGCGGCTTGCTCAGCAGGTACTGCACGTCGGTCAGTGCGTCGATGTCCTCCCAGGCGGCAACACGCAGCGCGACCATGGGCTCGCTGCTGTCGAGCGCATCCGCCAGCCGGTCCTCGAGATCCGGCCCGGCGGTCAGCACCGGACCGTGCCCGGCATCCGTCGGCAGGTAGCAGGGGAGCTTCTCCGTCGCGGCTGGGAGCAGGTCCGTGTGCTCCGGCGCGGGCGGGACGAATTTCGCGTCCTTGAGGGCCGCGTGCAGCGCGGCGATATGCTCCGCCGTCGTGCCGCAGCAGCCGCCGAAAACGGCCACGCCGGCTTCCAGCATCGGCTGCACGAACGCCGTGAATTCCTCCGGCGTGCAGTCATATACGGTCTTGCCGCCGACGGTGATGGGCATACCGGCGTTGGGCTTTGCGATCAGCGGCACGCGGGCGTATTCCCGCAGGCGGCGCAGCTGCACGAGCATCTGTTCCGGCCCGGTCGAGCAGTTGAGCCCGAACGCGCTGATGCCCATGCCCTGCAGCACGGTCAGCGCGGCGGTCACGTCCGTGCCCGAGAGGCTGCGTCCGCTCTCGTCGCACGTGAAGGACACGAAGATCGGCTTATCGCTCACGCTGCGCACGGCCAGCACGGCGGCGCGTGCGTCCGAGAGCGTCATCATCGTCTCGATGACATACAGATCGACGCCGGCCGCTTCGAGCCCGGCCGCCTGCTCGGTGTAGATATCGACCAGATCCTCGAACGATGCCTCGCCGAGCGGGGCGAGAAACAGGCCCGTCGGCGCGAGATCGCCCGCGATCCATGCCTTGCCGCCCGCCGCTTCGCGCGAGAGCGCGGCGAGGCGGCGGTTGTAGTCCGCCGTCTGGTTGAAGATGCTGCGCTCCTCGAGCTTCTGCCGGTTTGCACCGAAGGTCGGCGTGTAGAGCACCTGGCTGCCGGCGGCAACGTAGCCGCGCTGGATGCCCACAATGACGTCCGGGTGCTCGAGCGTCCACTGCTCGGCGCTCACATCACCGCCGTAGCCGCGCTTTTGCAGTTCGGTGCCGGTCGCACCGTCGAGGATGAGGGGAAAACGGATCTCCATGGTCATGACCTCCGTGAAATGTTATGGTTGCGGAAACGACAGATCGTCGGTAAAGGCCGCGGCAAAATCTGCGCGGCCGGACAGCTCCAGATAGTCGCATGCCCGGGAAATATTCCCGATGCGCTGCCACTGCGCGGGGTCGAGCGTGAGCGCGGCCGCGCCGGCGAGCGCCGTGTTGCCGAGCGTGTGCAGCTTGCCCGCGCACGCGCGCGGGAGCATGCCGATGGCCATGGCGCTCTCGGGGTCGAGATAGCTGCCGAAGCCGCCGGCAAGGTACACGCCGTCCACCTGCTCCGGTGCGATGCCGCGCTGCTGCAGCAGCACGCGGATGCCCGCCGCGACGGCGGCCTTGGCCAGCTGTAAGTTGCGCACGTCCGCCGCCATGAGAGATACCTCCGGCGTCAGGTGAAAGCGGCCGTTGCCGTCGTCATCGCGCGTCAGATAGCGGCGTAGGGGCATTGGTGCGTCCTCCGGCGGCAGCAGCCGCCCACCGGGCGCGATCACGCCGAGGCGCAGCAGCACCGCCGTCAGGTCGAGCAGGCCGGAGCCGCACAGCCCCTTCGGTTCGCCGCCGCCGATGACATCGTACAGAAAGCCGTGGTCATACCGTACGCGGCTGATGGCGCCGTCCACGCCCGGCATGCCGCACGTGATGCCCGCACCCTCAAAGGCCGGGCCGGATGCCACGGCGCAGCAGACGAACCCGCCGCGGCCGCCGAGCGCCATCTCGCCGTTGGTGCCGATGTCGAGAAAGAGATTTTCACCCGGCAGCTCCGCCAGCCCGGCGGCCAGCAGTCCGGCCGTGATGTCCCCGCCGACGTAGCCCGCCACGCAGGGAGCGAAGTGCACCGGAACGCCGTGCAGCGTTTCGTCTCCGGGTGCTGCAAAGAGCGTCTCCGGCCGGAACGGCGCTGCGGCGATGCCGCGCACGGAGTATCCGGCGAAGAGGTGCTGCATGACGGTGTTGCCGGCGAGTGTGATCTCGCGCAGCGTGCCCGGCGTGCGGCCGCTGCGCGCGAGCGCGTCCGATACCAGCGCCCAGATCTGCTCGCGGATGCGCCGCGAGAGCTCCGGCAGGCCGTCCGGCTGCTCAAGCGTATACTGGATGCGGCTGATGACGTCGGCCCCATAAGGGGCCTGCGCATTCCAGCCGCTGCAGGTTTGCAGCTCTGTGCCGGCCGCAAGATCGTACAGCCGCGCGACGACGGTCGTCGTGCCGAGGTCGACGGCGGCGGCGCAGCCTGTGCGTCCCGGTCGGCAGGCGGGCAGCGGCACGGTGCCGGTCAGGATCGTGCCGCCGGCGGTCTCCGGCAGCGTGACGGTGTCGCCGTCCGCCGGATAGACCCGGCAGGCGAGCCGGGGCACGCCGTTGACCGGTACGCGGCACTTGCCGCAGCGGCCTTTTCCGCCGCAGGCGGCGGGAATGGAATAGCCCGCGCGCCGCAGGACGGACAGCAGCGTCTCGCCGGCCGGCAGGGGAATGGTGCGGACATGGCCGTTTTGTTCAATTTGGATGCTTGACATGGCCGCCGCCCCCTTATAAGATATAGGCACATTCTAAGCAGTGAGACTTTGCTTTGTCAAGAGGCTTTGCATATGAACGATCCCGAGACGCTGGCCGCGCAAAACGGCTTTTCCCACTGGGCACAGCTGAATATGGCGGCGGCGGTGCCGCTCGAGGCGGTGCGCGATATGTGCGCGTCCGGCCGCTGCGGCCGATACGGGCACAACTGGGCCTGCCCGCCCGGCTGCGGCAGCATCGAGGCGGCTGCGCGACGCATCGCAGGCTTTGACGCCGGCATCCTTGTACAGACGACCGGGACGCTGCGCGATGATTTCGATTACGAATCCATTGCGGCCACTGAGCGCGCGCACAAGCGCCGCTTTGCCGACTTTGCCCGCCAGATGCGCCGACTCTATCCCGGCTGCCTGCCGCTGACGGCCGGCAGCTGCACGCTCTGTGCCCGCTGCACGTATCCCGACCGGCCGTGCCGCTACCCGACCAAGCGTCTGTCGTCCATGGAGGCGTATGGCCTGCTCGTGAGCGATATCTGCACGCGCTCGGGCCTTGCCTACAACTACGGCCCGCGTACCATGACGTATACATCCTGCGTTTTATACAACAAGGAGTGAAAACCATGTCCACACCGAAAGAGATCTTCCTCGAGCTCATCCGGCCCGACGGCCAGCCGGAGCGCCAGCTGCGCCAGTATGAGGCGCTGCACATGTGCCTCACCGACCCGTGCAACACCTACCTGCGCGGCAACCGCAAGCGCGGCACGACGAGCGTGGACCGCTGGGGCACGACGATCCTGTTTCCCGAGGATGCACCCGGCCCGATGCCGGATACGCGCGAGGGCCTTGCCGTCTGCCCGGACGTCACGCGCTGGCGCGAGACGGTGCACGCGCCCGATCTGGAGGCCGCCTGCACGGAAGGGTGGGACACCTGCCGCGCCGAGGCGCGCGCTGCCTGCGGGTCGGATCACCTGCTGGCCGGGTTCATGGGCACGGGCATTTTCGAGCAGTGCCACTTCCTCATGGGCTTTGAGGACACGCTCACGAATCTCTACGCGCATCCGGACGAGATGCACGCGCTTATTGACTACATCACGGAGTACCGCCTGACGTATGTGCGCATGCTCATCGACCACCTGCAGCCGGATGTCATCTTTTCGCACGACGACTGGGGCACGAAAAACGCCCTGTTCATGAAGCCCGAGATGTGGCGGGAATTCTTCAAGGAGCCGTACCGCCGGTTTTATGGCTACATCCGTTCGCGCGGCGTCATTGCCATCCACCACGCGGACTCCTATCTTGTGCCGATCGTGGACGACATGGCCGAGATCGGCATCCAGGTCTGGCAGGGCGTCCTGCCGGAAAACGACATTCCCGCCCTGCAGGCACACTTAAACGGGCGGCTCACGCTCATGGGCGGCTTCGGCGCGGCCATCGACCGCAAGGACGCGACGCCCGAGGACATCCTCACCTATGCCCGCGATGTGCTCAAGCGCAACTGCCCCGGCGGGCACTACATCCCCTCGATCACCTACGGTCTGGCGGGCACGGTCTACCCGCACGTGGACAAATACCTCAACCAGGCGGCATACAACGCAGCGCTGCATGTGCCGGTGACGCACTTGCCGCCCGTGCCGCGCCGGAGCGTGCACACCGCGGCCGCGCCGGCGCAGAGCGCGCCTGAGGCCGAGCAGCCGCAGGGCGATGTGCTCTCGCGCATCGCGTCCGCGCTCGTGCGCGGGCAGCAAAAGCGCGTGCTGCAGCTGTGCTCCGAGTCGCTCGAGAGCGGGCACGGCGCGCAGGAGATCCTCACGGACGGCCTTGTGCGCGGCATGACCATCCTTGGCGAGGATTTTTCGGCCAACCGCGCCTTCGTGCCGGAGATGCTCATCGCAGCGCGCTGCATGGCGGCGGCGACGGAGCTGCTCAAGCCGTACATGACGGGGGAGAGCAGCGAGACGATCGGCCGCGTCTGCCTCGGCACGGTGCGCGGTGATATGCACGACATCGGCAAGAACCTCGTCAAGATCATGATGGAGGGCAGCGGGCTGGAGGTCGTGGACCTCGGCGTGGACGTCACGGCGGAGCAGTTCGTGGACACGGCGATCGAACAGCACTGCGACATCATCGCCTGCTCCTCGCTGCTGACGACGACGATGCCGGAAATGCGCGATGTGGTGGAGCTGGCGAAGGCCCGCGGCATCCGCGACCGGGTGAAGATCTTTGTCGGCGGTGCGCCCATCACGCCCGGCTACAGCGACGAGATCGGCGCGGACGTCTACTGCCCGGACGCGGCCACGGCCGCGCGCTCGGCCGTGGCGCTGCTGCGCGGCGCGTAAGCGCATAAAAGACATAATGCAGGAATGTGTCTCTGCCGGACGAACATACGCCGGTCGGAGACACTTTCATTTTCTGGGAGTAAATTCAGCGAAATGGATAGAGAAAAATCGAAAGACCGGGATTATTTCAGGTTCTTGAATAATTGCTTTCCGGCGGCGCGAGATCTATAATCAAGGTGTTCCAACAAATGAACACAGACACTTTCAGGTATAGGCGGGGAAGTCACATGGGCCCCGCGTCTCTACCGGGCGGCCCTTGAATTGCCCGACTACCGGAATGCAGCACGCACAGCGCCAAACCGCTGTGTGAGCTTTTCCGTTTCGGTGGAGGGTCGCAGATCGCAGACGCTCCGCCGTTTTTTTATTTGGATAGAGAGCGGAAACGCTTTTTATGGTTGATAGCAGCTTATGATTTCAGGGAGGGATTTTGATGCGTACACGCAAGGCAAAGGATCGCTCGCGCCTCATTCAGGCGGCCATGGGTCAGATCCCGTGCGATCTGACGATCGGCAACGTACAGTTTTTCAATGTCATTACGGGAGAAATCTATCCGGCCAGTGTCGACATACTGGACGGATTTGTTGTTTTGGTGCGTGAGGAAGGACAGGAGGCAGTCCTGCCGTCCAAATCGTACTACGACGGTCAGGGCCGCTACCTGATCCCCGGCTACATCGACACGCATATGCACATCGAGAGCACGATGATGATCCCCGAAAATCTCGCCCGCGCCATTCTGCCGTGGGGCACGACGACCATCTGCACCGACCCGCATGAGATCGGCAACGTCATGGGTCTCGACGGCGTGCGCTTCATGCTTGAGAATGCGAAAAAGTCCAAGCTCCGCCAGTACGTGCTCGCTCCGTCGTGCGTCCCGTCCTTGCCCGGCATGGAAAACGCCGGCGCGGAGTTCCTCGCCAGAGAAGTCGGTGAGCTGCTGGACATGGACGACGTCATCGGCATTGCCGAGATCATGGACTACGTCGGCGTTATTCACGACAGCGAGCGCATGCACACCATCATCGACGAGGGTATCCGCCGCGGCATGTTCCTGCAGGGCCACGCGCCGTACTGCTTCGGCCGTGAGCTCGCGGCCTACCGCATCGGCGGCCCCGTGTCCGACCACGAGAGCGTGAACGCCGACGAGGTGCGCGCCAAGCTCCGCGCCGGCATGCACATCAACCTTCGCGCCAGCTCCCTCATTGATAACCTTTCCTTCCTTGTCGACGGCTGCAAGGATCAGCCGTGGCGCGATTTCGTGTCCATCTGCACGGATGATGTCCACGCCAAGGATCTGCTCACCGTCGGCCACATCAACAACGTCGTGCGCAAGGCGGTCGCCTCCGGCCTCGACGGCCGCGAGGTCGTCAAGATGGCGACGTTCAACGCCGCGCGTGAGTATGGCTTTGACGATCTCGGCGCGATCGCGCCGGGCTACATCGCCGATATTCAGCTCGTCGACGCGCTTGACGGCAGCCGGCCGAAGGCCGTGTTCACCGAGGGCGTGCTCGTCGCGGAGGACGGCAAGTACCTCGGCGGCGACTGCAAGACGGCGGACTACGACCTGCCGAACACCGTCGATCTGCCGCAGATCACGGGCCCCGAGTCCTTCGAGCTGCGTGTGCCGGAGGGCTACACCGGCGATACGATCCGCGTCAACGTCATGGTGTCCGAGGACGGCAACCGCATCCTGCGCCACGTCGAGCCGGTGGAGCTGCCGGTGCGTGACGGCGTGGTCGACATCAGCGGCGATCCGACGCTCGTGTTTGTCTGCTGCGCCAACCGTTATGGCCGCGGCGGCAAGACGATCGCCGTCTACCGCGACTTCGGCCTGCGCGCCGGCGCGCTCGCGTCCACCATTTCGCACGACAGCCACAACTTCACCGTCAGCTACCACGATCCGAAGGACGCCTTCCGCGCCGCCGAGATCCTGCGCGCGTGTGGCGGCGGCATCTGCGTGATCGACGGCGAGCAGGAGACGCACATCGCCCTGCCGGCTGCCGGCCTCATGAGCCAGAAGCCCTGCGCCGAGGTTGCCGGCGAGATCGCGGCCGTGCAGTCCGCGCTCGATGTCATCAGCGACGGACAGCTCACCCTGCTGGCGACCGCCATCATGGCGCTGCCGGTGCTGCCGAGCGTGGTCATTACGGATATGGGCCTCGTCAACGGCGCCAACCAGACGTTCGTACCCGTGTTTGCGGATGCGGAAGCATAAATCAACCAGAGACAGAGAAAGGATAAGGAGCTTTTGATGGATAAACTCTTCAAACTCAGCCTGCGCGGTACGGATAAGAAAACCGAGATCATCGCGGGCCTGACCACCTTTATGACCATGGCGTATGTGCTGGCCGTCCAGCCGGCCGCGATCTGCGGCGGCGAGGCGTACATCACGGATGTCAACGGCGTTGTCATCACCAAGTCCGCCATCATGATCACCTGTGCGCTCGTGTCCGGCCTCATCACGCTGCTGATGGCCTTCTACACAAACTTCCCCTTTGCACTCTCGACCGGTATGGGCTCGAACTTCATTCTCGGCGCGCTCATCCAGTCCCAGGCGCTGAGCTTCGGCGCCGCCATGGTGATCACGCTCATTTCCGGTATCGTGTTCGTGCTGCTGACGGTCTTTGGCCTGCGCGACCTGATCGTGCGCGTCATTCCCAAGAACATTAAGATCGCCATTTCCGCATCCATCGGCTTCTTTATTGCCTACCTCGGCTTCAAAAACTGCGGCATCGGCTCGTTTGAAAACGGCATCGCCCTCGGCAACCTCACCGATCCCGCCGTGCTGCTGGCCATCGGCGGCCTGCTGCTCATCATTGTGCTCAACGCCCTGAACGTCAAGGGCGCCATCCTCATCAGCATCATTGCCACCACGCTCATCGGCATCCCGCTCGGTGTGACGACGCTCAACGGCGTCGCCGCCGTGCCGGACTTCGGCGAGCTGGGCAACGTCATGTTCAACCTCGATTTCAAGGGCGTGTTCACCGCGAGCGGGCTCATCCTTGTGTTTGTATGTTTCTTCGGAGATTTCTTCTCCACGCTCGGCACGGTGCTCGCCGTTGCCAACCGCGCCAACATGCTCGATGAAAACGGCAACCTGCCCGGCATCGAGCGCCCCTTCCTCGTCGACGCCATCGGCACCTGCATCGGCGCGCTGACCGGCAACACCACCATCACGACCTTTGTCGAGTCCACCTCCGGCGTCGAAGCCGGCGGCCGCACCGGTCTGACCGCGCTCGTCACCGGCATCATGTTCCTGCTGACCATCTTCCTTGCGCCGCTGTTCGTCGCCATCCCGTATGCCGCGACCGGCCCGGCGCTGATCTATGTCGGCTTTCTGATGCTCAAGGGCTTCACGGAGATCGACTTCACGGACTTTGACGAGGCCATCGGCCCCTGCGTCATGATGATGTTCACGGCCTTCACCGGCAACATCACCAACGGCCTCGGCGCCGGCATCATCGTGCACGTGCTCGTCAAGCTCGTGCGCGGCAAGGCCAAGGAGATCCACCCGATCATGTACCTGCTGTGCGCGCTCATGGTCCTGTACTTCATCGTTGGATAACCTGCGCCGCTCTTCATAAATGCAGAAAGCCTCCGGCGGATCTTCCGCCGGAGGCCTTTTTTGCGCGCTTGGGAAAAACAAGATCGCCAAGGTACGATGTACCTTGGCGATCTTGGTGCGGGAGATGGGACTTGAACCCACACGTCTATGGTTGGACACAGGCACCTCAAGCCTGCCTGTCTACCGATTCCAGCACTCCCGCATATGCACTTTTCAAACGCATGAGTTATTATAACAGAAAAGCGCGGAATGTCAACCACAAATTTTCGACTCAGGTCGATTTTTTTATTTTCCCGTTCAGCGGCGATCTCTGCCGCAGCTCCAGCGCGAGAACGACCGTCAGGATCACGAGCGCGGCGATGAGTGCGAGCGCGCCGTCGGCCATCGGCAGCAGATAGCGCATGCGCAGATAGGCGTGATAGCCGAGCAGGGAGGCAAACTCGCACAGCACTGCAGGCAGCACCAGCTGCGGCCACGCGGCCGCCAGCGCGAGCGTGAGCGCATCTGCGGCGAAGAAATACCGGTCATGCATATGCGGCAGGAAAAACGGGATCGCGACCGCGAGCAGCGCCGCCGCCAGCACGAGCGCCCGGTCGGAGCAATCGTCCCGGTGCAGCCAGAACCAGACGGCCAGCAGCACGATCACGAGTGCGGCTGCGCCGATGCCGAGTTTTGCGGCGATCTCGGGGTCGCGCACCTCCGTAAAGAGCGCAAAGACGGACGAGGAGTTATAGTTGAGCCCGGTGCCGATGCTGCCCGTCTGCTGAAACGGGATGGTCAGCGCATCCCACAGTCCGCGTCCGGCGATGACGGCCGGCAGCACCATGACCACGCACGTAGCGGGGAAGGCCAGCGCGTGCCGCAGCTTGACGCGCCGCGTGAGCCAGAAGAGCAGGAACACCGGCATGACGAACACGGCCTGCAGTTTGAAGGCGAACGATGCGCCGATGCTCACCACGCCGAGCACGGGATGCCCGGCCAGCACGAGATAGACGCTCAGCACGGCGAGGGCGGCATACACACTGTCGCACTGGCCCCAGAGCGCGCTGTTGAGCATGACCGTCGGCCAGAAGAGCACGAGGAAGAACGCCGCAAGCTTCCACACCGCCTCACGCCGGAACAGCCCCACGAGCTGCATGACCGACCACGCGAGCACGACGTCAAAAAAGATGCTGAACAGTTTTATAAGGTACAGATCGGGCAGGGAACTGCCGCTGATGAGCGCCAGAAACGTCAGGTACGGTACATTATAATTGCCAACGGACTCCCGCAGCGCGGCGAGCTCGCCGTGCGTGCGGAAAAAGTTGACCCACACGGTCAGAAACTGCGTATAGTCGTCCGTCTCGTAATTCAGGCACAGCCCACGCAGCACGAACGCCGCCGCCAGCAGCAGCGCCGCGCACAGGACGTGCGCCGGTTTCCGGAGCACGCCGGCGCTCCACAGCAGCACCAGCGCGAGCCCAGCCTCGGCAGCCAGCAGCAGACAGATTCGGATATCCATGGTCATTCCTCCGAAGATACAAAAAAGCGGCAGGGCGACGCGCTCCTGCCGGCGGAAAATTCACAAATTCGTGCTTGACAACCTATGCGTTGAAATGGTAAAATATCACGCTATGTGTCTTTGGGAGCGGAAGAAACAACTCCCGCAGCCTACAAGCACATTTTACCGGATTCGCTGTGAAAATGCAACAAGTCAAAAAAGTATTTTACAACCCTACCGGGTGTTCACAATCTCAAAAGAAGGAGTGTTCGCCATGCCAAAGGCAGTCACCTATGGAAAAACCGAACGAATGAGCTTTGCCCGTCACGAGGAGATCCAGAGCATGCCGAATCTTCTGGAGATCCAGAAGAATTCGTACAAGTGGTTCCTCGAAGAGGGCCTGCGTGATGTGTTCAAGGATGTGGACGTCATCACCGACTACTCCGGCAACCTCGAGCTGCGCTTCGTGGACTATTCCATGGACGAGAACCCGAAGTACACCGAGGAAGAGTGCAAAGCGCGCGACGCCACGTATGCGGCCCCGCTGAAGGTCAGCGTCCGCCTGCGCAACAAGGAGACCGAGGAGATCAAGGAACAGGAGATCTTCATGGGCGATTTCCCGATCATGACGCCCAGCGGCACCTTCGTCATCAATGGTGCGGAGCGCGTCATCGTCTCGCAGATCGTGCGTTCCCCCGGCGTGTACTATGATAAGAAGACCGACAAGGCCTACAACTCCACCTACGGCACGACCGTCATCCCGTACCACGGCGCCTGGCTCGAGTACGAGACCGACCTCAACGACATTTTCAACTGCCGCATTGATAAAAACCGCAAGCTGCCCGTGACCTGGTTCATCAAGGCCATGGGCGCCTACAAGGCGGACAACCCGAACACCTGGCTGTCTTGTATCCCGGATATGACGACCGGCGTCGTCACGAACGAGCAGATCAAGGAAGTGTTCGACAACGACGCGCGCATCGTCGCCACGCTCGACAAGGACACCTGCAACTCCCGCGAGGAGGCGCTCGTCGAGATCTACCGCAAGCTCCGCCCGGGCGATCCCCCGACGGTCGAGAGCTCGGAGACGCTGCTCGAGGGCCTGTTCTATGACCGCCGCCGCTACGACATTTCGAACGTCGGCCGCTATAAGTTCAACAAGAAGCTCGGCCTGCGCGGCCGTATCGCCGGCTTTGCGCTGGCAGCACCGGTCGCCGACCCGATGACCGGTGAGATCATTGCTGAGGCGGGCGAGGTGCTCACGCGCGAGCGCGCCGAGGAGATCGCCGAGGCCGGCGTCAACGACGTCTATCTGGACGTGGACGGCAAGTCCATCCGCGTGTTCGGCAACGGCATGGTCGACATGAAGCACTATGTGGACTTTGATCCCGCCGAGCTCGGCGTCAAGGAGCTCGTGCGCGGCGTGATCCTGCGCCAGCTCATGGAGCAGTACGAGGGCGACGCGCTCAAGGAAGCCATCGAGGAAAACCTCGACCTGCTCATCCCGAAGCACATCATCGCGGACGATATGTTCGCGTCCATCAACTATCTGTGCTGCCTGGCGCACGGCATCGGTGAGCCGGACGACATCGACCATCTCGGCAACCGCCGCGTGCGCAGCGTGGGCGAGCTGCTGCAAAACCAGTTCCGCATCGGCTTCAGCCGCATGGAGCGCGTGATCCGCGAGCGCATGACGCTGCAGGATCTCGACGCCGTGACCCCGCAGTCGCTCATCAATATCCGCCCCGTGACGGCCTCCATCAAGGAGTTTTTCGGCAGCAGCCCGCTGTCCCAGTTCATGGACCAGACCAACCCGCTGGCAGAGCTGACGCACAAGCGCCGTATCTCCGCCCTCGGCCCCGGCGGCCTGTCGCGTGAGCGCGCGAGCTTCGATGTCCGTGACGTGCACTACAGCCACTACGGCCGTATGTGCCCGATCGAGACGCCTGAAGGCCCGAACATCGGCCTGATCAGCTACCTCGCGTCCTATGCCCGCGTGAACGAGTACGGCTTCCTCGTGACGCCGTTCCGCCGCGTGGAGAAGGGCACCTGCCGCGTGACCGACGACGTCGAGTACATGACGGCGGACGTTGAGGACCGCTACATCGTCGCGCAGGCGAGCGAGCCGGTCGACGAAAACGGCTGCCTCATCAACGAGCGTATCACCTGCCGCCACCGCGACGAGATCGTCGAGGTTGACCGTGACCGCGTCGACTACATCGACATTTCCCCGCGCATGATGGTCTCCATCGCAACGGCCATGATCCCGTTCCTGGAAAACGACGACGCGAACCGTGCCCTCATGGGCGCGAACATGCAGCGTCAGGCCGTGCCGCTGATGGTCACGGAGGCACCGATCGTCGCCACCGGCATCGAGCACAAGCTGTGCGTGGACTCCGGCGTGGTCATCCTCGCCGAGGACGACGGCGTGGTGCTGGCCGTCTCGGCCGACAGCGTCAAGGTGCGCTACGACAGCGGCGAGATCAAGGACTACAAGCTCATCAAGTTTGCCCGCTCCAACCAGGGCACCTGCATCAACCAGCGTCCCATAGTCAATGCCGGCGACAGGGTCTGCAAGGGCGACGTTTTGGCCGACGGCCCCAGTACCTCCAACGGTGAGATAGCCCTGGGCAAGAACATTCTGGTGGGCTACATGAACTGGGAAGGCTACAACTACGAGGACGCAATACTCCTCAACGAGCGCCTGGTCATGGAGGACGTTTTCACCTCCCTCCACGTGGAGGAGTACGAGTGCGACGCCCGTGATACCAAGCTGGGCCCCGAGGAGATAACCCGGGATATCCCCGGCGTGGGCGACGATGCCCTGAAGTACCTGGACGAGCGGGGCATAATCATGGTGGGCGCCGAGGTCACCGCCGGGGATATCCTGGTGGGCAAGGTCACCCCCAAGGGCGAGACCGACCTCACCGCCGAGGAGCGGCTGCTGCGGGCCATCTTCGGTGAGAAGGCCCGGGAGGTCCGGGACACCTCTCTGAAGGTCCCCCACGGCGAGAGCGGTATCGTGCTGGACACCAAGGTCTTTACCCGGGAGAACGGCGACGAGCTGGGGCCCGGCGTGAATATGGTGGTGCGGGTGTATATCGCCCAGCGCCGGAAGATCCAGGTGGGCGACAAGATGGCCGGCCGCCACGGCAACAAGGGCGTCGTGTCCCGCGTGCTGCCCCAGGAGGATATGCCCTTCCTGCCGGACGGCACGCCGCTGGACATCGTGCTGAACCCCCTGGGCGTGCCCTCCCGTATGAACATCGGCCAGGTGCTGG
>ERZ827423.1961-NODE-1961-length-17890-cov-12.648949_pt1 | contig 17890 bp, 8 predicted proteins | sample MGYA00519775_ERZ827423 | MGnify/ENA primary metagenome ERZ827423 (study PRJEB31778, sample SAMEA3449296) | human gut metagenome | biome: human gut; feature: human-associated habitat; material: faeces | place: United Kingdom | collected 2010/2012 ...
ACGGCGTGGGCTCCTCCGTGGTCAATGCCCTGAGCTCCCGACTGGACGTCGAAGTGGATCGTGACGGCAAGACGCACCACATGACCTTCCACCAAGGTCACCCTGGCGTATACACGGATGCCGACCCGGCCAATCCGTCTCCCGATTCCCCGTTCAAGCGCACTCGCAAGAACCGACCCACCGAGCTGGAAATCATCGGCAAGGTATCTCCCAAAACCACTGGTACCCGTATTCGCTACTGGTATGATCCGGAGATTTTCAACAAAACCGCCGAATTCTCATACGAACAGCTCATCGACCGCGTGCGCCAGACCAGCTTCCTGGTGCCCGGCCTCAAAATCACCATCATCGACGAAAACGTACCGGAAACGGCGGCGACTGACACCGTCGAGGCCACTGATGACGCAACAGTCGAACCTGCGCAAGACCAGGCACCGGCCTTGGATGTCTCGTCCGACGATGCCGAGAGCCCGGCCGAGGAGGACTTCTCGCTGACGGCCGGCGACCAGGTCGTCGATGGCGCGTTCGGCGAACAGCCCGCGCACCCGCGCGTCGTGGAATTCCTGCACACAGGCGGCGTCAAGGACTTCGTCGACTTCCTGTCCAAAGGCGAGCCGATCTCCGACATCTGGCGCATCCAAGGCGAGGGCACCTATAAGGAGGAGACCCAGGCCGTGGGTGAGGGCGGCGAACTGCACGCCCAGGAAATCGAACGCACCTGCGGCGTGGACATCGCCCTGCGATGGGTCAACGGCTATGACACCACAATCATGAGCTTCGTGAACATCGTGGAGACGCCCGGCGGCGGTACTCACGTGGACGGTTTCATGAACGCCATCACCAAGCAGATTCGCAAGGCGGTGGAAGACAACGCCCGCAAGCTCAAGGTGAACATGAAGGACTCCGCCATGAAGGTGGAGCGCGACGATATCCAAGCCGGACTCGTGGCCGTGGTCACCGCACGCGTGGCCGAACCTCAGTTCCAAGGCCAGACCAAGGATGTGCTCGGCAGCGCGCAGGTCAAGCCGATCGTCACCCGGCTCACCGACAAGCAATTCGGCGAGATGATCACCGGCTCCAAGCGCGGGTACAAGGAACAATCCGGCCGCGTGCTGGAGAAGATCGTCGGCGAAATGCACGCACGCATCCAGTCGCGCAAGGCCAAGGAGGTCACGCGCCGCAAGAACGCGCTCGAATCCGCCTCGATGCCGGCCAAACTCTCCGACTGCCAGCCGGGCAATGACGACGTGGCCGAACTGTTCATCGTCGAGGGTGATTCCGCACTCGGTACCGCCAAGGCCGCCCGCAACGCCGGTTTCCAAGCGCTGCTGCCGATTCGAGGCAAGATTCTGAACGTGCAGAAGGCGTCGATTACGCAGATGCTCTCCAACAAGGAATGCGCGGCCATCATCCAGGTGGTGGGCGCCGGCTCCGGCCAGAGCTTTGACATCGAACAGTCGCGCTACCACAAGATCATCATGATGACCGATGCCGATGTGGACGGCGCGCACATCCGTATCCTGTTGCTGACGCTGTTCTACCGGTACATGCGGCCGCTTATCGAACACGGCTACGTGTATGCCGCAGTACCGCCGCTGCACCGCATCGCGTTGACCGGCTCGCACAAGGGCGAATACATCTACACGTATTCCGATGACGAGCTGGCCGGCAAACTGGCCGACCTCGACAAGAAGCACATCGGTTACAACGACGACATCCAGCGATACAAGGGTCTGGGCGAGATGGATGCCGACCAGCTGGCGGACACCACCATGGACCCGCGCACGCGTATGCTGCGCCGCATCCGCATGGAGGACGCCGCCCAGGCATCCGAGATCTTCAGCCTGCTGATGGGCGACGACGTGCCGCCGCGCAAGCAGTTCATCGTCGACAACGCCGACGATTTCGACCGCTCCAAGATCGATACCTGATCGAAGACGTCGCTGATAATGACATCGTGCTTACCGAGAATTTCCGTAATTGGCGTTTGAGGTGAGCACGTTGTCATATGTTTTATGCGTGTTGCCCATGAGTTATTCGATAGACTGATGACATCGTTATCACAACCGGTGCCGTACTGTGAATGGGAGATGGGACATGGCCAGTCTGTTGCTTGCCGTCATCTATGTGGCGTTTATCAGTCTGGGATTGCCGGATTCGCTACTCGGATCCGCATGGCCCACCATGAGCCAGGATCTGAACGTGCCGGTGGCGTGGGCCGGCGGCATCTCCGCGGTGATTTCCATGTTCACGATCGTCTCGGCACTGCTTTCGGACCGAATGACATTGAAATTCGGGGCAGGCAAGGTCACCGCCGTTTCGGTGGCGTTGACTGCGGCGGCCTTGGCCGGTTTCTCCGTTACCTCGAATTACTGGGTGCTGTTGGCCATCGCCATACCATACGGCCTTGGCGCGGGCGGAGTGGATGCGGCGCTCAATAACTACGTAGCCATTCACTACGAAAGCCGGCATATGAGCTGGCTGCACTGCATGTGGGGCGTCGGCGCATCGGTCGGCCCCTACATCATGGGCTATGCGCTCTCTCAAGGCCAAGGCTGGCCGTGGGGCTATCGGTACATCGCGATCCTGCAGGTGATGCTGACCGTCATCCTGGTGCTGAGCCTGCCGCTGTGGAAGAAACGTGGCGCAATTGCGGTCGGCGAATCGACCGATGACACCGCATCATCTGACGGCAATGCCGAGAGATTTGGCACTGCTGAAGGGGTGTCTGTTGCCGAACGCAAACCGCTCGGCGTGGCCGGCGTGCTCGCCATTCGCGGTGCCAAGGAAATCCTCGTGATGTTCTTCTGCTACTGCGCCGTCGAATCTACGGCGGGCCTGTGGGCCTCCAGCTATATGGTGATGCACAGCGGCATCGACAAGATCACCGCCGCCAGCTGGGCCAGCCTATTCTACGTAGGCATCACCGTGGGCCGTGCGCTTTCCGGCTTCCTGACCATGCGATTCAAGGACCCGGTCATGATTCGCCTCGGCCAAGTGCTGGTGTTCGCCGGCATCCTCACCATGTTCGTGCCATTGCCTCACCACCTTGGCGTGGTCGTTGGGCTGGTGGTCATCGGCTTCGGGTGCGCGCCGATTTATCCGTGCGTCATCCACTCGACGCCGGCCTACTTCGGCGAAGACAAATCGCAGGCCATCGTCGGCGTGCAGATGGCCTGCGCCTATGTGGGCTCACTGCTCATGCCGCCACTGTTCGGCATCATCGCGCAATATGCGACAATCAGTCTCTACCCGTGGTATTTGCTGGTGCTCTTGGTGCTGATGGTGGCCATGCACGAGCGTCTTCGCAAGTTGCGCGGCTGATCATATGCGCATTTGGGCCCGACGCCTACTATGCTTGGAGCCCATGGTGATAAGTGAAGAAGAACATGAACAGATGCCCGAGCCCGTACGGGAACGATTGGAAGCGCTGAAGGATGCGCCGGGCTCGGTAATCGTGGTCGGCTCGATGAACGCCGATTACACCGTAACCACTAAACGACTACCCAAGCCAGGTGAAACCGTCAATGGTGGTGCCATGAAAGTGCTGCCGGGCGGCAAGGGCGCGAATCAGGCGTCTGCCGCCGCTCGTCTCGGTGTCAATGTCCAGTTGCTGGGCGCGGTGGGCGAGGACTCCAACGCGGACTTCCTATTAAGCAAGCTGGATGAGGCCGGCGTCGACACCGCCGATATCCTGCATGTCGAAGGCCCCAGCGGCACCACGGTAATCACCGTGAGCGCTGAGGGCGAGAACACCATCGTCTATTCGCCGGGTTCCAATGCCAAGGCAAGTGCCGGCTATGTGCAATCACATCGCACGACCATCGCCGAATGCGCGGTATTGGGACTGTGTTTGGAGAGCCCGATCTCCACCGTTATCGCCGCCGCGCAGACCGCGCATGACGCTGGCGTGACCGTGCTGCTCAACGACTCGCCATTTATGGACGAGCTGCCTCACGAACTGGTGGAAGCCACGGATATTCTGCTGGTCAACCAGCATGAAGTGGCTCAACTGCTGGGCCTGCCGGATGATGACGTGGAATCACTCGACTGGTATGAGGTCGCCGAACGATTCACCGATTACGGATTCGACCGGGCGATAGTGACGCTTGGTGCGTCGGGATCGGTGGTGATCGAGAACGGACGTTGGCATCGCGTATCCGCCGCGCAAGTCAATGCAGTGGACACCACCGGTTGCGGCGACTCGTTCATGGGGACCGTGCTGGCTGGCTTGGCCGCCGGTCATACGCTGCTGCAATCCGCGCAAATCGGCTCCTACGTCTCCGCCTATGCGGCCACCAAGCTTGGTGCCCAAAGTGCCTACGGTACCGCCGAAGAAGTCATCGCCTACTTCAGCTGACCTATAATCGTACATATGTACGAAAGCCTGAGCCTGTTTTCCGAACCCACCAAGATGTGGTTCGAGCATGCCTTCGGTCAGCCGACCGAGGCACAGGCTCAGGCATGGCCGGCAATCCATTCCGGTCGCAATGTCTTGGTCATCGCCCCTACCGGTTCCGGTAAAACATTGGCCGCGTTTCTCTCAGCCATCGACCGATTGATGACCGTGCCACGCACGCGGCGTGCCGGTGTGCGTGTGCTGTATATCTCGCCGTTAAAGGCGCTCGCGGCCGATGTGGCCAAGAACCTAGAACAGCCTTTGGAGGGCATTGCTGCACAATGCGAGGCGCAAGGGCTGCCCGTGCCGAAGATCGCGGTCGCCACTCGTTCAGGCGACACCACCGCACAGGAGCGGCGGCGCATAGCCTCCCATCCACCGGATATCCTCGTTACCACGCCAGAATCGTTGTATTTGTTGCTCACTTCGAAGGCAGGGCGGATTCTCGGCACTGTCGATACGGTGATCGTCGATGAGATTCATGCAGTGGCGGGCACCAAGCGCGGCGCACATCTGGCGGTAAGTCTGGAACGGCTGGAGAACCTTGTCGCGGAATCGCGCAAGCGAGATGCAATCGATGCGGATGCTGATGAGGGCAGTGATACCGCCATCGATGCTGGCCTCAGTGACCTTCATATGCAGCGCATTGGTCTATCCGCTACGGTGAATCCGCCTGAAGAGGCGGCGCGATTCCTGGGCGGCGGACAACCGGTTACCATCGTGAATCCCGGTGGGCGGCCTGCAATGGATTTGCGCATGATTGAGCCGTTGGAAAACATGCGTGATTTGCAGTCCGTGAATGCCAAGCAGCGTGTCGGTGGCGTGGAGGCTGAACGGTCCGCTCCGCATATCAGCGGTGTCACGCCGGCCATGCAGCGACTTGCCGAACGCAGGGGCATTGTGCCGGTGGATGATAGAGATGTTTCTTCCACTTCTGGGGACGATTCTGATGCGAGTGATGCATTCGATTCCTCCGCGTTGGTTGGAGCGGCGGGCGACCGTGCCTCCGGTTCCATCTGGCCCGTGGTGGAACGCAGTATTTTGGATGAGATTCTCGCGCACCGCACCACATTGGTGTTCGTCAATTCGCGTGGTGTGGCCGAAAAGCTCACCGCGCGCCTCAATGATCTCTATGCGCAGACCCGGCATGGCACCAATCCCGACACTGTGCGGGATCCGGGCTCTCCGGAAGGCCGCGAAGGGTTCTCCACACATTACGATGCTGTGGTCGGTTCCACCACCATGCTTGTCGGCTCACATGAGGGCGATGATGTCATCGCCATGGCTCATCATGGGTCGGTCTCCAAAGACCGTCGCAAAATGATTGAGGAACGGCTCAAGCGTGGTGAATTGCGTTGCGTGGTGGCCACCTCCAGTTTGGAGCTCGGCATTGATATGGGCTCGGTCGACTTGATGATTCAAGTCGATACACCGTTGTCGGTCTCCTCCGGATTGCAGCGTGTAGGCCGTGCCGATCATCAGGTCGGTGGCGTCTCTCACGCATTGTTCTACCCGCTCACCCGTCAGCAAATCGTCACTGGGGCCGCAAGTCTGGAAGCCATGATTGCCGGCGATATAGAACCATTGGCCATGCCGCGCAATCCGCTCGATATTCTCGCCCAGCAGACCGTGGCCGCTGCCGCGATGCACGATTTGAACGCTGATGACTGGTATGCCACGGTGCTCCGTGCTGCGCCGTTTGCCGAACTGCCACGTGACATGTTCGATGCCGTAATCGGCATGATGTCCGGCGAATACAACAGCGAGGAATTCTCGGCCTTCCGGCCGCGACTGGTATGGAATCGGGATAATGGCCTGATTTCCGCCCGTCCCGGTTCGCAGAAAGTGGCCGTTACCTCTGGCGGTACGATTCCCGATCGAGGGCTGTACACCGTGGTCCTGCCTGAGGCGGACGCCGGCAAAGGCCAGCGTCGCGTCGGCGAGTTGGATGAGGAGATGGTCTACGAATCGCGCGTGGGCGATGTCATTACGCTCGGCACCTCCACATGGCAGATTCAAGAAATCACCCGTGATCGTGTGGTCGTGACTCCGGCTCCGGGCCGCACCGCCCGCCTGCCGTTCTGGCACGGTGAAGGCGCTGGCCGTGACTACGGTTTCAGCCGTACCATAGCCCGCTTCACCCGAGAAATCGCCGCCGGATTAGACGTGAAGCGGACTGAGGGGAGGTCTGCCGCAGAAGGTCCAGCTGTCCCAACCTTCATCCCAACAATCCTCACCCGTCTCCACCGAGACGGCCTAGACCCCAACGCCATCACCAACCTGGCCCGCCTACTCTCCGAGCAACAAGCCATCACCGGCACAGTTCCCAGCGACCAAACCCTCATCGTGGAGCGCACACGCGATGAAGACGGCGGATGGCGCATCGTGCTGTTAAGCCCCTTCGGCCGCCGCGTTCACGAACCGTGGTCCATGGCCATCAGCCGCAGACTGCGCCAACGCTACGGTTTCGACGGGCAGGTATATGCCGCCGATGACGGTATCGTCATTCAGCTACCGGACGGTGACGGACATATTCCTGCTCAAGACCTGTTCCTTTTCGACCCAGAAGACCTCAAAGCAGATGTAGAACGTCAAGTGGGCGAGTCCGTGCTATTCGCCGCACGATTCCGCGAATGCGCCGCCCGATCACTGTTCATGCCGCGATCCGACCCGGGCCGTCGCGTGCCCCTATGGCAGCAGCGACTGCGCGCCGCACAGCTCCTGCAATCCGCACGTATGGCCAAGAACTTCCCGCTGCTGCTGGAAACCGCGCGCGAATGTTTGCAAGACGTATACGACATGCCCGCCCTGAACGAGGTGATGACCGGATTGCAAGCCGGCACCATTACCGTGAAGGACGTGGAAACCGAGCCGCCATCGCCTTTCGCCGAGAACATTCTCTTTGGCTTCGTCGGCGTGGTGATGTACCAGTATGACCAACCTCAGGCCGAGCGCAGCGCGCAACTGCTGTCTCTCGATCCGCACGTGCTCGAACGCTTGCTCGGCACCACCGACATGGCACAAGTGCTCAACCCGGACGTGATTCGCGAAGTCGAACAGGAACTGGGGGAGCGCACTTTCTGGAATGAACTTGCCGACGATGATGTGACTGGTCGCGTGACCCGTTACGCCAAAACCCATGGTCCTTTCACCGCCGATCAGCTCATAGCCGATCTACACCTCGATGCTACGGATGCCGTGCACACTCTGGATGTACTGGCTGCCAAAGGCGAGTTGCTGCAAGGCCACTTTGTAGATGATGACAAGCAAGGCCAACAGTGGCTCCATAAGGACGTATTCCGCCGCATTCGGTCTCGCTCATTGGCCAAGGCGCGTAAAGCAGTCAAGCCAGTAGAACCAGAGGCGTTCCAGATGTTTCTTATCGACCGACAAGGTATCGGGCCGGTCGGCGGCGAACGATATGAAGGTGCCGACGGGCTCATGCGCGTTATCGAGCAGCTGGAGGGCATATCACTGCCCACTGCACTCTGGGAGTCGGCAGTATTCCCCGCACGAGTACGAGACTACCAACCTGCATTGCTGGATGAGTTGCTGACCAGCGGCGATGTGGTCTGGGTCGGCTCAAAAACCGGGGGAACCAGTGCGATGGACCCCGGTGAGGTTGCTTTCTATCCGGCGGATTCAATATTGTTCAGCGGTGTGGAACATGGTACGACATCGAACGCCTCAGACGCCACCATGCCGGAAGCGATTCTGACCGCACTGGACTCAGGGGGAGCGTTCCATGCCCGTCAACTGATGGATGCCGCCAAACGTGCGTGGAATGAGACCGCGGAGCCGGACATCAATCCAAACACCGGCGAAATCATTCCGCAAGAGTGGAGCGAACAGCAGTTCAAGGATGCCTTGTGGAGCTTGGTCTGGCAAGGTAAGGTCACCAATTCCAGCTTCGCGCCGGTACGTGCATTAACCGCAGGCGCAGCAAGCCCGCGTAAATCCACTACATCACGTCGTCGTGGGCGTGTCGCTCCGATTCGCCGAGCCACTACGGATATGACGTTAGGAGGTTTGTGGTCCGCCGTAATCGGGCAAGCTGAAGCCGAAGACACCGACCAGACCGAACGGGCACTCGCACTGGTCGAGACGTTGCTGGACAGGTATGGCGTCATCGCGCAGCCGGTGATCGACAAGGAAAATATCCCGGGTGGCTACTCAGCGTTGTATCCGATATTGCAGCGCATGGAGGAGCATGGTCGACTGGTACGAGGCATGTTCGTCCGTGGTTTCGGCGCGGCCCAATTTGCCGAGCGCGACACCGTGGATGCGTTGCGTCATCCGTCAGAGCATCGCGGCCAGTCCGTGGTGGCATTGAGTGTGCTCGACCCCGCAAATCTCAGTGGCTCCGCCATCGCGTGGCCGGACGCGCCTGCCGGTGCGGGTAAACCGGCACGCCGTATCGGAGCCACGGTCGTGCTCAATGCGCAAGGCGCGCTACTATACGCGGCCGCCAAAGCCAAGCACCTGACAGCGTTCGATCAATCGGTCGGCCATGAAGCCGCTGTCAATGATTCCGACGAACAAATGCGCAAGGCCGCCACAGAACTGGCCTACGCCCTCAAACGCAATGGCACCGGCTCCGTGACATTCAGCGACATCAATGGCGAACCCCTCAACGCCCGTCACCCCTTCGCCCGCATCCTCCACCAGTCCGGCTTCACCCCCGTTCCCCAAGGCATGCGGCTGTACTGATTGAGCCCAGCTATCGAATGCGGTAGTTGGAGCCTCGTTGGGTCATGATGAGGCCGGCGCGGGTGAGCTTCTTATCCAGTGTGTAGAGGGCGTTCTTGAGTAAGCCCTGTTGCTCGAAGAATGGGTCGCCGATAAGTTTGACCAACTCGCTGGTGTTGACGAACTGGCCATCAGCCTTGACCAGCGCTTCAAGCAAACTGTATTCCAGACGGGACAGTGAGATTGCGCTGTGAGTGGATGCGTAGTAGGCCTTGTGATTCGTGGTGTCCAACGTGAGATTGCCACGAATGATCATGGCGGGGGAGTCGGTGGCAAGCGAGCCGACGTATGAGAGCAGTTCGCCATCGGAGAATGGTTTGCTCAGCGCGGCATCTGGGCGTCGTACGTTAGCTTGTGCGCTAGAGGCAGCATTGTCCGAGCGTTGTTCGGCTTCGGCATCTGAGTTGTTTGCGCGTGAATTCGCGCTGAAGGAGCTGTAGGGCGTCTCTTCGATAGGGGCGTACTCGTCAGGCAGCGCTCGCCAGCGGCTGCCTTCACCAATGGTTTTGCTGAGTGGCGTCGAAGTCAGCAGCAGAATCTTGACGGAGGCACGGGCATTGCGTAGGGATTCGATGAGCTGCTCGGTGGAAATGCCGAGCAGGGATTCATCAAGAATCACTGCGTCAAATGACTCCTTGGCGACAGCGGCGAGCGCGATACTACCGGTGCTTGCCAAAGACACCTCATGACGACCGGCAAGCAGGGCACCATGAATGGCGTGGGCCAACGGTTCATTGGATACGGCAACCAGTAGTCTCATCGCCACCTCCTTGATGCTTAGTGTAGGCCGGGTTTAGGGTCTCTTCTCTATTGTTTGGCTCACTATCGTTCGCTCCTCGCCTACAAACACCCCACTGGGGTGTTTGCTTTACGGCTCGGCCCATCAGAGGGAGCTTAATTGAGGTTACGCAATGAAGGCGATGGGGGAGGCGAGGTCTACTCCGGAACCGTCTCGGCGCATATCGGGCTTGGGAAGCTCGACCGGAGAGCCTGCGGATGTAGAGGCGTGCAACGGGTAGAGGCCCACCCAGGCAAGAATCAGCGTGTTCTGGCCCTTCAGGAATCGCTGGGAACGCACGCCGCCGGTAGCGCGACCCTTGGTGGGGTACATTTCCAGCGGAGTGACCTTCGCCGCGCCGTTTTCGGTGCCGGGCAGTGCATCGGAATCGCCGGCCACGGTGAGCACCACTGCACCGGATCCGGAAGTCAAGCCGTTCTCGCCCTCTTCATAGGTCCATGTCACCTTGCCGGCGGGAACCACGTTGAAGGCCGCCACACGGGCGCCCTCGGCCAGCTTGATGCCGGCCATACCGCCCGCAGTACGACCCTGCGGGCGCACGTTCTTCGCCTCAAAGGTCAGTAGCGAGGAATCGGAGGAGATGAACACCAGACGGTCGTCATCCTCGGCCACGGCGGCGAATACCACTTCGTCGCCATCTTTCAGATCAATGACGGGCCAAGAATCCATGGTGGTGGGTGCCTCACGATTCCAACGCTTGATGACACCGTTACGGGTACCGATAGCCAGCGACGGCAACGGCTTGGCCTCGGCGGCCCCGCCATCCTCGCTCTCGTCCTTGGCACTGGTCTTGCCGGACGTCGGCTGCTCCATGGCAATCGCCGTAATCACACGCTCACCGCGAATCGGATCGGTGGATTCGGTCATGCCGATCAGTTCGTCGGCCTGAACTCCTCCCTTCAGCGACAATGTGGCGGTAGCGGGCAAGGCAGGCAAATCAACCACATGCGCGAGCACCAGGCGGCCGGCCGACGTGACCAGCCCATACGTAGCGCGCGTGGAAGTCTCGAAGATTGTGGTGATCTGATCGTCTCTCAAACGCTCATCGGAAGTGGATCGTGCATTGAACACGTCCATCGCGCTTGGCGTGGTACGGGCAATCAAACCGGTAGCGCTCATCATCACCACGCACGGCTCGTCCTCGATCTTCAAGGCTCCGGTCAGCGTGGACTGTTCGCCGGTCTTCTTGGCCGCAGCTGCGGCTGCGGCCACATCGGCTTCGGCGGAGGAGATCGTAGTGGCGGCCTTCACCGCTTCGAGCGCGGACTTGGACACGCCCGAAGCCCCGGCACCCTGCGCCACGACCGGCGTCAACGTGCCATCCGGGTCGGCATCCAGCAGCACGGTACGGCGCGGCGAGCCCCACTTGGCGACCGCTTCGTCCATCTCGTCGGTGACCACCTGGTCGAGCGCCTCGGCGGAGGCCAGGATCCGGGTCAGCTCCTCGATACGCTTCTTCAGATCATCGCGTTCGGCCTCAAGCTCGATACGGTTCATCTTGGTCAGTCGGCGCAGACGCAGGTCGAGGATGTACTGAGCCTGGACCTCGTCCAAATCGAAAACGACCATCAAACGGCTCTTCGCGGCATCCGCATCATCCGAGGTGCGGATTACCTGAATCACCTCGTCGATGTCCAACATGGCCAGCAGCAGGCCCTCGACCAGGTGCAGGCGCTCCAGCGCCTTCTTCTTGCGATATTCACTGCGGCGGCGAATCACCACACGGCGGTGGTCCACCCACACCTGAAGCATCTCCTTCAGACCCATCGTGTGCGGGCGGCCCTCCACCAACGCCACGTTGTTCATGGCGAAGTTGTCTTGCAACGGTGTGTGCTTGAACAACTGCACCAGAACCGCATGCGGGTCGAAACCAGTCTTGATCTCGATGACGATACGCGTGCCGTTATGACGATCGGTCAGATCGAACGCGCCGGAAATCCCCTCCAGCTTGCGGTTCTTCACACCGTCGGAAATACGTTCGATTACCTTCTCCGGGCCCACCATGTACGGCAGCTCGGTGACCACGATGGCCTGCTTGCGGGCCGTGACATGCTCGATATGCGTGGCGGCGCGCGTGGTGAGCGTACCACGGCCAGTGGCATAGGCCTCACGGATGCCGTCGCGGCCGATGATTGTGCCGCCGGTGGGCCAGTCGGGGCCGGGCACGTAACGCATCAGTTGTTCCAGGGTGGCGTCCGAATGCGCCATGAGGAACTTGGCGGCGTTCACCACCTCGCCCAGATTGTGGGTGGCCAGGTTCGTGGCCATGCCCACGGCGATGCCCGAGCCGCCGTTGACCAGCAGATTCGGGATGGCGGCCGGCAGCACGGTCGGTTCCTTGAGCTTGTTGTCATAGTTCGGCGTGAAGTCGACGGTGTCCTCATCGATATCCGCGTTCATGCCGAGAGCCGCCGGGCCAAGCCTGGCCTCGGTGTAACGGGAGGCCGCAGGGCCGTCATCCAGCGAGCCGAAGTTGCCGTGGCCGTCTACCAGCGGCAGACGCATCGCGAACGGCTGTGCCAAGCGCACCATGGCCTCGTAGATCGCGGAATCGCCGTGCGGATGGAGCTTGCCCATCACCTCGCCCACCACGCGGGCAGACTTCATATACGGGCGGTCGGGAGTCAGGTTCATCTCGCCCATCTGGTAGACGATGCGGCGCTGCACCGGCTTCAAGCCATCGCGCGCATCGGGCAGTGCGCGTGCGTAAATCACCGAATACGCATACTCGAGGAAGGACTTGCTCATCTCCTCGTTCAGCGGCGTCTCGACGATATGCTCCTTGACCGTGCGCGGATCGTAGGTTTGCGCGGACGGTTTGCGGTGTGATGCCATGAAACTCCCTTTCGAACGCCCCCATATTAGCGGGAGGGCGCGAAACAGTGCGCAGAGAACGGTTCTCGATAACAACTGTGCGCTGGTTTCGGTGCGCCAATCGCACATGTTTGCCGATAAAATGGCGTGATTCCAGTGTTTCAGTCGATGTGCGTTTGTTTGATTATGTGCGTTGGGGCGCACAGTTGTTATTGAGAACCGTTCTCTGCGCACTGAGCCAAGGGGAGGGGTGCTACTTGAATGGGCAACTATGAGTGTTGAGACGCCGGATATGGACGAGTTGCTGCGGCTGGTGCCCACTGTGGGCTATGGGGATGACGCCCCGGCCGATCGGCGTGGGGGAGCGCTGCACCTGTCCGCCGTGCTGCCCGCCTTGTCCGCCGCGATTGGGCATCCGACTCCCACCAAGGTCCACGCCGATCCCAAGGCCTGCCAGCGCGCGTTGGGACTGCCCGACGCCGAATCGGCCATCGTGGTGCTCGTGGACGGCCTGGGCTTCTGGAACCTCGCCATGCGCCTCGGCCACGCGCCCTATCTGCGTTCGCTGATGAACGAACGCGCCAATCAGCGTCCCATCGCCACCTGCGCTCCAAGCACCACTGTGGCGGCCATGGCCGCATTCGGTACCGGAACCTGCCCGGGACTGACCGCAATGGCGGGCTATACGCAGCTCGAACCCGCCAGCCATAAGCTCATCCAACTCATCCAGTTCAAAGACGCGCTGGCACCCAGACCAGCCAATCCGCACATTCCTGTGCCACCCATGGTCGATCCGCTCGACCAGCAGCGCGAGGAGACGGTGTTCGAGAAACTTGCGGCTCAAGAGGTGCGCGTCACAAGCTCGGGGTTGCCCAAGTTCTCCAAATCGCCATTGACCGAAGCCGCATTGCGAGGCACCGACTATCAAGGCAACGTCACCCCACGCGATCGTGTGCTGACCGCCTCACGTGCCTCCCGCACCCCCGGCCTGACCTACCTGTACATCCGTGACGCCGACAAAGTCGGCCACAATTACGGGTGGGATTCCGAACACTGGGTGGCCGCATTCGAACATATCGACGCCCAGCTCGCGCTCCTGAAACGCAGCGCACCCAAAGGCACGCTGATCGTCATCGTAGCCGACCACGGCATGGTGCAAACCGACATGGACCAGCGGATTGACATCGCCGTTGAACCGCAGCTCACCCGAGGCGTGTCACTGGTCGGGGGGGAGCCGCGCTCGCTGATGCTGTATGCCGAGCCGGATGAACGACCTGAGGATATAGCTTGCCGGTGGCGCGATTGTCTGCAAGACCGAGCCTTGGTGCGGACCAAGGATGAGGCCATCGCGGACGGATTGTTTGGACCGGTCTGCGAGCGAGTCCGGCCAATGCTCGGCGATGTGGTCGTGCAGGCAGCGGGAGCCGTGACCCTCGTCGATTCGCGTACGCAAGGAGACAAGGCCACCCACCTGCCGAGCGTGCATGGCTCCCAAACAGCATTGGAAATGGATATTCCCTGCCTGATCGATATGGCCTGATTCGGAAATTCAGTCTCCGAACAGAATCTCGTCCCAGCTTGGTACGGCCGAACGTCCTGATTTACGCTTGGCCGGTTTGGCTGGTGCCTCATGTTCGGTGGCGGCGGATTCGGCCGCCCGCTCCTGCTCGGTGGCTACTAGCTGTGCATTGGGGCCACTCCGTATGGTCTTGTCCGAAACATTGTCAGAGCCCTGCTCTGGTGCCGTGGCAGGCGATTGCTGTAATCCTGCGGCAGATGGCGAAACAGATCCGGCGGTCTGCGAAGAGACCGGACTGGGGGCCGTAGTGCCATGAGCCTGGGTCGTGGCCGGTGAGATGGACGTGGATAGATCCACTGGGGGCATGGAACCTGTGGAAGTGACAGAGGGCCGGATTGCGGCAGGCCGTGCGGCCGGAATCGAAGGCGTAGGAGCCGCCCAAGCAGACACGGCGCGCTCGATACGCGCGGAGCGTACGGAGTCGCCGGGCAGTTCGGGAATCGTCGGCTTGAGTTTGGAATCCGTGGCTGATTCCGGATTCTGTTCGCCGAGCAGTTTTCGAGCGGCATTGTTCAGGCTCATCACGGAATTGTCGTGCATATTCCACGTCCATTCGGCATGGATCTCACGGCCCGCGGAAGTGAATATCGCCACGATGCGCCAAGGCTCAAGTCCACGTCGGGTGGATTTCCAGGTCACTGATTCCATGCCGATTCCCGCAGAGGCCAGCGTGCGTTCCACCAGTTCGCTGATGGTGCGCACCCTGCTGTCTTTGGGTGCCGCCACGGCAAGGAACTGTTCGATGGCATACTGTTTCTCGGTCTCCACAGCCATGGAGAAACGACGTACCAGCATTTCGCTCAGATGATATTTCTCCGCGACACGGGCCGGATCGGCACCGGCGCGAATCAGCGACTGTATCTGGGAAATCGGCAAAGTGGACTGCTGATGCGGCTGGGGAGCCTGTCGCATCTCGCTTCTGACCTGCTTGGCCTCAAGAATCGCCCGTTCGAGCGTGTCGTCCACGCTCACAGCCATTTCCCTGCCGCCAAGGGAGAATACGAGGTCCCCCGTCTTGCTCACGCGCACGAAACGGGCTTTTTCAAGCCGATCATCTGGCATATTCGCACCACTTTCCGTCGCAAAGACATTACTTCTTTTAAGTATGCCCCACGTGTCGAACTTTACGAGTATTTCAAATCGTGTATCCTATGGGCGAGTACGGCGCTGACCGTGCTATATATATCGACTTACGAACCAAAGACGACGAAAGGACCATGATGGCTCAGGATTATGATTCCCCCCGCAACAAGGATGAGGACGAGGAATCGCTGCAGGCGCTGGGGAAGTCCTCGCAGAACGCCTCGAGCGACATCGACGACGATGAGAACGCCATCGCCGAAGACTACGAACTGCCGGGCGCCGATTTGAGCAACGAGGATTCCTCGGTGACCGTCATCCCCATGCAGGGTGACGAGTTCATCTGCTCGCAGTGCTTCCTGGTCAAGCATCGCAGCCAGCTCGCCTACACGGACGAGGATGGCCAGCCGGTGTGTGAGGAGTGCGCCGCCTGATGGCGTTCGACGAGACCTACAACGAGCCCGAATCCACCGAGGTCCTGGTCAAGAGCCTCGACCCCGAACATCCGGCCCAGCTGCACTATGCCCACGCGGGCGATGCCGGTGCCGACCTCATCACCACCGTCGATGTGACGCTGAAGCCTTTTGAACGGGCACTGGTTCCCACCGGCGTGGCCATCGCCCTACCTGCGGGCTACGTGGCGTTGGTGCATCCGCGTTCCGGGCTGGCCGCCAAGCAGGGCGTCACCGTGCTCAACGCGCCTGGCACCGTTGATGCCGGCTACCGTGGCGAGATCAAGGTGCCTCTGATCAACCTCGATCCGAAGCACACCGCCGTCTTCCATCCGGGCGATCGCATCGCTCAATTGGTGATTCAGCGGTATGTTGAGGCTCGGTTCATCCCGGCCGAGACACTGCCCGGATCCGATCGCGCCGAACGCGGGTTCGGTTCGACGGGAGTGGCGTCCTGACCGGATTAGGTCGGTTGAATGACTAAGGTGATGACGGCAACAACGGTTGTGGAACCAATGATGGCGAACAGGTGAATGCACAAGGCTCCGGTTCGCGGCTACAATGAACTTCATGACGAGGGAGGTGACTGGCATGGCAGAGATTGATGGCGAGCAGTACGCCGCCCGTAAGTTGGGTTGTGAGATCAGTGCCGATCCGCTCAATCCGCTGGATCCAATCAAGAAGGTGTGCAAGTCCCATCACCCCGATGAGGATTTGTCCATTCTTGACCGTGCCTACCGGCGTGCCGTCATCCAGCACTCCGCCCAGCGCCGCAAGTCTGGCGAGCCGTACATCATCCACCCGCTGGCCGTTTCCCAGATTCTCGCGGATCTGGGCATGGGCCCGATCGTGGTGGCAGCCGGCCTGTTGCACGACACGGTGGAAGACACCGACTATACGTTGGATCAATGCCGCGCCGAATTCGGCGACACCGTGGCCGGTCTGGTCGATGGCGTTACCAAGCTGAGTCAGCTTGAAGTGGGTGATTCCGCCCAAGCCGAAACCATTCGCAAACTCGTGGTGGCCATGAGCCGCGACGTGCGTACCTTGGTGGTCAAGCTCGCCGACCGCGTACACAACGCTCGCACCTGGCGCTATGTGAAGACCACGTCCGCCCAGAAGAAGGCGCGTGAAACCCTTGACGTGTACGCACCTTTGGCCAACCGACTCGGTATGAACGCCATCAAGACGGAGCTCGAGGAACTGAGCTTCAAGGTGCTCTACCCGAAGATCTACAACGAGATCGTGGTGCTGGTGGCTCGCCGAGCCGGCCAGCGCGATGTGTACCTGAAGCAGATTCTGGCGGAGATCAACGAGGATCTCGACGAGCAGAACATCAAGGCATACGTCACCGGACGCCCGAAGGATTACTTCTCCATCTACCAGAAGATGATCGTGCGCGGCCATGATTTCGCGAACATCTACGATTTGGTCGGTGTGCGCATCATCGTCGACACCATTCAGGACTGCTATGCGGCGCTTGGTGCCGTGCATGCGCGGTGGAACCCGGTTCCCGGCCGATTCAAGGACTACATCGCCATGCCGAAGCTCAACATGTACCAGTCGCTGCACACCACGGTGGTGGGCCCCGGTGGCAAGCCGGTCGAAATCCAGATTCGCACTTGGGACATGCACCGCCGCGCCGAATTCGGCATCGCCGCGCACTGGAAATACAAGGAAAACGGCCAGGCCGGCCGCGCCCTGAGCTCGCCGGACAAGTCCGATCGAAAGCGTGATGAAAACAATCAGGAGCTTTCCGAGGTCGATAACCTCAAATGGATTCAGCAGCTCGCCGACTGGACCAGCGAAACCCCTGATTCCAACGAATTCTTGGGCTCGCTCAAGGAAGACCTTGGCTCGTCCGAAGTCTACGTGTTCACGCCGAAAGGCAAAATCGTATCCCTGCCCGCTCACGCCACGCCGGTCGACTTCGCGTACGCCGTGCACACCGAAGTGGGCCACCGTACGATGGGCGCGCGCGTCAACGGTCGTTTGGTGCCGCTCGACACCACGCTCGA
>ERZ827423.1962-NODE-1962-length-17858-cov-4.866034_pt1 | contig 17858 bp, 17 predicted proteins | sample MGYA00519775_ERZ827423 | MGnify/ENA primary metagenome ERZ827423 (study PRJEB31778, sample SAMEA3449296) | human gut metagenome | biome: human gut; feature: human-associated habitat; material: faeces | place: United Kingdom | collected 2010/2012 ...
ACAGGCTGTATGTGGAAGAGCAGCGGTCAGGCCCACAAATACGGCGCCTGATCGCCCTTGCGAAAGACCGCGGGATTCCCGTGATACATACGACGAAAGCATACCTGGACCGTGTGAGCGAAGGCGCAGCCCACCAGGGCGTCGCAGCCGTCGCGGCCGAAAAGGAATACTGCGGCGTTGACGATATTCTGCGCTGCGCCGAGCAACGCGCAGAGCCGCCGTTTCTGCTGATCCTCTCCGAGATTATGGACCCGCACAATTTCGGCGCCATCATCCGGTCTGCTGAAGGCTGCGGCGTACACGGGATCATCGTTCCCGCCCGTCGAAGCGCCCCGCTTTCCTCTGTTGTGGCAAAGACTTCCGCGGGCGCGCTGGAGCATATGCGTATCGCCCGTGTAACCAATCTTGCCGCTGCGATAGACGGCCTGAAAAAAAGCGGCATATGGGTCTACGGAGCGGCGGACGGTAGCGCCGACCTCTACACGGACACCGACCTGCGCGGTCCGCTTGCCCTCGTCATTGGAAACGAGGGATCGGGGATCAACAAACTCGTGCGCGAAAAGTGCGACCGTCTCGTGCGCATTCCCATGGTCGGCAACGTCAGTTCCCTGAACGCATCCGTAGCCGCCGGCGTGCTCCTCTATGAAGCGCTGCGGCAGCGCAGTTTGTAACTACAATTATCTTTTTAATAAATATAAAACCTTGGGGGTCCTGTATTTATGGCAGAACATGATTTTTTGGATTCGATCTTGAATGATATCGGCGCAGGCGCGGGCAAAACCCAGAAATCGTCCTCCGACGAGTTTTTGCTGGACGACATTTTAAAAGAGTTCGGCGTATTGGACGACGCATCTCCCGATCGTCCCAAGCGCGCGCCGGAAAAGAAAGCGCCCGTCCGGACTGCGCAGGAAGCAGCGCCGGCTGCTGCTACGGCCAAGGCCGCGCCGGAAACGACAGAGGCTGCGCATGTCAGACGCGCGCAGCACGCACCTGCACAGGTACATAAGGCAACGGAAACACCCGCTGCAGACAAAGATATATCCGTTCTGTTCGGCCAGCAGCCGGAATCCGGCAAGCCCGCGCAGGCAGCGGACGGTGAACCGGCGTCCGAACCGGCGGAAGGTGAACAGGGCGACCTCAGCATTGCCGCTCTGTTTGCGAGCAGCATTAACAGCAAACGCGAAAAACAGGCGCACGCCAGCGCTGGCGCCGCGCCGATTACAGCCGAGGTGCAGGAGGCGATGTCGAATCTGCCCGTGATCCTGACTGAGGATGAAGAAGAGAATTTTAAAATGCGCAGCGGCTATATAGACCTTGCCGCCGTACGAGAGGCCACCGCGGCGAAATTCCCGGAGCCGGCCGTGAAAAAACAAAATTCGAAAGTAATGGAAAAGACAGCCGTGCCGAAACCTTCCATCAGCAAAGAACAACAGGCCCTTTTCAATAAAATAGGCAATTTCTTCGCTTCCGACGCCACTTTCCAGTATGACACATCCTCTGTAAACGGGCTGACCAAACAGACCGGAACGGGCGGCAAGAAAAAGCGCGCGAGAAAAACGGCGGAAAGCGCAGAGGTAATACCGGAAGTTTATGACGAGAGCATAGAAGATATTTACGAAGTCGAGGACATACCGGAAATCGAGCAGGACCTGCTCTACCAGACGAGCCTGTCCGCCACCAAGGCGATCATTACTGCGATACTGGCGATCCCCCTTGCGCTGCTCAACCTGTTCCCGGCGTTTACCGGAAGCGTAATCTCTGCGGTCAGCATCGACAACCCGTTTAACTATGCTGTCGCAAATCTGGCACTGCTGCTTATTATCGGAATCATCAACTACAATATTATTTTCCGCGGCATTGCAGGACTGTTTACGCTGCAGCCTACCGGTTCGTCCCTATCCGCTCTCGCATGGCTCGGAACAGTCGCGCATTGCATATACGTCATGGTGACGACGCCGCAGATTACGGCGATGTACAGTTTTGTCTCCGCCCTGTCCATTGTGTTTGTGCTGGTCGGTAAGCATATATACTACAAAAACGTATATAAAAACTTTGAAATACTCGCTTTTGACGCGCCCAAGGCGGCGTGTGTGGACATCCCGGGCGGGTACTCGCTCAAAGAGTTGTACTCCAACAAACAGAAGGTTTCCTCCTGCCGGCCCGTGTCCCTTATTACCCGCTTTCTCAACAACTCGTTCGATAATAACTTTGCCGACACCCTCTCCAAATACAGTATTCTGGCCGCTGTCTGCCTGATGGTGATCGCCGTGGTCGTCAGCGCGCTGACCGGCGGCGCGGCGGCGGTATTCCCGACTTTTGCCGCAGCGCTCTGCATGATCGCGCCGTTCTGCTATGATATAGCCTACTCCCTGCCCCTGCGCGCCGTATCCGGCAGAATCCGCCGCAGCGGCAGCGCCGTTGTCAGCTATTCCAAAGCGCAGTCCTTCTCCAAGACTTCGACGCTCGTTGTGTGCGACAACGACCTGTTCCGTCCGGAGAATATCGTCGTGCACTCCATGAAGATCAATGGCAACGACAAAATCAACGACGTGATCATCAACAGCGCGTCACTCATTCATGCAAGCGGCAGCCCGGTCGCGGGCGCGTTCCTCAGCATTTTGGATAACAAGCATGAAATGCTCATGCCTGTCCGGGACTTTGATTGGGTGCCCGGCAAAGGGTATTCCGGCGTCATCAACAACACCAAGTACTTTGTGGGCAGCAGCCAGTATCTCATCGATTGCGGCATCAAGCTGCCGACGGTGGATTTGGAGGAGAAATACCGCCGCGCAGGCAGGCAGGTCATTATGTTTGCGGACAGCTACAAGCTGATGGCTGTGTTCTCGATCTCCTATAAACCTAACAAAATGATTTACAACAACCTGCGCAAGATTAACCCCGACCACTTTGAAATGATGATACTGACCCGGGACTACAACATTACCTCCGACCTTCTGGCCGAACTGTACGACGCAGACCCGCACAACTTCAAGATTGCGAACAAAGAGGAATTCGAGCGCCTGTACCATCACGACGAGGTTAAAGACAAATACCCGGCTGGAATCTATTCTATTACCGGCGCGGGCGGAATTACCGCCGCGCTCGCCAACTGCCGCAGGCTCATTACCTCCGTAAAGGCCTCGGTGATTATCCGGACAGTCGCGCTGTTGCTGGGCGCTGTCGTATTCCTTGCGCTCACTGTGCTGACGCAGAATACGGCTACGGTGTTTGCGCCTGTAAAGATGTTGTTTTTCCACTGCCTCTGGATACTTCCCGCTCTGTTCATCTCCATCTTCTCCGGCTCATGAACAGGGAAAACATTACGCTTATTGGCATGCCTGGCGCCGGGAAAAGCACCATCGGCGTTCTGCTTGCAAAAACAATGGGTTATGACTTTGTCGATACCGACCTGCTGATGCAGCGTCAATACGGCGACGTGCTGCATGTGCTTCTGCGCCAAAACGGCCTGGACCGTTTTAAAGAGATGGAAGAGCGGACGCTGCTGGGATTCAGCGCCCGGCATGCCGTGGTGGCTACGGGCGGGAGCGCCGTATACAGCGACGCGGGCATGCGGCACTTGCGCGAGATCAGTTCCGTCTTTTATATCGACGTGCCGTTCCCTGAGCTGGAAAAACGCCTGAAGAATATCAGTACGCGCGGCGTTGTGCAGGCCAAAAACGAGACGCTGTACGACCTCTATCTGCACAGGCAGCCGTTATACCTCAAATATGCAGACCGAACCGTTTCAGCGGCGGGGCTGTCCCCCGAACTCATCATTGAACGCATTCTCGCATTGCTGGAGGAATAAACATGTCCCGTAGCAGAAAACAGCCGAATATCTGGTTCGTCGTTTCGCTCACCTTTATCGTGCTCGTACTCGTGGGAGTCACGATTGGATATTTTGTAATTGAAGCGAGGAAAGAAAGTAACATGAACAGTTCGTCAACTACAAGCCAAAGTTCATCCGCAACCGAAACAGCTTCCGCATCCTCTTCCGCACCCGCATCTTCTTCCACGCCCGCCCCGTACTCCGCGGAAAATCCGCTCGCCTATCTCGGCGAACCGGGCGTGCCGCGCGTAATCCCGAGCGATATCCCGCTGGAGGATATGTGGACGCAGATACTCAACCCTGAGTACACTATTTCCGAGGACCTCAAGCTTGAATTGAACTACATTAAGGACAACGGCGTGGACGTCCGTATTTACGATACCGTGATACAGATGCTGGACGCCGCAGAGGCGGACGGCATATATCTGAACGTCATTTCCGGGTACCGTGAGCTTACTTTTCAGGAAAAACTGTTCAACAATGAAGTCGAGCGCCAAATGAATCAAGGCCTCAGTCATGAAGATGCAATCGCGGCGACGGCGCGCGGCATCGCTTACCCGGGTAGCAGTGAACACCACCTCGGCCTTACGCTGGACATCACCGATGCGTCGGGAACGCTGTATCAGGAATACGACCAGACGGAAGAGTACCGCTGGATGGACGAACATATGGCCGACTACGGCTTTATCCTTCGTTATCCCAAGGATAAAGAGCCGGTGACAAAAATCAAATACGAGCCCTGGCACGTGCGTTGGGTCGGTGTTGAAATGGCCCAGAAAATCAAGGACAGCGGCCTTTGCATGGAAGAGTATCTGCTGCAGTTGTACGAGGGCTGAAACGCACCAAAAAACAGTTGAGGCGCCGGATTCTCCGGCGCCTTTTTTCATGGATTCTCTTTGCACACTTCATACTGCCGGTCATACAATAATAATAGATTGAATGTGGAGGACCGGTACATGGATAGGGATTATATTTTTGGCGTTATCGGCGGCGACATGCGACAGGTAAAGCTCATACAAATGCTCGCTGCGGAGAATTACAGAGTGAACATATGTGGCTTTGAAAATTGTGAAGAGGATTTTGACAATACCGTAATATGCTCAGACCTGGAAACAGCGGTCCGGAATTCCGACTGCGTTATACTGGGGCTTCCCTACAGCTCTGACGACTTACTTATTACAGCGCCATATGCGGACACACTGATGACGCTGGAGGAGCTGTACGCTTCCCTTCAGCCAAATCAGCTGCTTGTGGGCGGCAAACTCAACGCGTCCGTCTATGCGGCCGCGCTGCAAAAAGGCTGTAAGGCCGTCGACTATTTCCTGCGCGAGGAACTCGCCGTGGAAAACGCCGTGCCGACTGCTGAGGGAACGATCCAGATTATGATGGAAGAACTGCCGATTACCATCCAACGCAGCAAGTGCCTGATTACCGGCTATGGCAGAATTGGAAAAATTCTCGCGCAGCGCCTTGCAGCCCTCGGCGCAGACGTAGCTGTCGCCGCCCGCAGCGTAGAGTCGCTTGCCTGGATCAAGGCGAACGGATATAAACCGCTGCAGATTCTACGGCGAGAAAATCTGGTCGGACGCTATGACGCCATTATCAATACCATCCCCACCCTGCTGTTTGACGCGCATGTCCTCGAACAGATTCCGGCGAATACGCTGCTGATCGACCTTGCCTCCAAACCGGGCGGGATTGATTTCAACGCAGCCGCGATGCTGAATCTGAAGGTAATTTGGGCCCTTTCCCTGCCCGGGAAGGTCGCGCCTGTAACCTCCGGCGAAATCATCAAAACCGCCATATTCAATATAATAAACGAGGAGGAATGAGGATGAGCGATAAAAGAACCGCCGGGTTTGCTCTGTGCGGTTCGTTTTGCACATTCAAAGCAGTAATACCGCAGGTCCAGCGTTTGCTGGACGCAGGTTTTGATATATGGCCGATTATGTCTGAAACAGCTTATACGACCGACACCCGCTTCGGCACGGCGAAAGAGTTTGTAGCAGCTTTGGAAAGCATGACTGGCCGCCCGGTAATCCATACCATAAAAGACGCGGAACCCATCGGCCCGAAAAAGCTGCTGGACGTTATTGTCGTAGCCCCCTGCACCGGCAATACGCTGGGAAAGCTGGCCTGCGGCATCACTGATACCAGCGTCACCATGGCTGTGAAAGCCCATCTGCGCAACAGACGGCCTGTCGTACTCGCGCTTTCTACAAACGACGGGCTGGCTGCCAGCAGCAGAAATATCGGAACACTGCTCAATACCAAGAACATATATTTTGTCCCTTACAGCCAGGACGATCCCGCCGGAAAGCCTACTTCACTTGTGGCGAATATGGATAAGATCCTGCAGACGACTACTGCGGCACTCAAAGGTGTGCAATTACAACCGATTATCGAATAATAGGCCGGCGCCGCAGAAAACTGCGGCGCCGGCTTTTGGGTGACGGCTTTGCCCCGTGGCGGGATCCCATAATTTTGCCGGTGGTTATGACTGAGTTGGCTATTGATTCTACGGCGCAATTTTGTTACAATAGTAATATTATTGCGTAGGAGACAAAACCATGCCGATTAAGATTCCAGATAAACTGCCCGCAAGGGAAATCCTTGAAAATGAAAATATATTTGTAATGACGGAACAGCGCGCAACGACGCAGGACATCCGCCCGCTGAAAATTGCCATTCTGAACCTGATGCCCACTAAAATTGAAACCGAAACGCAGCTTCTGCGCCTGCTGGGCAATTCCCCCCTGCAGGTGGAGCCGGTATTTCTGCAGACTGGGAGCTATCGGGCAAAACACACTGCAATCGAGCACCTGATGAGCTTTTACAAGACGTTTGACGCTGTCAAGGACCTGCGGTTCGACGGGCTGATCATTACAGGCGCGCCGGTGGAAATGATGGCCTTTGAGGATGTGGATTACTGGGACGAGCTGTGCAGAGTTTTTCGCTGGTCAAGAACGAACGTATTTTCCACCTTCCACATCTGCTGGGGCGCGCAGGCGGGCTTGTACTACCACTACGGCGTTCCCAAATACACTGTGCCGGAAAAGGTGTTCGGCGTATTTGAGCACACCATTCACAAGCCGAAACATATGCTGCTGCGCGGGTTTGACGAATATTTCTACGCGCCGCATTCGCGCCACACGGAGACGCGGATGGAGGATGTACGGAACGTAAGCCAGCTGGAAATTCTCGCCTCCTCGGCAAAGGCCGGGCTGTATATTGCCGCGGCGTACGGGGGCCGGCAGGTATTTGTCACCGGCCATTCCGAATACGATAAGGACACGCTTGCGAAGGAGTATTTCCGGGATCTGGACAAGGGGCTGCAGATTAAAATTCCAGAACACTATTTTATAGACGACGATCCCAGCAAAGGGCCCGTACAGGCTTGGAAAGCGCATGCGAACCTGCTCTATGTGAACTGGCTCAATTATGTGTATCAGACGACTCCTTACGACCTCGGTCAGCTCGAGGCGCTGCCCGAATCATATTTTATAAACAGGTGAATTGATATGATTGCTGAAACACGTGAACTCTATGAACAGCACAGGGGGAAATTCTCCTTCTTAGAAAAAAGGCGCAACCGGATTCCCTATCCAAGGGGGCTTGCGGAAGACCACCCTCTGCTCGTTGCCGCACGGGACCAGAAACTGCTCTATGACGAGGGGCGGATCGTCTATGCCTGCGTTGTAGACGCGCATAAAAGTATATATCAAAAAGGAAACGACGTATGCGAAGCCACCGTCGTTTTCAGTGAAGACGAAGTATTTGACGAGTTTCCAAATCTGCTCGCTGAAGTGGCGATCCGTGTCGCCCGCCTACAGGATGCGAATCAGGCAGATCTGCCGGAGGAACACAAAGCGGTGCTGCGCGAGCTGACCGGCCGATCTTCCCGCAGACAGAACATGCTCCTGCCAAAGGATTTGAGTTATCAGAAAGACGCGTATATGACGACTGTATACATCTATCGGCCGCATCTGCCCCGCCCTCTGTTGCTCCGCGGTTTTTTTCCAATGCTCGTCCTGCCAGAGAAGACGACTGCGTCCATCATCCTGCCAGCAGCTTACTGGTCGGAAGAAATGCGCACAGAGTGGCTGAGCGAATACTGAAAACGATATACGGAGAATCGCTGCAAATAAAAACCAGGGAGCGCCTGCTCCCTGGTTTTTGATTCGTTATTTTATACCGATATCCCGACGGTAATGCGCGTCCTGGAATGAGATGAGAGACACGGCCGCATAGGCTTTCTCGATCGCGCAGTCGAGGTTTTTTGCCACCGCCGTCACGCCCAGCACGCGGCCGCCGGCCGTATGCAGCGTCCCGTCCTCCGCCTTTTTCGTCCCCGCGTGATAGACAAACACGTCTTCAGAACCGGTAAAGGCGTTTAAACCGCCGATCGGGTATCCGGTCTGATATTTTTCCGGATAGCCGCCGCTTGCCATGACGACACAGACCGCCGCATTGTCGTACCACAGAACCTCGGTCTGATCGAGCGTACCGTCGATACAGGCGAGAAAAATTTCCAAAAGATCCGATTTAAGGCGCGGCAGCACCACCTGCGTCTCCGGATCGCCAAAACGCGCGTTATACTCCAGTACTTTAGGCCCGTCCTCCGTCAGCATCAGGCCAAAATAGAGCACGCCTTTAAAGGGCCGCCCCTCCTGCCGCATCGCCTCCACAGTGGGGATAAAAATCGTATCCATACACTGCGCGGCGAGCTGCGGCGTATACACACGGCTGGGAGAAAACGTACCCATACCGCCGGTATTCAGCCCTCGGTCGCCGTCAAAGGCGCGTTTGTGATCCTGCGCGGAAACCATGGGCACGACTGTTTTCCCATCGCAGAAAGCGAGCACGGAGACCTCAGGACCGCGCATGAACTCTTCTATCACTATACGGCTGCCGGATTTCCCGAACCGGCTTTCCAGCAGCATGGACTTTGCCGCATCCAGCGCCTGCTCCTGCGTTTCGCAGATCAGCACCCCTTTTCCGAGCGCCAAGCCGTCCGCCTTGACAACCATGGGCGCGGCATGGGTCTCAATATACGCCTTTGCCGCTTCATAATCCTCGAATACGGCGTAGTCCGCCGTCGGTATGTTGTACTTGCGCATCAAATTTTTGGCAAAGGCTTTGCTGCTTTCGATTTCCGCCGCCGCTTTTGTCGGCCCAAACGCCTTAATTCCATGCATCTGCAACTGATCCACCATACCCATGGCGAGCGGATCGTCCGGGGCGACGACCACAAGATTGATCTTATTCTCTATGGCAAAGTCGACGACCCCATGTATATCGGTCGCTTTTATATCGACGCAGACTGCGTTCTGCGCGATTCCGCCGTTGCCGGGCGCGCAGTACAGCGCGCCGATCTCTCTGCTCTCGGACAGTTTTTTTACGATGGCATGCTCCCTTCCCCCGCCGCCAATCACCAGTACGTTCATCTTATCGTGCTCCTTATGGATTAATGGTGGAACAGGCGCAGGCCTGTGAACGCCATGACCATTCCGTACTTGTCGCAGGTGTCGATGACATGATCGTCGCGGATAGAGCCGCCCGGCTGCGCAATATATGCGACGCCGCTGCGTTTTGCACGCTCGATATTGTCGCCAAACGGGAAGAAGGCGTCCGAGCCGAGGGACACGCCCTGCATGGTGCGAAGCCACTCTTTTTTCTCCGCCTGGGTCAGTTCCGCCGGCTTCTCGATAAAGAACTGCTCCCATGCGCCGTCCGCCAGCACATCCATATAATCCTCGGACAGATACACGTCTATCGTATTGTCGCGGTCGGGGCGGCGTATATCCGCCTTAAACGGCAGGCTGAGGACCTTCGGATGCTGGCGCAGATACCAGATATCCGCCTTATTCCCCGCAAGACGCGTGCAGTGGATGCGAGACTGCTGACCCGCGCCCACTCCGATCGCCTGGCCGCCCGCAGCGTAGCAGACGGAGTTGGACTGGGTGTATTTCAGTGTGATCAGGGCGATGACAAGGTCGCGCGCAGCATCCTGCGGCAGGTCCTTATTTTTGGTAACGATCTCGCCCAGAAAAGCATTGTCGATTTTTAGGTTGTTGCGGCCCTGTTCAAACGTTACGCCGAACACGTCCTTGAGTTCTATTTCCGCGGGAATATAGTCCGGATCTATCTGCACGACGTTATAACCGCCCTTGCGCTTTTTCAACAGGATCTCCATCGCTTCATCGGTATAACCCGGCGCGATCACGCCGTCAGAGACTTCGCGGGCGAGAATGGCGGCCGTGGCCTTATCGCACACGTCAGACAGGGCCGCCCAGTCGCCGTATGAGGACATGCGGTCCGCGCCGCGGGCACGGGCATACGCCGTTGCGATGGGGGTCAACTCCATATCGTCTACAAAATAGATTTTTTTCAGCGTATCGCTAAGAGGTACGGCGACCGCGGCGCCGGCAGGGCTCACGTGCTTAAACGAAGCTGCGGCGGGCAGGCCGGTCGCTTCCTTGAGCTCTTTGACGAGCTGCCAGCTGTTAAACGCGTCAAGGAAGTTGATATAGCCGGGTTTGCCGTTGAGTACCTGAATGGGCAAATCAGAGCCGTCTTTCATAAATATTCTCGAGGGCTTTTGGTTGGGGTTACACCCGTATTTCAAAGATAATTCGTTTGCCATATCCATTCCTCCCATTATTGATTTTTATTCATGATCCGGCTCTCGACGCCGCCGCTGGCAACGTCGATATACCGGACGAAAAGGGATACCTTGTTTTCTTCGTTCAGGCTCGACCAGAGCAGGTCCGTAAATGCGTCAATGTCGTCCGGGATCGCAACCGTCTTCGGCTCGCCTGTGAAACTTGGCAGCGGGTCGCCGTCGCCGCTGTACGTATGGATCATGTGCCCCTGGCCGGCAACCGGCTCCAGATAGGTAAAGGTATAACGACGACAGCTTTGCGGATCGCCGTCCGCGCTTTTCAAAATGGACAGTTCATAGGACATGCCAGCCGCCGCACGGCGCACGATCCCCGAAATGCGCGGGGTATAATTCGGCGCGTCCGGCTCAAAGGTACGAGTCTCCAGAGCTGCGGAAAATGAACCGCCCTTTGCCAGGAAATCATAGATCGTATCGGTCTGATCGCCGTTGGTGACGATGGTCTGATCGCCAAGTACGCGGACGGGCGCATAGATAATCAGCGACGGATCAACGACCTTTGACGGGTCGAACGCCTGGGTGCGGATACCCGCGCCGTCCTCCACAAAGATTCTGTTCCTGCTGTTGGCGCTGCGGCCCATAATAAAATACGCAATTGCCGCGCGCCCTCCGTCCGCCGAACGGCCGAGTATGATCCCGCGGCCCGGATAGGCGTTCGCGCGCAGATCTTCCGCCAGATTGATCATATATGTTATCCCCTTTCCTTGATTTGTACGATATTACCAACGACCTCGATTCGGCCGTTACAAACCAGGTCCACCGCCTGCGGCAGTATGACCTGTTCGGCCTGCCGCATCACCCGCTGCTGCAGCGTCTCCGGCGTATCGTCTGCTTCTACAGGCACGGCCTTTTGCAATATGATCGGGCCGGCATCATAGTCCTCGGACACGAAGTGGACTGTAGCGCCCGTAAGCTTCACCCCGCGCTCCAAAGCCGCCCTGTGCACCCTAAGTCCATAGTATCCCTGCCCGCTGAAAGCCGGGATAAGGGCCGGATGTATGTTGAGGATGCGGTTTGGGTACATGGCGACCGTCTGCGGGCTCAGCTTGGATAGAAACCCGCCCAGCACGATCAGTCCAGGTGCGGCGGCTGTAATTTCTGCGTGCAGCGCAGCCTCATAGCGGGCCGCATCCGCATAATCGCCGCGCGGAACGACGGCGGTGGGTATGCCATGCTTCTTCGCCCGTTCCAGCGCAAAAGCGTCGCGCCTGCTTGAAATCACCTTTACAATACGGCCGTTTGTAATGGAACCGTCCTCAATCCGGTCGATCAGCGTCTGCAAATTCGTTCCGCCGCCGGAGACGAGTACGACAATGTCTAGCATATGTCGACTCCTTTCTCACCCGATTCGACCCGGCCGATGATATAGGCCTGCACGTCCATATTGCTCAAAGCGCTGATCGCGGCATAGGCGTTCGCCGCGTCTACGCAAACGGCCATGCCGATGCCCATATTGAACGTATTGAACATATCCCGCTCGCTGATACCGCCCGTGGACTGGATCAGGCTGAAAATGGGCAGGATATTGAACGAATCCTTCTCCACGACGGCGCGGGCGCCGTCTGGCAGCATACGAGGTATATTCTCATAGAATCCGCCGCCGGTGATGTGTGAAACAGCTTTGACCGGCATGCGTTCCCGCAGCGCCCGTATGGCTTTGACATAGATCATCGTCGGGGTCAGAAGCGCCGCGCCAAGGGTTGTACCAAGCTGGTCGTAATATGTTGCGAGCACGTCTTTATTCTCAATTCCAAACACTTTTCGCACCAGGGAGAAGCCGTTTGAGTGCACCCCCGAAGAGGCCAGGCCTATGATGGCGTCGCCGGGACGGACGGAAGAGCCGTCGATGATGTTTTTTCTATCCACGACGCCTACGGAGAATCCGGCCACGTCATACTCGTCCGCCTCGTAAAAACCGGGCATTTCAGCCGTTTCTCCGCCAATGAGGGCACAGCCCGCCTGGACGCAGCCGTCCGCCACGCCCTTGACGATTTGTTCTATTTTTTCCGGCACGTTCTTTCCGCAGGCGATATAGTCCAGGAAAAACAGCGGCTGCGCGCCTGTGCACACAACGTCGTTAACACACATGGCGACGCAGTCTATGCCGATGGTATCGTGCTTGTCCTGCAAAAAAGCGAGCTTCAGTTTCGTCCCCACGCCGTCCGTACCCGAAACAAGCACAGGTTGGTCCATTCCGGTCAGATCCGGCTGAAACAATCCGCCAAAGCCGCCGATTCCCGATACGACGCCGGACGTCGCCGTCCGCTTCACATGCTTTTTCATCAGGTCAACGGCGCGGTAACCGGCGGTTACGTCCACGCCCGCGTCCTTGTAGCTCTGGCTAAAGCTGTCCATACTACTTTCCTCCCATACATTCAAAAGCTGTCAATCGCGCCGCGGCCGCCCCTGGCCGGCCGGACGATTCCGAAGCATGTCCGAACACGCCGCGGCATGTTCGGACATACGGTAACAGGCTTATACGCTCTGCAGACGGCTCATCATTTCCTGATACGCCTCTTCCACGTTGCCGAGATCGCGGCGGAACCGGTCCTTATCGAGCTTTTCTCCCGTCGTGCTGTCCCAGAAACGGCAGGTGTCGGGCGAGATCTCATCCGCAAGAATCAGTTCGCCGTCAGGCGTGACGCCAAACTCGAGCTTGAAATCAATTAAATCAATATTCAGCTTTTTGAAGTACTCTTTCAAAATTTCGTTGATGCGAAGCGAATAATCCGCAACCTGTTTCAGCTGCTCGGGCGAGGCGAAGTCCATGGCGAGAATGTGGTACTCATTGATCATCGGGTCGCCAAGGTCGTCGTTCTTATAACAGTACTCCAGCACCGTTTGCTTGAGTTTTGTGCCCTCGGGCAGACCGAGCCGTTTGGCAAGGGAACCCGCCACGGTATTGCGCACCAGCACCTCCAGCGGCAGGATCTTTACTTTTTTCACAACTGTTTCGCGGTCGGAGAGCTCTTTGACAAAATGGGTTGGTATCCCCTTTGTCTCCAGCATCTGCATGAGCATATTCGTGATCTTATTGTTGATCGCGCCCTTGCCGACGATCGTCCCTTTTTTCTTGCCGTCGAAAGCGGTCGCGTCGTCTTTATAGTCGACGATATAGAAGTTCTCCTCGTCCGTTTTGTAAACCCGTTTCGCTTTGCCTTCATAGAGCTGTTCCAGCTTTTTCATTGCAGTGCCTCCTTTGCAATTTTTGCGTCTTTTTCCATGACTTTGCGCGCCATGGACTCTTTATAAGCGGAAAGCCTGTCCGCCAGCGCGCCGTCGCTCACCGAGAGAATTTGCACCGCGAACAGAGCCGCGTTCTGGCCGCCGTCGATCGCCATTGCCGCGACGGGTACGCCGGGCGGCATCTGAACCGTGGCCAACAGCGCGTCCAGTCCGGCCAGCGACGATTTGACCGGGACGCCGATTACAGGCAGCGTCGTGTGCGCCGCAAGAACGCCCGCTAGGTGCGCCGCCTTTCCCGCCGCCGCTATTATTGCGCCAAACCCATTGTCCCGTGCGGTTTTCGCAAACTGCGCCGCAAGGTCGGGCGTGCGGTGCGCGGACATCACATGCATCTCCCACGGCACCCCGAACTCCTCAAGCGTCTTTACGGCCGGTTTGAGGATGGGCAGGTCGCTGTCGCTCCCCATAATTACCGCTACTTTTTTCATAGGCCCCTCCTTAATAAACACACAAAAAAATTGGCGCACCAATGAAAATGGTGCGTCGTATCCTCAATGTTTGTTCCCATATGCGGTTTCACAGCGGCAAACAAACATTTTTCTCACCTCAAAATGATACTAACAAATATTATAATATACGAAAACGCCGGCCTTTGCAAGACACCGGCCGGCGTTTTTTTCGATTATGTACAGTATGACAAGTTTCGTAGTAAAAAGTGCCTTTTCTTATGAATTCCGACAGCTCTTTCTCAGCGCTACATCAGGCCGTTTTGCAGCTTTGCGGCACGTATGGTGTTTTCCAAAAGCATGGTGATCGTCATAGGGCCCACGCCGCCCGGCACAGGCGTAATATGGGATGCGACCGGTTCCACCGACGCAAAGTCAACGTCGCCGCAGAGCTTCCCGTTTTCATCACGATTCATCCCAACATCGACCACGACCGCGCCCGGCTTGACCATATCGGCGGTTATGAATTTCGCGCTGCCGATCGCCGCGATCAGGATGTCCGCGCGCCGGGTATGCGCGGCTAGATCCCGCGTTCTGGAATGGCAGATGGTGACCGTTGCGTTCCTGTGGAGCATGAGCATAGCCTGCGGCTTGCCGACGATGTTGCTGCGGCCCACGACGACGCACTCCCGGCCCTCGATCTCTATCCCGGATTCCTCAAGCAACACCATGATCCCCGCGGGTGTGCAGGGCAGAAAATCGTATTCCCCAATCATGATTTTGCCGACGTTGACCGGGTGAAACGCGTCCACATCCTTATGCGGCACAATGGCGTTTATCACAGTTTTTTCGTCTATATGTTTTGGAAGCGGAAGCTGCACCAGAATCCCGTTTACATTCGCATCGGCGTTGAGCGTCTCAATCAGCTCCAGCAGCTGCGCCTGCTCCGTCTCGGCCGGCAACGCGTATTCAAACGAACGGATTCCCGCCGCGGCACAGGCCTTTTTTTTATTTGCGACATATGTTTTAGACGCGCTGTCGTCCCCTACGATAACAACGGCAAGGCCTGTCTGCACGCCGCGCGCCGTCAGTGCCTCGACCTCGCGTTTTATTTTTTCGCGGTACTGCGCCGCTATCGCCTTTCCATCTATGAGCTTCGCCATTTTATTCTGTGTCCTCCGTTTCCGTTTTCTCAGCCGCATTCTCCGGCTGCGCCTGCTCCTCCATGTCCGGCACGGGCGCGGCCTGTTCCGCATCCTCCAGATGCACCTCGGGACTGTCCGCAGCGGTCTGGACCGCGTCGCCCGCCTGCGTGTCCGCTCCGCCGGCCTCAGCCGCGTCCTGCTGCCCTTCTTCCACTTCTGCAAGGCCTTCTATATCGTACATCGGTTTATATTCTCTGCGCCGGGCTTCTGCTTTCTCCTGTTTTTTGCGCGCGAAATAGGACAGCTTCCGATCCGCCTGCTCGCCGTCCGCGCCCTCCGCCACAGGCGTTTGGCCCGGATTTACGCCGTACTCAAAGCTTGCGCCGATCTTATTCGCCTCGATATATTTGACAACGTAGATCAGCAACGCTACGGCGACCAGAGTCCAGGAAACGATCTGCGAGATGGGCACGGTACCCCACGTCAATATGTACGCCGGGTCCCTGAGACCTTCGAGCAGCCCGCGGCCAACCCCGTACCAGCCCATATACAGCAACGCAATCTGGCCGGGGAATTTGCGGCGCTTGGACACGATATGCAAAATAAAGAAGCCAAGCAGGTTCCAAAGACATTCGTAGAGGAACAACGGATGCCTCGGCGCGCCGCCATCGAGACTCATGCCCCAGGGCAACGCCGTCTCAACGCCATAGACCTCTCTGTTTATAAAGTTACCCCACCTGCCGATGGCCTGTCCGAGTAAAAATCCAAGTGAAACCAGATCCAGGACATTGCCTACTTTGATTTTCTTAAAGTGGCAGAAGATTAGCGCGAAAACCGCGACCATCAGAATTGCGCCGATAATGGAGAGCCCGCCGTTTCGTATATTGAATATATCCGCAAAAGACTGAATCTCCCCAGCCGGCGCAAACAGCACGTAGAACAGGCGCGCACCGACAATCGCAACCGGAACGCCGATCAGCAGTCCGTCCAGCAGATCGGACCGCTTGACATGGAACTCCGGGGCGCGGCGGTCGGCGTAAATATACGCCGCGACCAGCCCCACGCAGATAATGACTGCGTACCAGTAAATCGGGAAACCGAAAACGGTGAAGTAGTTTTTAAAATCCATATACAGGCCGAGTTCGGGAAATGAAATGGGATACGAATCTATCACAATCTGTCACCTACGCTTTCTCTATGGGTTGAATAATGGATATTGCGCTGGCTTCCGGCGCAAAATGCGTATGCAGCCGCTCTTCACACTCGTCAAGACCGGCGGAGAGATAGGCATGCATATAGTCGGAAAAATCGACCTGCAAAAACGCCAGGTCTACAAACAGGGACGCGACCCGGTCCACGGAATTGAGCTGCCGGACGGCGCGGCCGTACAGCTTTTTCCTGACCCGGTCAAAATCCGCCGCGCAGATTCCCGAACGCTTGAGGGAGTCCACCGCATCGAGCAGCATGGCGCGGACTTTATCCGGTTCGCGCGATTCGCCGCCGATCAGGGTGACGCCGAACCCGTCGCCGTACATATACTCTGTTTCAAAAGTGGAGTTGATCAGGCCCTGTGTGTACAGCTCTCCATACAATTTGCTCGACTGCCCGCACAGAAGTTCCAGCAGCAGTTCGGTCTGCACCGCATGCCGCACCGCTTCAATCCCCGTGGCGCCCGGCACGTCCTTATATCCAGTCATGAACTGCGGCGTGGACACGGGCAGGGCAAGCTCCGTACGGCCCCGAACGGCGGCGCGCGGCTCGTCGATTGCCGGACGGCGAAGGGCTGCGACCGGTTTGGGCCTGAGCACTTTGTCGCACACGCTTAGGACCTGGCCGGCCGTCACGTCGCCGCAGACGACAAGGACCATATTCGCGGGATTATAGAACGAATGATAACAGGTGTACAGCAGTTCGGGCGTGATGCCGGCGATGGTGTCGACCGTGCCGGCGATATCGATCTTCACCCCATGTTTCGCATATAAAGCGTCCAACAGGCCAAACATTACCCGCCAGCTCGGACTGTCCTCATACATTTTGATTTCCTGGCCGATAATCCCCTGCTCTTTTTTCACCGTCTTTTCCGTAAAGTACGGGTTCTGTACAAAATCCAGCAGGATTTCCAGTGAATCTGCAAACCGGTCGGTACAGGAAAACAGGTATGCGGTTTTATCAAAGCTCGTAAATGCGTTTGCGTCCGCGCCCGTTTCAGCGTAGCGCGCGAAAGCGTCCCCATCCTCGTTTTCAAAAAGCTTGTGTTCCAGAAAATGCGCCGTGCCGTCCGGGACCTTTACCGGCTCGCCGCCGTCGATAGGCGGGCAGACCGTGTCGATCGACCCAAAGTTCGTAGCGAACATGGCGTGGATTTTCGCGTGACCCGGCTTAGAGATTACGCAAACGGGAAGGCCTGTACTGTGGGTAAAAACCGTATACCGGTCTCTTGTCAGATCGCAGTATTTCTCGGTCATGAAGCGCCGCCTCCCCTCTCGTCGCGCAGGACGTAGACCGTGTCCAGAACAAAGGCCCGCGCCGCCTGCTGGACGGCGGACCTGTCCATGCGCTCCACCTGGCAG
>ERZ827423.1964-NODE-1964-length-17852-cov-3.833624_pt1 | contig 17852 bp, 20 predicted proteins | sample MGYA00519775_ERZ827423 | MGnify/ENA primary metagenome ERZ827423 (study PRJEB31778, sample SAMEA3449296) | human gut metagenome | biome: human gut; feature: human-associated habitat; material: faeces | place: United Kingdom | collected 2010/2012 ...
CAAGTCATTAATAGTACTCCATATATCATTCCTTTTTTATTCTTCATATACTTTATTCCTCCTCAAAAAATTTTTCTATTGGTACATTTAGTACTTTGCTTATCATGTATAAGTTATATATACTTATTCCCATGTTGTTGTTATCACTCTCCAAGGCACCTATAAGAGGTGTCCTAGCACCTATCTTTTCAGCAAGACCTTTCTGAGTAAGTTTTTCTTTGTTGTACGCATTATATATAAGCCTATACTTTTTTACGTTTCTTCCTACTAACTTTTTTAATTCTTCATTTGTCATCATTCTACCTCTTTCTACATTCGTATGAGTGTATCTATTTTAATTCTACACGTTTTTGAATGTAAAGTCAATACAATTAATTGAATGTATGTGAAAATATAAGTGGTGATATAAAATGAATGTTAAAAGATTAAAAGATTTAAGAGAAGATAAAGACAAGTCACAAAGTGATATTGCTAAAATTTTAAAAATTACACAGCAACAATACTCTTTGTATGAAACTGGTCTTAGACTAATACCTATTGATAAACTTTGTATTTTAGCTGACTACTACAAAACTAGTACTGACTACATTTTAGGAAGAACTAATACAAAGTAATTAAAAAAGCTTAAAGTTTTGTCTTTTAAGCTTTTCTTTTATTTTTAATAACAAAATTGTTTAACACTATAAACACTAACATGAATACTAACATCATCATTATATTTGTAATAAATGGTTTTAATGTAGTTAAGTTTATCACTTCAAGTGAAGTAACTAAATCATTTGAATTATTATAGTAATACGCTGGGAATATATGTGATATACTCACTACTTTTTCAGGTAAATACATACTTGGAATAAATGCTCCACACAAGAATGCACTACCTAAAGCAACTACGTTAACAATTCCCCCAATTGCGTCTTTATTATTAACAAGTGAACTTATTAGTAAAGCAAAAGTTAATGCTTGTAAAGTAAATATAAGTGTGTTTAATAGTAGTAGTAATCCTCTTATATTTAATAAACTTTTACCAAGTAATATAATTGCTAACAAGCTAAATAAAACCCACACTATTAAAGCATATAGTAAGCTTGACTTTAATATCAAGCCACTATGTTTTTTATAGTTCATACTACTTACTACTATTCTCTTATTTACTGTTTTCTCTTTAAAACTTGTTAACACTAAAGTTATTATAAATATAACCACTGCAAGTATTGAATAACTAGCAAAATTAAAGTATCTACTCACCTTAGAAAGAGATTTTGTATCTACTTTAGAAGTTAAAACTACTTTGCTTTTATCTTTTAATGTATCATTTATATAATTAGTTAACTTAGTTTGGTCAGTTGTAAGTTTTAAGTAAGTATTTTGTAAATTTAGATAATCAGTTAACATCATTTCTTCCAAACTTGACGTATAATCATTAGTACTCTTTATATCAATAGTCGGGTTCATCCCTTTAAGTACGTCATTTGTATAGTTTTTTGGAATGTAAACAACATAACTAACATCTCTATAAAAAAGTGCATCATTAATCTTTTCTTCATCATTTTCTATATCCACTACTTTAGAGTTTTCACTCAAATAATTAATCAAATTATTTGTAAGAACACTCTTTTGATCATTATTTACTATCGCTATATTAGGTAGAGTACTTGTAAAAGTAGTTGTAGTATCATTACTAGCTAAATTTATTCCACCAAAAGAAATAAGCATCACAGTATAAAGTATAATTGTACCCTTATATTTATTTACTATTTTCCAAAATGTTTTAAATACTGTCATATCTATTCCTCCTTAGCTTGATTACACTTAATCCCATTAACAAGCCTGAAATAATTAAAAGTAACACTAAGTTAGTAAAATATCTAGAATATGTATCATAGTAATAAAGTGAATAATAAGCATCTGTTATTAAACTAGTTGGATTTATTTTGTTAATAACTGGTAAGTTTTTGTCAATAACATACTTCATTGTAATACCGTACATTCCTGAAAAGAAACTCATAATCATAGTTGTACCTATAAGTATAGCAGTTTTAGCGTTTTCTCCTACTTTTAATAAAGAAATCACTAATCCAATTGCAAGTCCTGCTAAAGCACCTACTAAAGTAATAAGAATTACTAATGGTAAATTAGAGCCAAAGTCTGCTTTTAACACAAATATAGTATAAGATAGTACTATAAACAAACCTATTACTTCAATTATATAACTAGCTAATAAATTAGTGAATATCAAAGTTGATTTCTTAATACAAGATATACTAGTTCTCTTACCAACAGTAGATATATTTGGTTGATGTTTATTACTTATAAACATAGATATTAATCCACCATACAAAGCACTCATTGCTAGAAGTGTATAAAATTCAATATTAGTATAACTTAAGTTCTCATTTGAAATATTATTTAGTTTAGTTTTAACTGCACTAGTTATCTCATATGGGTTTCTTCCCTCTTTAATAAAATTCTCATATACTTTATTATTTCTTATAACTTCATCTACTACATATTTTAGTATAGTTTCATTAACACCACTCTTATTTACATACACGCTTACTTTACCATTAATTACTTCAATATAACCTGATATATCATTATTTTTAAGTAATTCACTAGCACTATCTTTATCAACATACCTAGTATTAAATAACTTATCTTCATTAGTTTCATCACTCAAATACTTTATTGTCTCTTTCAAAGTTACATCATTATTGAATTCAGCATCATTTACTATAGCTATATCAATAATTTTTAAAGTCTCACTATTTTCAATATTTGAAAAAGCCATTTTAAATAAAGTACCTAATAATATTGGAAATACAAATGTCCAAAATATTAAACTCTTATTTTTTAGAAGAATTTTTAAAGAATATTTTAAATTATGTTTAAACATTAGTCTCTTAATTCCTTTCCAGTAAGCTCTAAAAACACATCATTAAGTGTTGGTCTTTCACTGAATATTCTATTATATTTTATCTTATTTTCTTTTAAATAGCTTATTAATTCTTCTAAATTATTTTTACCCTTATTATATTTTATAGTTAGTAAGTTATTATTATATGTTAATTCAAATACTGATCTTTTTCCCATTAATTCCTTTATATGTTTTTCTTTAATTTCATTAGTTTCAACAGTTATCTTTTCTTCTATTTTAGCAAGACTTTTTAATGTATCACAGTCACCCTGTGCTATTATTTTTCCCTTGTCTAGTATTAATATTTCATCACATAGTATTTCTGCTTCTTCCATGTAGTGAGTTGTATAAAGTATAGTAGCTCCTTTATCCCTTAAAGCTTTTATCCCATCTAGTATATTATTTCTACTTTGTGGGTCAACTGCAACTGTAGGCTCATCTAAAAAGATTAATTTTGGTTTGTGACTTATTCCACAAGCAATATTAAGTCGTCTTAATAGCCCACCACTTAACTCTTTTGGATAATGCTTTATATATTCTTCTAAATGTACTAATTTAATCGCATCCATAACGTACTCTTTTCTCTTCTCTTTATCTGTTATATATAACCCACAGAAGTAATCAATATTATCATAAACAGTAAGCTCATCAAACACACCAACTTCTTGGAATATTACACCTATCTCTTTTTTAATATCATACTTATCTGGCGACATAACTTTTCCAAATATTTTAATAGTACCACTTTCTATTTTAAGTAAAGATAGTATACTATTAATTGTTGTAGATTTACCACTCCCATTAGGGCCCAATAATCCTAATATTACTCCTTTCTTTACATTAAAACTCAAATTATCTACTGCAATAAAATCTTTATATTTTTTAGTTAAATTTTCTACTTCTATTACATTCTCCATTATTTACCTTCCTTTTCTATAAGCATAAGTGCTCTAAATTCATTTGTTAATAACTCTTTTATTTCTTCATCTGTAAAATTAATCGTTTTTGTAACACATAAACAAGCTATACCATGAGTATATATCCACATTCTAAAGTGAAAGTCATTTGCTTGTTTAATATCTAAATTAGTTTTATTAACAACTATCTTAGAATATTCTGTAAAACTTTGATTTTCTTCTTTAATAAAGTTAGTTACACTTAAATCAGACATAAACATTAACTTAAATAAATTATTTTCTTCTCTTGCAAATTTAATATAGTTTATACCAGTACTCAAATAAACTTTATCTTTATATTTAATATCACTAGTTAAATAGTTATAAAAATACTCTTCTACTTTTTTAAATAAATGTTTATTTAGATCTTCTACATCCTTAAATTGATAATATATTGGCCTTATTGAACAATTCAAGTATTTTGCTATCTCTCTATTACTTAATTTAGAAAAACCTTTTTCTTTAGTTATATTAAACGCTGCATCAATAATCATTTCTTTAGTAATACTAACTATTTTTGACACTTATACACTTCCTTACACATTAATTGTATCACATGATACAATTAATGTAAAGAAAAAGAACTAACAAATAGTTCTTTTATAAAATTAATACTTAAGCATTTTGACCTGTTGGACCCTGTGGAATAGTTAAATTAAGTATATAATTAGGTGCTGTTCCTGTAATAGAAGCAGCCGCTTGCGTACCTGGGTCTCCCGTTGTTACTGTTCCAATTGATATTGTAGGCGTCTCAGCGTCAGCCCCTGCTGCTCCTGCTTCACCTTGAGGCCCTGTTGGGCCTGTTGGACCTGTTGGACCTGTTGGACCTGTTGGACCAGCTGCTCCAATTTCACCTTGAGGGCCTGTGATTCCTGCTTCACCTTGAGGACCTGTTGCTCCAGTTGGACCTGTTGGTCCCGTTGGTCCTGTTGGACCTGTTGCACCTGTTGCACCTGTTAGACCGGTTGGGCCTGTTGCACCTGTTGGGCCTGTTGCTCCTGTTGGACCTGTTGCTCCTGTTGCACCTCTAGGTATTGTAAAATTTAAAATAGCATCTTGTGCTGTACCTGTATTTGTAACTGTAGCATTTGTTCCAGCTGCACCTGTTGAAGTAGTACCAATGCTTACACTTCCAAGTCCTGCTTCTCCAGTAGCTCCAGTTGGACCCGTTGGACCAAAAGCACAACAGCAACTATTCCCTAAATTATTTCTTCTATAATTTTCTATCTTAAGACAAGCTTTTTGATAATTATTCATATTTCAGCTCCTTCAATATAAGATATGAATAATTATATAAAGTATAAATTATATTTGTCTATTTAAAATATTTTTTTAACTTATTCATACTTTCATCAGTTAAATAAAAATTATAAGTAATTTTATCAGAATATATTTGATTAAATACAAAATATATAGTTTCATTTTTAGTATAAAACTGTAATAAATAATTATATCCAATATGATTTTTATTTTTAACTTACTTTCCAGTTTTTAATATCTCAGCTATTTCATTAACAACAGTTTTATCAGTTATACTATTTACTAACTCATAAGTTCCAGATATATTAGTTGTTAAATATTGTTTATCATTTTTTCCATCAAACACTCTTATACCATGTGCTACACCCTCCATATTTTCTAACTTGTTTAAAATGTTATTTACCTCCATCTTATCTAAATTTGTACAATATTCTTTTTCATTTTCAAACACACTTTTAATATATAACTCTTCATTATTATATCTATTACAAGAAAACACCTGAAATGCTAAAGTCTTATAAATAAATTCATTATAATTTTCTTTTAGAGTATATTTCAAAACCGGGATGTTATTATTAACTAAAACATTTAAATAATCCATAAAAAGTTTAACATAAAAAAGAAACATTACCACGAAATGTTATAGTTCAGTCAAAATATTAAAAAAATAAGTGAGTTTTACTCACTTAAAGTATAGAAAATTTTTAGATTTATGTTTTTGAATTATTGATTTTTTTAAGTAATTATATTTTATATATTTTTCCAACTTATTTTAAAATTTCCTTTCTAACACACAGAACGTCTCAACATGATAAGTATTTGGAAACATATCAAAACATTTTACTTTATTTAAAGTGTAATGTTCACTAAGTAGTTTAATATCTCTTGCGAGTGTCATTGCCTCACATGAAATATAGATAATCTTATTTGGTAAAAATTCTTTAATTACATTTATTGTCTTTTTATCCATTCCACTTCTAGGTGGGTCAGTTATAATTACGTCAGGTTTAACACTAATTTTATCTATTAAATCTTCTACTTTTCCACACATGAAGTCAACATTATTAACACCATTTAACTCTAGATTTGCAACTGCATTCATATAAGAGTTCTTGTTTACTTCAATAGACAATACTATTTTTGCCTTTTTAGAAGCCACTATACTAAGTGTACCAACACCTGAATATAAGTCAAGCACATTGTTAGTAGTATCTAAATTACTTTCTAATTCTTTAAATAAAAGACCACAAATATAAGAATTCACTTGAAAGAAACTTTTAATATCTATTCTAAATTTATAATCATTGATATTCATTATTAAATACCCGTTCTTTTCATTACTGATTACATCACTACCGTTTGTCCTGATTACGTAACTATCATTTGTTTTATCACTGATGTTATTTATTTCTTCATTTAATTTATCATCAAGTAATAAACACTTTTCAATATTAATTACTTCATTAGTACCTTCTTTCATATAGCCTACTTCATTATTACTAATATGTAAAGTTACTTTATTTCTATAGTTTAGTACTTTATCACTTGGTACGATTTCTAAGTCAGTTACTATTCCTGCATATTTTTCTAATATGTTTTTTACTTTATCTTTTTTAAAATCTAGTTGAGCACAATAAGACATATGCATTATATTACATCCTCCACACACTCCGTAGTATGGACAAGCAGGAACAACACGATTATCTGAAGTACTTATATATTTAGTAACTTTCCCTAGATTAAACTTTTTATATTCCTTAGTTATTTCAATATCTGCCACTTCTTTAGTAAGTATGTTTGAAATAAATGTAATCTTATTATCTATTTTAGTAATACCTTTTCCTTCATGATTTAATTTTGTTATAGTTACTTCCATATTTCTATCGTGCCTTCTTCTCCATTGATTTTTACCTCAGTAGCGCTTTTTAATTTTTCAAAATCTAAACTATTAATCTTTGTAATACATGGAACATTAAGTTCTCTTGCAATAATTGCAGCATGACATAGTAAACTTCCTTTTTGAGTTACTAAGCCACCTACTTTTTCCAAGATATTCATCCATCTTACATCAGTTTTCTCTGCAAGTAAAATACTGCCTTCTACAAAATTATTTACATTTTTAAAATCTTTCAAATAAACGAGTTTTCCTTCATAAACACCAGGAGATACACCTAGACCAGTTATTAAATTACCATTACTAGTCTTATTATTCAAATTGATTTTGACTTGCTTTGTAATACTTCTAAGTTGTAATAATACAAGTTCATTATCTATAATAGCCCATTCTAAATCACATAAATTACCCAAAGATTTTTGAATATTTATAAATGTTTTTCCAATATTTATACCACATAGTAATGTGTTATCATTTTCTTTAAACTCTACACATGTGCTTGTTAGTTCTCCCGATACTAATTTTTCTCCAACATCATTTACATATTCATAAATGCCTTTATTAACATCTATTCCAAACCATACACCTGAACAAGTAACTTCTTTATACTCATTTATAACAACAGCCATTTCTCCATTTTTAAGTTTATTTTTTTCTATATAGTTTCTAACTCTTTCAGAATTAACTGAATCTTTTACTTTGTTTATATTATAAAGTAAATCATTATATGAAACATCTAAATAACTTTCAAACATTCCTGCAAAAGAGTATTTATCTCCATCTTCCACTGCACATGAACTTCTTACTGAATATCTGATATTTTTATTTAATATGTTAAGTACAGATGCATCTATATTTATGTTTGTAGGTATAACATATGTAAGAGGTATTTTAAAACCTAAGCTATAAAGACAAGCTAACCCATAAGCTTTTCCACCAATTAAAAGAGTTAACTGTTCTTTTGGAAAAATGCTATAAAGAAGAGATAATATTTCTATATTAAGTATTTGTTTATTTCTTAATTTTTCAAAATAAAAAGTATAATTTTCAGGATAAGGACATGATATTTCATTAAGTAGTTTTTCTAAAACTGTTCTTCCTAAAAAATTTTGTTTTTCTTGATATTCCTTTATAAAGAAATATTTTTTTATAAGTGTATCTTCACTTTCATTAATCCCGTCTATTTCTTCTAAAGAAACTAAATAATTTGATCCATAACGTTCTTTTAACTCATTTATTAAATCGTTAGAAAATTTGCTGTTTTCTGTTATTAATTCAATAATGCTAAAATAATTCTCTAATTCTATAATGTAATCATAGTTTCTAGTTTGCTCAATTTTTTTTATTATCTCTAATTCTTTTTTATATACAATGTCACATAAATTTGGTATATTTTCAAAATTAATTTCTTCTAAAAAATTTAAAAACTCATCATTAATTATACTATAAAGCAACATTTTATTAACATTATCTATACTAAACATTAAACATAATTTTTGCCTTAATTTATTTATATTCATCTTTAACACCTTCTTTAATTTAATTTTATCAAAAAAAGTCATAATTGTCTATGAATTTAAATTTTACTATGACATTTTCAAGAATTTTACTATGTCGTTTTCAAAAGTTTTGCTATGTCATTTTCAAAAAGTATATTTTGGCAAAGTTTGACAATAATAGAAATATGAATACATTGAATATAATTAAAAACTTATATAAATTAAAAGAAAACATGCCTGACTTGATAATCAAAAAAATCAACATTGGGCTTTTTAAGCATGTATACGTGGTATCAAATGAAAGTGTAAGTAGTGGTGACAGAATAAATGATTTTATATTAAAATATTTTAGTAACAAAAGTATCATTGGTAATAAGGTGCTTGAAAACTTAAAAAAAGACATTAATGAATATATACCAAGCATCAACTTTAAAAGTGTCACTGACGAAAAAAAACTATATGAACTACTATTTAGTGGATTTACTTTAGTAATTTACAAAAGTACTTGCATTGCATATGAAACAAGGGCCGAATTAGATAGAGGCGTAACTGAACCAACAAGCGAACCAGTTATTCGTGGACCTAAAGATTCATTTACTGAAAACTATCAAAAGAATTTAGGTCTTATTAGAAAAAGGGTTAAAAGTGAACACCTGCTAATAAAAGAACTTACTCTAGGCGTGCAAGGGAAAAGCAAAGTAGGACTTTTATACATGGACAATATTTGTGAAGATGAGTTAATTAATGAAGTTTATTCAAAATTAAAAAATATCAATGTAGATGGTGTAATGGATGTTAACTATTTAAAATATTACATAGATTGTTCTAATAAAACATTGTTTCCAACTTTAATGTACACTGAAAAACCAGATGATGCATCAAGATATTTACTTGAAGGAAGAGTAATAGTTACAATGGAAAACTCTCCAAGTGTAATAGTATGCCCTACATTCTTTGTAGATTTTTTTCAAAACAGTGAAGACTATTATCATAAACCTTTCTTTTCAACATTCATGAGAGTTATTAGACTTCTTGCATTTATTTTAGCTATTGTTACCCCAGCTTTCTTTATAGCAATAACATCATACGACCCTGAAATTCTTCCAGTAAACTTATTAATAAACTTCTCTATGCAAAGGAGTAATGTCCCCTTTCCAATAATTATTGAAGCATTTATCCTTTTATTTACATTTGAACTATTATATGAGGGAGATGCAAGAACTCCAAACAATCGTGGTGCTTCCTTAAGTATTCTAGGTGCTTTAGTTTTAGGAGATGCAGCAGTAAGTGCTGGCTTAATTTCCCCCATCATGGTAATCGTAGTCGCTATTAGTTCAATAAGCAGTTTAATATTTATTTATTATGATATGCAAGGAAGTATTAGATTTTGGAGATATTTTCTTATGTTTATTTCTGGATTATTTGGAATAATTGGTTTTATTATGGGTATACTTTTTCTCGTTATAAATCTATGTAGTATCAAAACATTTAATAAACCCTACACCGTTCCAATTTTTCCTTTCATGTTTAGTGAACAAGGTAATGCTATTTTAAGAAAAGATATTAAATCATTAAATAAGAGACCTAGCTATGTAACTAAAAAGAATATCTTTAGAAAGGGGTAATTTATGAAAAAAGTTATTTTACTAATATTTTTAACTTTTGTTTGTACAGGTTGTTATAACTATAAAGAACTTAACGAGCTCGGCATCGTAAGCGCTATGGGGATTAGCAAAGATGGTGACTTATATAATTTAGACATTCAATTAGTGAATGTTTTAGATAGTGAAAAAAGTGGTCTTAATAAAAGCCCAATTACAGTTATAAGTGGACAAGGTAAAACAATATTTGAAGCAGCAAGAAGTATGAATAAAAAAACAAGTAAAATTTTCTTTTTAGCTGATGTTGATTATGTGTTTTTAGACCAAAGTGTTTTAAATGATGGACTTGATGAGATAATGGATTTCCTTGTTAGAGACACTAGACTATCTTTAAATTTTCTAATTATAACATCTACTGAAAATAAAAGCATTGATATTTTGTCTAGTATAAGTCATTTTGATACAAACTCTGCAAATAATTTATATGATGCTATAATGAACAGTGAAACCAGATATGGTGGAATTAACAGTCTTCATGTAAGAGAATTAATAAACAATTACTATGAAAAAGGAAAAGATACAATATTTCCAAATGTTTATATAAAAGATACTACTAAAAGTAGTGAAAACAATAGTCTTGAAGACTCAAAAAGTGAAAGCAATGTTGAAGTAAAAAACATGGTATTTTTTAAAGACAAAGAAGTAATAGAATTAACTGATGAAGAAACAAAAGGAGTAAACTTCTTAAGAAACAAAATTAAAAATGCAACCTTGACAATCAAGTGTGACGGAGGTTACTTTACTATTGAAACTCTAGAAAGTAAAATGAAACTAATTAGCAAGTTAGATGTAGACACAATTAATGTTAAGGGAAGTATTGGTGCCGAAATTGTTTATTATGGCTGTAAAGACAATTTAAGTGATACAAATGTATTAAAGAGTATTAGCAAAAAAGCTGAAAAAGAAGTTGAAAGTTATATTAATGAGTCTTTTAATAAAAGTAAACGATATAAATATGACTTTCTAGGACTTGGTAACTACATATATAAAAATAACTATAACTATTTTGACTTTAATAATAAAGACTGGAACAAAGAAGGACTAAATAAACTAAATTTAACATACAAGATAGATGTATCACTATATAAACAAGGAAATTTAAGAGGTGACTTATGACAAATTACAAACTAAGTAGTTTAAGTTTTACTTTTATATTTATATGTATTATTAATGCAATGCTACCAGGTACTTTAATTCCATATATGCTAGTTACTGCAAAAACAAGTATATTTATAAGTATGTTTATAGGTTTTCTTCTTGGACTTCTAATAATCTTTCTATTCTTTAAAATATTTGATTTTCTTCCAGAGTACAGTCTATTTAAAAAAATAGATTACGTTTTTCCTAAGTTTTTAAGTAAAATTATAGTTATAATAATTCTAATATTTATGTTTATCTTTGCAGTATTTGTATTTTGGAGATACTCCACATTTATATCTTTAGAGTTCCTTGCTGAAACACCTAATAGTTTGATCACATTAATACTAATATTACCTGTTATATATTCAACAATGTATGATATAGATACTCTTGCAAGACTTAGTACATTCTGTGTTTTTATAGGTGCATTTTTATATTTTAATAATGCGTTTTCTCTTATTAAACAAGTAGACTTTAGTAATTTATTACCACTTCTAAATAATGATTTCATCCACATTTCTAAAAGTTCAATTATGTTTTCAATGCTATGCGTTGTTCCCATATTGAGCCTTCTTGTTATTCCAAAAGATAACATAGTTGATAAAGAAAAGGTTAAAAAAAGCATATTAATTGGATATAGTGTTAATACTATCTGTGTATCAATAATATTTCTTTGTATCATTGGTGTTCTTGGAATTGATGTAAGTATATTATTTACCTTTCCTAGTTATGAAGTATTAAAAACTATAAATATGTTTAGTTTTCTTGATAATATAGAAAATATTAATATTCTAATATGGGTATTATTTATGACTTTAAGTTTACAATACAACTTACAAACTATTAAAACAGGACTTTATGAAGTATTCAATATCAAAACTAAAAAGAAACAATATATTGTTATGGGGTTAATTATAACTTCACTTATAGGTGTTATAATTTATTTAATACCATATGAAAACTATATAAATAAGTATAAGAATATGTATGCTTACTCGCCTTTCATATTACTAGTAACTTCAGTTATCATAGTAAGTTTTGTATATATTTGTGGAAAAATCAAAGAAAAATCACAAAAATCATAGTTTTTTACTAAAAACACTTTACTTTTACTAAATAATTTGGTATATTATTGTTGTCCCGAGAGGGATAAATATTCACAAATGTGTTCAACACACAAGAAGCCTGGCTCGTCCAGGTTTTTAAATTATCATAAAAAGTATTTACAAATTTAGATTTAAAAAGTATAATTAATAATGTGACTGCCCCATAGCCAAGTGGTAAGGCAATGGATTCTGACTCCATCATTCGCAAGTTCGAATCTTGCTGGGGTAACCAAAATTGAACTTTAACTTTTCTATAAGTTTATTATAAAGGAAAGGAGGAATGCATGAAAGAAAATTTGATTAAAACAGAAATGAATGTTAATAATGAAAAAATAAGTGTTATGAGAATTGGAAATGAAGAATATATTTCATTAACTGATTTAGCAAAGTATGCAAATCCCACTGACCCATCCGGTGTAATAAGAAATTGGATGTCAAACAAAAATTCTTTTGAATTTTATAGTTTATGGGAAGAATTAAATAATGAAAATTTTAATTCCGTGGAATCACACAGAATTAAAATTGAAGAAGTAGGATATAATAGGTTCACCATGACACCAAGTAGATGGAAAAAGGATTTTAATGCAATAGGTATTATTCCTAGTAGTGGGAAATATAGTGCTGGTACATTTGCTCATTCAGATATTGCATTAGAATTTGCAAGTTGGTTAAGTCCAGAATTCAAATTATATTTAATCAAAGAATTTGAAAGATTAAAAAGAAATGAAGCATATCAAGAAAAAATTGACTGGAATGCAAGTAGAATATTATCTAAGGCAAATTATAAAATACACACCGATGCAATAAAAAAATCAATAGTCCCTAATTTAGTTACAGATAATCAGAAAAAACACGCATATTCTACTGAAGCAGATTTACTAAATGTTGCTTTATTTGGTATGACAGCAAAAGAATGGAAAGATAAAAATTCAGGATTAAAAGGAAACCAAAGAGACTACGCTGATATCAGACAACTTTTAGTTTTATGTAATTTAGAAACCATAAATGCCACAATGATTAATGATAAAATAGCGCAACCCACTAGGTTAGAAAAACTAAATAAAATAGCCATAGAACAATTAAAAATATTGGAAAATGATGAAAATCTTACCAAACTTAAAACAACTGAATTTATAAAAATTGAAAATAAATAAAAAATATAACAAGATATACGATTTTGTTATATTTTTTATTTAAACAGCTTTTTCGTTTTTATTAAATAAGAAATTCTTTTAGAATTCATAAGTGGGTTATGTGCTAGTGTGTCACATCTTTGTACTTCATACCTTTTGAGTTGTAAATCATAATTCTTTTCCACATCTTCCATAGTTATAGGTGTATCATGATATTTTACTAAATAACACACTTCATTAATAACACTTTCTTCATAATTGAGTCTAGTTAAAACTTTTCTAGTAATCATTTCACTAATTACTGGATGATTTGGAAAATGTCTAACTTCTCCATCTTCTACACAAGAAAGTGGTTTTCCAATATCATGAAATAACAAAGCAAGTCTAATAATATAATCATTTTTTGAGTTTTCTAAAGCTTTCAAAGTATGAATAAATACATCTAAATTATGATGTGGATGTTTTTGGTCAAACCCTATCATAGGCTTTATTTCAGGAATAATTGTTAACAAATAATCTAAGTTATTTAATATTTCATTACTTACATTTTCACTAGTCAAAATCATTTTTAAGTTCATGAATCCACCTCACAGTACTAGTTTATCATGCTTTTAAAAATAAATAAAGACCAACATTCGTTAATCTTTATCATTAAAGTAAATATACTTATTAAGATAGCTTTCAAAAGCTTCCTCATCTTGATACTTATCTAAATCTTCATCCGAATTAGCATCTAAATAACTAACTATTTCTTTATCTTTCACAATAATAATAGAAGGTGCATACTTCACAGTTTCATATAAATAAGTACTTTTAAATTTATCAAATGAAATTGAAATAAAATCAATATTATATTTTTTCATAAAACTTTCAAAAATCTTATCACATGAAACAGCTAAATTACAAAAATTATTGTAAGTAAATAATACATAAGTATCACTTTCTAAAGTAGTTAAATCGTCTACTTTTATAAACTCACCCTTATTATAATAACTACTTGTTAAATATATTCGTTTTGTACCATCATCTTGATTAGTCTTGTTACTAAAGCAACCTGTTAATAAGAATACGCTTAGCACTATTACTACTATCTTTTTCATTATTTTACCTCAGTTAATGATTTAAAATCTATATCATGATAAGTAACTTTCCAAAAGTCATATGTAGTCTTACCATCTTTAATAGTTTTAACTTGTACATTATTTTTACCATTATAATACCAGTACCCACCAACATCATAAATTTTGTTTTCATCCCAGCCTAAACTTACTAGAAGATTTTTAGTCATGCCAGCATAACCTCCACCTCCACACATTAAGAAGATTACTTTATCTTTTGGAAAATAATACTCTAAGTATTCGATTGACTCTTCATAGTTAGCAACATACTTCCCATCCACTTCTTTAAATAATGTTTTTCCAGTATATGACTCTCCTACTATTTCAGGTAAACCTTTTACTTCAGTTAAATATGGATAAGGCACTACTTCAAAACCTTTAACAAAACCTGAAATATATGAGTCTCCTCCAATTGCTTCATAATTTCCTGGATCTTTAAGCATTCTCATATCTCTATATACCACGTCTTCTCTACCTAAGTACTCGTCTAATGTTTCTTCATTAATATTTTTGTCTATACCGAGAGTCCCTCTTTCTCCACCAGTAACTTCTGGAAGTGGTAATTCTTTTAATGGGCTTTTACTATTGTTAAAAATAAAATAACTAGATATACCTCCCAATACCAAACAAATTAATAAACTTAATACATAACATACTTTCTTTTTCATAATCTTTCCTCCTTATAGTATAATAATAATATATTTTTATAAAAATTTCTATAAAGCATTAGTTTAGTTTTCTAAACTTTGAGTTGAGTTACAAATCCACTATATTTACTATAGTCCCATTCTCTTTTAAAATACTAATTAAATCACTAGTCTTAAGCCATAAAGTTGCAGAGTTGTCACATGGGTGCATTCCAATTTTATCACACTTATTTATAAAATAACTATCTAAATAAAATTTAACTAGATTCTCTTTATCATTTAATAATCCTAAAGGTGTTACACTTCCAGAGGTTAATTTTAATATTTCCATTAAATCATTTTCACTTGCAAAACTAAGTCTTCTAGTATTATATTTTTCTCTAAAAACACTTAAATCTACTTTCTTTTTACCACTTACCGTAATTAAATAATAGTTTCTTTTCTTATCATCCTTAATAAATAAGTTTTTCGCATCAGCTTCTGGATACGGCAAAATAACATCATCTAACTCATTCATAGTAAACACTCTTTTATGTTCAGTAATCTCATACCATATATTCTTGCTCTTTATAAAATTATACACTTCCTCTTTAGTCACTTTAGTCCCTCACTTTCACATTAAACATTGACACTATATTACCAGCATCCATTCTGTTTATTATTATTCCATTTAAACTTTTGACATCAAAACTAATCCCGTTAATTATAGACGTGCTAAAGTTAGCGTCCTTTAAATTACACCCTAAAAACACAGATTTAGTTAGATTAACATTATTTAAAACAGCATTATTTAAATTACTCATATTAAATGTAGCCTCAGTTAAGTCACTATCTTCTATTTCAATATTATTTATATTTGTTCCCGCAACATTCAAATATAAACCAACCGAAGAAATGACTTTGATATCTTTTAAATGTGAGTCAATAAAAGTAAGACCTGTTAATTTACAATTTTCAAATATAACTCTTGTTAAAAACGTATCATTAAACCTCTTATTAGATAAATCACAGTTGATAAACCTTACATCCATCAAAGATATATCATTTATTTCTATATTAGAAAAATCTATATTTTCAAAAACACATTCGTCAAATGTATAATCAGTTAAATCAAATACTACACTACTATTTTCCCTAATTTTTACTTTATTAAATTTCTCATTTTTAATGCATTCACTAAAAGAAGATAATTCACAATTTTTAATTTTTGGTTCACTTATTTTCATTTTTATACCTCTTACAAAGAGTATAACACATTTTAAACTATTTATATAGATTTTTTATATTTTTCGTGCTATTTTGATTTTTAAGGGTGAATACTTATAAATAATAAACTTATGATTAGTGAAATAATTTTAGATAGAGACAAAATTGATAATTATAAAAAACATCCTTTTAATATGCCAGTAGCTAAAGATTTTGAAAAACTTATAATTAATTCTACAATTAGATTTTTTGTTGGAGAAAATGGTGTTCGTAAATCAGCATTTATTAAAGTAATTGCTGTAAACTTAGGACTACCTAAAGAAGGTGGTACCGAAAACTTTATGTATGAAACAAATGACACTGCTTCTAACTTGAGAGATTACTTAAAAATTAAAATTGATAACAAAACTAGGACTAAATTCTTTTTAAGAGCCGAAAGTTTTTATAATTTTTCTACTGAAATTGAAAGACTTGTCAAAGAAGATAACTTTTATAGTTTATTTAAGTCGTATGGTGGAAACTTGCATGAATGCTCACATGGAGAAGCTTTTCTAAAACTTGTACAAAACAGATTTACTGAGAATGGCTTATATATCTTAGACGAACCAGAAGCCGCCTTATCAGCTCAAAGACAACTTTCATTATTATGTTTAATAGATTGCCTTGTAAAAAAAGGAAGTCAGTTTATTATATCAACTCACTCGCCCATTTTAATAAGTTATAGAAATGGTAAAATTTTAGATTTAAATGATAATTTTAAAGAAATTAGTTACAAAGTTGCAGAAATCTATAAACTATACAAAATGTACTTAGACAATTCTGATAATATGCAAGATAGATTATTTAATAGTTAGAAACATTACTAATCTTCTTCTTTTCCTTTTATATAATTCATTGAATATTTTTGCCACTTTTACCTCTTTTATTCAATGAGCATATCTTTAAAACAAATAAAACCTTTTTTAATATTGCATTTATTAATTTGATGCGATACAAAAGCCTATTTTGAACACTTATATCCATAAAGAACAACTAATAAATACTAATTCTATATATAAAATAAAAGTAGCAATATTTATTGCCACAATTAATTATAATTATTTTTTTAGAGTTTTTAATCTTTTTTTAGTATTAGCCTCATTTAATACAAATAATAATCCATATTTTGGAATGTTATCAGCAACATCTGGAACTTCTTCTTTCAAAGAAACAATATTTACAACATATGGTAAATCAAAATAATGACTTTCCTCAGCATCGGCTACAAATCCAGTAAATATTTCTCTATATCTGATTTTTCCATTTTCATTTAATA
>ERZ827423.1966-NODE-1966-length-17846-cov-5.805351_pt1 | contig 17846 bp, 15 predicted proteins | sample MGYA00519775_ERZ827423 | MGnify/ENA primary metagenome ERZ827423 (study PRJEB31778, sample SAMEA3449296) | human gut metagenome | biome: human gut; feature: human-associated habitat; material: faeces | place: United Kingdom | collected 2010/2012 ...
ACGGTATCGCCTGCAAGGCCATCTTCGACTGCACGGTTCCGTTTAACCTCAAGAAGAACTTCATCCGCTCGCAGTTCATGGAGATCGACAAGGACAAGTGGGCCGCCGAGCTCGCCTTCTAGTAAGTAGCCCTACCAAGTAGTTAAGGAGTTGTCATGCCTGAGTCTTCTGTTCGTCCCCGTCGCATTGTCGTTGGCGTGTCTGGCGCCAGCGGTGCGGCACTGGGCCTTGAATGCCTAAAATGCCTGCGCCAGGCCGGCGCTGAGTCGGCGCTTGTCGTCACGCGCGGGGGAGAGATCACCATCGAGCAGGAGCTCGGCATGACGCTCGACGAGTTTGCGTGCTATGCCGATGTGGTCTACGACAACAAGAACATTGGCGCTGCCATCGCAAGCGGTACCTATCCGGTCGACGGCATGATCGTGGCTCCCTGCTCCATGAAGACGCTCGCCGGCATCGCGAGCGGCTACAGCGAAAACCTGTTGCTGCGTGCGGCCGATGTGCAGATGAAAGAGCAGCGCCGCCTGGTGCTTATGGTGCGCGAGACGCCCTTCAGTGCGATCCATGTCGACAACATGGCACGCCTGGCGCGCGTGCCGGGTGTCATGCTCATGCCGCCCATGCTCACGTTTTACAACGGCCCCGCCACGCTCGATGAGGCGGTGCATCACATCGCCGCCAAGGCACTCGAGGCCGTCGGCGTGTCGTGCGCCAACTATAAGCGCTGGTCATAGGCATCTTTAGGGTAGGATACGAGTAGTGTTTGAGCCCGCTGCCCCTGTGAACTGCGCCCCAAATCTTGGACGCCCTAAATAGCGACTAGGCCGCAAGGGCCTGATTCCGGTACTCCTCCGGGGTCAGGCCCTTCAATCTTACCTGCCTCCGGCTCGTGTTCCAGTGGACTATGTATTCCTCCAGGTCGCGTTTGAAATCCTCGAACGTCTTCTACTCGCGGCCCCTGTAGAACTCGTCCTTGACGTGGCCGAAGAGCTGCTCGGTGGCGGCATTGTCGATGCAGTTCGCCTTCCTGGACATGCTCTGGACGATGCCGGCGGCCTCGAGCCTGGATGTGTACGAGGCGTGCTGGTACTGCCAGCCCCGGTCCGAGTGCATGGTCGGGGCGGCGCCCTCGGGGATCTTGGACAGCAGCCCGTCGAGCATCCTCGCCTGCTGGGCCATGTCGGGCGTGGTCGATATGTCGCTCGCCACGATCTCCTTGGTGCAGAAGTCCAGCGTCGGGGCCCAGTAGGCCTTACCGCCAGCCACCTTGAACTCGGTGACGTCCGTCCCCAGCTTCTGCCACGGGGCCCCGGCGTCGAAATCCCTCGCGATCACGTTCTCGAACGTTCTGCCGACGACGCCCCTGTACGAGTTGTACCTGTGGTAGGCCGTCTCGCGTCTGATGCCGCAGCGAATCCCCATCTCGCGCATCATCTTGAGCACGGTCTTGTCGGCTATCACGGCCCCCTCTTCCGCCCTGAGGCACATCGCTATCTGCCGGTGCCCGCAGCCGTTGGCGGTGCGCGAGAAGATCTCGGCGGCCGCCTCCCGGAGCTCGGCGCGCGTGGGCCTCGGCGGGTGCGCGAGGGCGTAGTGGTAGGTCGACCGCTTGAGCTCGGCGCATGCGAGCAGGTGCCCGAGCGCGTGCCCCTCGGCGCGCAGGGCCGCGACCGCTTCGGCCTTCGCCCTGGTCAGAGCCCGTCCCTCTCGACCAGGGCGCGTAATTTTTTTAGGTAGGCCACCTCGGCCTCGAGCCTGCGGCACCGCTCCTCGAGCTCCTCCTCGCGGGTCCGCGGCCTCGCCCTGGAACCGCTCGGCCGGCCCTTGGGCCTCGGGCGCAGGGCCTCCGCGCCGCCCTCGCGGTATAGCGCGCACCACTTCTTGAGCGGCGACATCGACATTATGCCGAACGCCGCCATCGCCTCGGTCTTCGTCATGCCGCCGTCGACGACGGCGGAGGCGGCGGCGACCTTCTGCTCGTATGTGTACCTGCCCTGCTTTCCGTCCATGCGCAGCAGCACCTCGCTCCCGAATGCGCGGTATATCTCCTGCCATCTTCTCACGGCTTCCGCGGGAAGCGAAAGGGCAATCGCGGCAGATTTATACCCGTGTCCGAGCTCGAAGAGCCCTATGGCCGCCTTCCTGGCCTCGACATCATGCTTCACCCTCAAATCAACGCGCATAAAGAAAGCCTCCCATTTCTCATGTCCGAGAAATGGGAGGCGGTTCGATCGCGCGGGGGCGGCGAGGTTCTCGTTGTCAGATCACGGCCGTCCCGGGGCCGCCTTTGTCGTAGCGGTGGCAGGCCACGCAATGATCGGGCTTCACCTCGACCAAAGGAGGCATGATCTCGTCGCAGCCGTTCACCTTCGCGAAGCAGCGGCTGGCGAAGCGGCAGCCGGGCTTAGGGTCGATCGGGGAGGACAGCTCTCCCTGGATCAGGATGCGCTCCCGCTTCACGTGGATGGAAGGGATGGGTATCGATGAGAGGAGCGCCCTGGTATAGGGGTGGTAGTTGGTGGTAAAGAGCTCCTTCGCCGGGGACTTCTCCACCAGCTGACCGAGGTACATGACGCAGATGCTCTGGGAGATGTGCCGCACGACGGAAAGGTCGTGGGTGATAAACATCAGCGTCAGCCCCAAATCCTTCTGCAGCTCCTGAAGAAGGTTAAGTATCTGGGCCTGGATGGAGACGTCGAGGGCGGAGACGGGCTCGTCGCAGACGACGAACTCGGGGTTGAGCGCCAGGGCGCGTGCGATGCAGATGCGCTGGCGCTGTCCGCCGGAGAACTCGTGCGGATAGCGGTCGCGGTGATAGGGCTGCAAGCCGCACTCGCTCATGATCTTGTCGATGTAGTCGTTGAACTCGTCCTTGGGCACAATGCTGTGCTCACGAACCGCCTCGCCCACGATTTCGCCGATGGGCAGGCGGGGCGACAGGCTGGAATAGGGATCCTGGAAGATGATCTGCATCTTCGGGCGCAGGGCGCGCAGCTCGTTGCGGCTGAGCTCATGCACCTCGCGGCCGTTGAAGAGCACCTCGCCGCCGCTCTTGTCGGTCAGGCGCAGGATGGTGCGGCCGACGGTGGTCTTGCCGCAGCCGGATTCGCCGACCAGGCCCATCGTGGTGCCGCGCTTGATGTTGAAGCTGATGCCGTCCACCGCGCGGACATAGCCCACGGTGCGCTGCAACAGACCTTCCTTGATGGGGAAGTATTTCTTGAGCTGATTGACCTCGAGCACGTTTTCCGGATTGTGGACAAGCGGCGTAAACGTGTTGTCAATGGTGACCTTGGCCATGTTTACTTACCCTCCTTGCCGTTTTCCGCATAGCGATAGCAGCTGACGACGTGGGTGTCGGTCAGATGGATCTCGTGCGGGTACTTGCCCTTGCAGCCCTCGACGCACATCTCGCAGCGGTCGCGGAAATAGCAATAGTCGGGCATGTCGATGGGGTTAGGCACCTTGCCGGGGATGGAATAGAGGCGATCCACGCGCTTGTTGATGACGGGCTTGGACGCCATCAGGCCGATGGTGTAGGGGTGCGCGGGGTTTGCGAAGATCTCCTGCACCGTGCCCTTTTCGACCACGCGGCCGGCATACATGACCACAACGTAGTCCGCCATTTCGGCGATGACGCCAAGGTCGTGGGTAATGAGCATGATCGAGGCGTTGATCTTGTCCTTCAGTCCACGCAGCAGGTCAAGGATCTGTGCCTGAATGGTCACGTCCAGCGCCGTGGTGGGCTCGTCGGCGATGATCAAGCGGGGATTGCAGGCCAGGGCGATGGAGATCATCACGCGCTGGCGCATACCGCCGGAAAGCTCATGGGGATACATCTTGTAAACGCCTTCGCTGTTGGCAATGCCGACCAGCTCCAGCATAGAGATGGTGTGCTTTTTGACCTGCTCTTTGGTCCAGGTCGGGTTGTGCAGGGCGATGACTTCATCCACCTGCGCGCCGATGCGGAACACGGGGTTGAGTGACGTCATCGGCTCCTGGAAGATCATCGACAGCTTGTTGCCGCGGATCTTCTCCATGGCGTACATGGGCATCTTCGCCACGTCGTAGGCCTTGCCGTCCTCGCCCAGGTTCAGGCGGATCTGCCCGGAGACGATCTGTCCCTGCGGGCGCTGGAGCAGCTGCATCAGCGAAAGCGAAGTGACGGACTTGCCGCAGCCCGATTCGCCCACGACGCCGACCGTCACGCCCTGGGGCACATCAAAAGACACGCCGTCCACCGCCTTGACGGTGCCGGTATCGGTGAAGAAATAGGTATGCAGATCGTCGAATTCCACGACGTTCTTGGGATCGCGCATCTGGGTCAGGTACTCGCTCTCGGGCACCCTTTTGCGCTGATACTTTTTCTCCATCGCCGTGGTAATGCGGCGGTTCTCGCGCGAAATGCGGCGGGATTCTTTTGCGGAGAGGTAATTGCTGTTCTTGCTGGTTTTCTTTTCGGTGTTTTCGCTCATTGCTTTCCCCTCCTTATCTCTTCATCTTCGGGTCAAACGCATCGCGCAGGCCGTCGCCGATGAAGTTGAATCCAAGAACCGTCAGCAGGATGCACAGACCTGCAGGAATCCATACGAACCAATAGTTGGTCATGACGTAAACCGTACTGACCGCGCTGATGATGTTGCCCCACGAGGCGAAGGGGAACTTAACGCCCAGGCCCAGGAAGGACAGCGTGGATTCGGTGATGATGGTAGAACCCAGGCTCATGGTGCAGATGACGATCAGCTGCGGGATGACGTTGGGCACCAGGTGGTGGAAAATGCGGTGGCTGATGGTCAGGCCGCAGGCCTCGGTCGCGGTCATGAACTCCTGCTCGCGCAGGGAGAGGATCTGGCCGCGCACCATGCGCGCCACGCCCGGCCAGGACAGGAAGCCCAGCACCAGCATCAGGTAGATCATACGCACCTGAGGATCGACGCGCTCCGCATCCATGATGGAGCCGAGGATGATGATCAGGGGCGTAGAGGGAATGCAGTTGAAGATATCAACAATACGCATGATGAGGCTGTCCACCCACTTGCCGAAATAACCGGCAACGCCGCCCAGCACAACGCCCAGCAGCGCCGCGATGGCCACAACGATGAAGCCGATCATCAGCGAGACGCGGCCGCCGTACATGATGCGGGTGAGCAGGTCCATGCCGTTGCCGTCCGTGCCCAGCCAGTGGGTCAGCGACGGCGCTTCATAGGCGTTGACCACGAGGGTCTCGGTCTCCGCGCGCACGTCCCAGATGTTGTTGCTGCGGTAGATCGAATAGTCCTGACCGTCGAACGCAAAGCTGCTCAGGTTGTCGGCAATGGCTTCCTTCGCGGCGTCCTTGAACTCCAGCGAAAGCTCCTGGCCGGAAACATAGGTGTTGACGACCGTGTTGGAAACCAGTGCGTACATCTCGCCGTCGAGGGTGACCGTCGCGCCGATATCGGGATCGATTTCCAGCTGATAGGTCTTGCCGTCGGCCTCGAAGGAGCTCTTGCCCTCTGCAATGGCGGTTTCGCACGCCAGGCGGAAATCAAAGCCGGTCTTCACCGCGCTGTTTTCGGTATCGTAGATCTTCTTGGAGGCCAGCGCGAGCGGTGCGGCGGAACCGACCGTCGCTTCCTTGCCGCTGCGGGTGATGATGTAATTCACGCCGTTAAACTCAAAGCCATCTTCTCCCGCCGTGGCGGCAGCATTAGCCGCATCCAGCCAGCCGTTGGGCAGCTCCACGCCGTCCGCAGGCTTGAGCGCGGTCATCATCTTGTTGGAAAGACCGCTTGCCACGGTCTGCGTGCCGCTGATGAGATAAAGATCCTCGCCCAGCTGCTCCAGCGTGTAGGACTTGCCGGAAACCTCAAAGGCAGCGTCGCCCTGATTGACCGCCAGGATGAACTTGCTCTGCGCCAGGGAGGAAAACTCCCCGCCCTCCGCAAGGGTATAGCGGAAGTCGTTGTTGACGGTCACAGAAGCGTAGTCCTTTTCCAGCTGCTCGTTGTGATAGAAGACCTGATCTTCCCCATAGGGGGAAACCCAGCCGCCGATATAGGAGAACACAAACATGAAGGCGATGAAGATAACGCCCACGATGGCCAGGCGGTTGCGGATAAAGCGTTTGAAAACCAACATGGAAGGCGAAAGCACTTTGACGCGCTGTTCGTCGTCCAATGCGCCGGCGCGGGTATTCTTTTTCTGTTCCTCTGCCAAAGCTCTTCCTCCTCCCTTATGCGACGCGGACTCTGGGATCGACCACCGCATAGAGAATATCGGCGATCAGCGTGCCCAGCAGCGTCAGTATTGCAGAAAACGTCATGTAGAACATCGAGAACGGAATATCGCCTGCGATCATCGCCTGGTAAGAAGTCCAGCCGATGCCCTCGATCTGGAACAGCGTCTCGGTAATCAGCGCACCGGAGAACAGGCCGGGGATCGAGCCGCCGATGATGGTCACCAGCGGGATCAGCGTGTTGCGGAAAGCGTGATAATTGATGACGCGCTTTTCCGAAACGCCCTTGGCACGCGCGGTGCGGATGTAGTCCGCGTTGAGCACTTCCAGCATGTTGGTGCGGGTATAGCGCATCAGGCCGCCGACGGAGACGATGGTCAGGGTGATGACGGGCATGATATAGTGCTTCGCCACATCCAGCGCCTTGCCCCAGCTGTCCAGCTGCTCATAGTAGCGGCCGACCTGACCGAACAGATCCAACCAGCCGAGCTTGACCGACAGGATGTACTTCAGGATCGTTGCAAAGTAGAAGGTCGGCAGAGAAATACCGATCAGCGCGAAGATCGTGACGGCATAGTCCGTGCGGGAGTACTGCTTGCGTGCGGCCAGGATGCCCAGCGGCACGGCAATGACGATCTCCAGCACGAAGGAAAGCACGCCCAGGATGAAGCTGTTCCAGATGACGGCGTTGAACTTCTGCACCACGGGGACGTTGAAGAACCAGCTGTCGCCAAAGTCTCCCTTGAGCGTGGAAACCAGCCAGTTGGAGAAATAACCCTCGACAATTCCCTTGTCAAACCCATAGGCCGCGTTCAATTGCGTCAGCCATTCCGAATAGCTCTTGCCGCCCGGCAGCGATGCGCGCTCGCGCGCAATCTTCTCAACATAGCTGGTCGGGATACAGCGCATGATGGAATAGATGATGAGCGTGACGAAGAACAGGATCATGATGCTGATGAGCAATCTCTTGATGATATACTTCGACAATTCAATCCTTCCCTCTCTTGTTTAATTTTTTCCAGAAGCCTGCCCTTTCCGCGTTCCCCTTTGATCCGGCTTTTTCGCTTGCAAACAAAAATGCGGAAGGGGCAAGCCTCTGACATGGCTCAATCGTTGCGTCAAGGTTAATTTACAGTCTGAATTATTCATTTTTTGTAAATACGCAATTACAGGCATGAGCCCATCTATGTTGCCAAAGACGGACTCATGCCGCAATTGCCATCTGACCGGAAACCTATCCGGCTGTTTTAAGTGGAGTGAAAAGCCTCAGAGCTTTTTCTCTTACTTCGCCATTTCCATGGTCTCCACGCCGTTCATCCAGCCGTAGAAGGTGGTGATGTCGCCGAGGACGGTGTCCATGTTGATGCGCTCCGCAGAGAAGATGATGCAGTTCTGGCGCTGATAGACGGGGATTTCAACCGCCCAGTCGATGATCTTGTCCAGCGCAGCCTTGTAAACGGTCTTGCGATAGGCCTGATCATCGGAAGCACGGCCTTCCAGGATCAGCTGATCCAGCTCGGCGTCGGCGATGTGGTAGTGGTTGGAGTCAGAGCCGCCCATGCCCACGATATTGCTGGAGTGGTAAACCTGGTACATATCGGGGTCGATGGTGGCGTTCCAAGCCGCGCACCACAGCTCCTGAGTGCCCGCGTCCATACGATCCCACAGCACGTTGGGATCGGACAGGTCGTTGACGATCAGGTTGATGCCGATGGTCTCGAAGGCCTGCTTGGCCAGGGTGCCGATCATGAAGGACGGGTGGTCGCCGGTGCCGTTCGCGGGGATCATCAGCTCGTACTCGAGCTTCGCGCCCTCGGGAGCAGCGGTGAACTTGCGGGTGGCCTCGTCGAAGGTGTAGCCGGCAGCCTTCAGGTACTCAACGGCAGCAGCCAGAGCCGCAGCCTGCTTGTCCTCGGAAGACATATCCGCGGTGAAGATGTCGGAGCCGTCCACAGCGGTGGAGAAGGCAACCTTGTAGTCCGCGTCGGTCTTCTGGGGAGCAGCCCAGGAGGTGTTGGAGATCGGGTAGTTGATGACGGAAGCGCGCTCGCCATAGTAAGAGTCGATGGCGACCTCACGGTAAGCGGCGATCACAGTGGCAAGAGCCTTGCGCAGGTTCTTGGAAGCTTCGGACGCGGGCTCGCCGCCAACGTTGACGGTTTCGGCGTTGATGCCGATGTAGCCGTAGCCCAGGTTGTCAACGGTATCGGTGACGATCTTATCGCCGTCCAATTCGCCGTTGCTGTTGTAGCCCTTGATCTCATCAACAGCGGTGCTGCTGAAGGAAGGATCGCCCAGGTCCAGGGTGCCGGTGCCGACGCCCGGGATCTTATCGGCGTCAGCGCCTTCCTTGAACTGAACGTTCTTGATGGCGGGAACGCCCTTGAAGTAGTTCTCGTTCGCCTCGAAGTAGACGATCTTGTTGTCATACTTGACAAACTTGTAGGGGCCGGCGCCCATAGGCTGGGTGGTCTTGGCCTCCACCATGCTCAGGTCGCCGTAGGGGTGACCGAACTGGTTGTTGTCGTAGTCATACTGAGCAGCATCGCCGTAGTAGTGCAGAGGAGCGATAGAGATGCCGCAGATGGAATAGATCGCGGGAGCCTCGTAGCCCTCGGTGGTCACTTCCACCGTGTAATCGTCGACCTTCTTGACGCCGGCGATGTTCGGCACGCCTTCGCTGCCCATGGTCTCGTCCTTCGCAGCGAACTCAGCCATGAAGGCTTTCTCGGTGTCCGCAACGATGTCCGCCTTGACAGCGGATTCGCCCGCCGCGACATAAGCAGCGGCGTCGCCTTCGTACTTGGCCTTGACTTCCGCCAGGAACTCTTCCGCGGTGGGAGTGGTGCCGCCCGCGATGTCCCAGGTCTTGCCGGTAGAAGCACCGGTCAGGGTGCCGTCCTTGTAGGAACCGAAGCCCCACAGCGCCATGGCCAGCGCGTTCTGCAGGCCGGCGTCGGCGGTAACTTCGTCAGCGGTCTTGCCGATGGTGGCTTCCGCGTTGTCGCCCGCGTAGTTGGCGGTGACGTAATCCACGATGCCCTGCGCATCCGCAGCCCAGTTCTCGTCAAGGGTCTTGAGGATCCAAGCGGTCTGGTCCGCATCCTTGCCGGCCTTCTCGCCGTCCTTCAGGACCGCGTTGAAGATCTCTTCATACTTGGCGTAGACTTCGCTGGTGGTCTGGGTCAGGTAATCCTGCAGACCAACGATCTTATAGGAGGACAGGGTGGTGGAGCCGACATAAGCCGGATCGCAGTAGACATAATAGGTGAAGATGATGTCATCCGCGGTCAGGGGCTCGCCGTCGGAGAACTTCAGGTCCTCGCGCAGCTTCATGGTGTAGGTGGTGGTGCCATCGTCGTTCTTGACAACGGAAACATCCGCCGGACCATTGTAGAAGTAATCCGTGCCGTTGTAGCTGCGGGTCTCACCCTCGATCGCGTTGTACACGATCGCGCCCTGACGATCGGTGGTCAGGGGGCTGATGAACGTCATAGAAACGACGTCCTAATCATAGGCGGTATCCGCATAGAAGGGGCTGAACTTCTCGGAGAAGGGGCTGTAACCCACAACCAGAGGAGTGTCGCTGCCTTCCTCAGCAGGCGCTTCGGTCGGTTCCGCAGACTCGGCAGGAGCCTCGGAGGGCGCGGCGGTCTCTTCCACAGGCGCCTTCTGGCAGGCGGACAGCATCATCACGCCCATGCACAGAACCAGCACCAGCGCAAGCACACGCGCCAGATTACGGTTTTTCATGGTGATTCCTCCTTATCAGAATCGGTTTTATTGTAAGGCTCCGTTTTTCGGAACCGTTACAAACGCTCATTGTTTTCCGCGGGCTGTTCATCGCCCCGGCGGATCTCGGTGACTTTCACCTTCCGCAGCAGCACGATTTGGCCGATCCCCGCCCCCAGCTGGAGCAGCACACCCAGCAGGAACGAAACCTCGCCTGCAATCGTTTGATGGACAATACACGCAATGATGCTGCCGATGGCAGCCATCCCTGCGCACGCCGTCAATCCCCACGCGCTGTGAACCATGCGCGTCCAGGCATTGTCCATGCCCTTGCGGGTGAAATCGCCCTTGTGCAGCGCCCATTCGACCAGCCCCATCAGGAAATAGCCGGTGGGCAGCAGCCCGCAGACGAAGGGGAGCAGCGCATAAAAGGTCTGCGCGGTGCGTCCTTTGCTGAACCCGCCCAGCACAAAAGCTCCGGCGGCAATCAGCCCGAGCGCGGTCAGCAGGAAGATCATCTTCCGCCTTTTACGCCCTTCCAGCTCGATATGGTACATCGAGCCGATGTAGTGATAAACCCCTTTTGCATCCGGCGCGTAGTCGGAATTATACCGGCCCCGGCCGAAATGGGTGTTTTTGACGTTTTTTTTCTGACTCATTGCAGCTTTCCGGCGTCAAAGCCTTCCAGCCACTCCTTGGCCTTGGCGGCCACCTTGCGCAGCGCCTCCGGGCCGAAGGGCGTCTCCAGCCCCGCCGCGTCGGTCAGCTGGCGGAAGGTGCGGGTTCCGGCGAGCTTCACCAGATCCATGTAGCGCTTCCACGCCGCGGCGTGATCCTCTTGCGTCAGCGCCCAGAACTGCAGCGCGACCGACTGCGCCAGGCAGTAGTCGATGTAGTAGAAGGGGCTTTCGTAGATGTGGTGCTGGCGCTGCCAGCCCTTGCCGTCGCCATAGAAGGGAATGTCGTCCCGGCGCATCCAGGGCATATAGACCTTCAGCAGGTCGCGCCAAATATTGTGGCGCTGCTCCGGGGTGTATTCGGGATGCGCATACACCTCATGCTGGAAGTGATCGACCATCGTGCCGTAGGGGATGAAGGTCAGCGCGGCGGACAGGTGCTTGTAGCGGAACTTGTCCTGCTGATCGCCGAAGAAATCCCCGGCCCAGGGCCAGGCGAAGAACTCCATGGACATGGAGTGGATCTCGCAGCTCTCCAGCGACGGCCACTGGCATTCGATGGGAACGATGTTGCGCGCCATATATCCCGCAAAGGCGTGACCCGCCTCGTGCGTGATGACCTCGACGTCGCCCTGCGTGCCGTTGAAGTTGGAGAAGATGAAGGGCACCTTGTAATCGGGCAGGCTCGTGCAGTAGCCGCCGCCGACCTTGCCCTTCTTGGCCACCACGTCCATCAGTTCGCCGTCGAGCATCACGTCGATGAACTCGGCCGTTTCGGGCGACAGCTCGTGGTAGAACTTTCTGCCGTTTGCCAAAATGTCGTCCGCCGTGCCCACCGGGCGGGCGTTGCCGGAGCGGTAGAACAGCGCTTCATCGGCAAAGCTCAGCGGATACTGAACGCCCAGGCGCTCGGCCTGCTTTTTGCAGACCTCTTCGGCCACGGGCACGAGATTCTCCCGCACCGAGGCGCGGAAGGCTTCGACGTCCTTCTGGTCGTAGCAGTTGCGCTGCATTCTAAGATACCCGAGAGGTATATAATTGTCAAATCCCAATTTTTTCGCCATACGGGTGCGAATGGCAACGAGCTTATCGTAGATCTCGTCCAGCTTTTCGCCGTTGGCGGTATACCACGCGCCCTCCGCGATCCAGGCGCTGCGGCGCTGGGCGTCGTCCTTGCTCTGCTTGAAGGGCGTCATCTGCGCCAGGGTATAGGTGCTGCCCTCAAATTCGATCTGTGCCGAGGCCAGCAGGTTGGAATACTCGATGCAAAGCAGGCTTTCCTCCTGCATATCGGGCACGATTTCCGGCGAGAAACTCCTGGCCTCCAATTCGAGGTTCAGGAACATCACCTCGCCGTACTTCTTCTCGAAGTCCTTGCGGAAGGGGCTGGCCAGCAGCACCTGCTCCCAGGCGTGGGTGCTTTCGCGCAGCATGGGGCGAGCCTTGGCCAGCTCGCGCGCCTCTTCGTCGTAAAAAGCGTCGGTGCTGTCGATATCGTGGCGGATCTGCGCAATGGTCGCCATGGTGGAGTAATGCTTTTCTTCCTCCTGCACCTTGAGGAAGGCTTCGTCCGCCTCTTCAAAGGTCTTCGCATTCCGGAAGCACTCGGTCTCCTCGGCATAGAACGCCTTGGTTTTGTCCAGATCCGGACGGGTATAGGGCATCTGAGAGAACTTGATCATGGGGTTTACGCTCCTTCCACCACCACGTTTTCGCCGGAAAAGCCTTCGGGCGAAATTGCGGCAGCCACCGTGCGCATAACACGGTATCCTTCTATCGAAACAATGATTTTTTTGCCTTCGTACTGCAGCTGCACCAGCGCACGATCCTCTTTTTTCGGATCGGCTTTGAGAGAAACGACGTCTCCGTTGGCATAGGTCAGCACAATTTCGGGATCTTCCACCGAAACAAAGCGCTCGCGCTTGGCTTCGGACGGGGTCAGCGACCGGGAGATGCGGTCGGCGTTCATGGGGGAAACCAGCGTCACGATCCCACCGCTTTCCGCGCGGAGACCGTCCTCTCGACTGGCGGCAACCAGCGCGTCCATCTCCAGGCGTTTTTCGTATTGAATCTTGTCGAAGCGTCCGCTCAGCGGCACTGCCACCAGCAGGATGCCGATCAGGAACACCGCGCCCACAACGATCAATATCTTTTTCAATTCAGACATTTGCCTTTCTTGCACCCGCTGCAAAAACATCGGGCATGGAAACTTAAACAGGAATGTCCGGACGAATTTGCATTTTTCACAAACGACTCGTACACGGGTTTTTTCTATTTTATCACAGTAAACCGCTGAATTCAACGCACACTTTTCTCAAAAAAGCAGGAAAATGTCTAACAATTCAAAAGTTTACACAGAAAAAACAGCGGAAAAGCATTTTTTCGCTTTTTTATGATAAATCGTTAAAGCTGTCCTTTTCCAACTCATCCCGATATTCCTTATATATGGAAGGGTTTCCCTTCACGCACACGGTGCTCCGGCCGGAAGCGTCGCCCGTCAGAGCCTTGGCGTCCAATCTGTCCACGCAATGGGACAGGGCCAACGTCCAGCGGTCCATGCGGAAGCCGTTGCGCAGCAGGCGCTTTTCCAGCAGAGACAGCACGGCGTTGCGCAGCGCTTCGTGGAACCGGCGGAACACAGCATTTTCATTCTTCATCTTTGGTGATCCCCTTTCTCGCCCCTTCCTTCCCGGCGGAGCTGACAATACGATCTTACCGCATTCATGTAAATTTCTTCTTTGTTTTTGATTTAGTTTCTATTTTTATTGATATATTTTTCATTTATACATTATATTATTTCGCTATAAATGTCAACTAATTCATGGTATTCTTCGTTATTCTTTGTTTTTTCGACATATTTTTCCATTTTCCTCTTTTCCCGCGTCCCAAAACTTTTGTGATATTTTTTATATAATTCTATTGACAAGTTCAATAATCGTGGTATAATAGTATTTGTAGTTGAGAACAAGAAAGGAGGCGGGCGCATGAACAAAAGCGTCTATTCGTTGGTGCTGATGGATAATGTCGTGGGCGAGGTGGACAAACTGGCTTACGAGATGGGAACCTCCCGCTCCAACCTCATCAACCAGATCCTGGCCGAATACGTCCGCTATACCACGCCGGAAATGCGCATGCGCGCCATTTTTGATGAAATGGAAAAGCTCATGCAGGGCGTGGACAGCTTCCAGATTCAGCCGCAGCCTTCGGACGCGATGCTCACCATCCGCTCGGCGCTGCGCTACAAATACAAGCCCACCATCCGCTACGGCGTAGAGCTTTACCGCGGCAGCGGAAACGTGGTCGGCGCGCTGAAGGTTTCCTTCCGCACGCAGAGCCAGCCGCTGCTCGAAATGCTGACGGCGTTTTTTGAGCTGTGGGCCAAGCTGGAAGGGCATTACCGTTCCCAGCTCAAGCTTCCTCCCTGTCAATACGCCATCGAGGGCGGCAAGTTCATCCGCAAGTTCGCGCCGGAGGGCGGCAAGGAGCTGAGCGATCAGCAACTGGCCGACGGCATGAGCGAATACATTCGGATGTTCGATTCTGCCATCAAGAGCTTCTTTGCCGCAGGCGGCGAGGAAGCGCAGGCGCTGCCCGAGATGGAAACCATCTATCGCAAATACCTGAACGGGGCGAGCATCCTGATGTAAGCGCCGTTTGAGTTTTCCTATTATTTCTTCTCATAAATCGATCCCCCGACTCTTTGAAAGGAGAGTGGCAATGATGGATATCAACAAGCTGACGCAGAAATCCAGGGAAGCTGTGCAGGACGCGCAGGCCCTGACCATTGAATACGGCAACATGCAGATCGAGCAGGCGCACCTGCTCTATGCGCTGCTGGCCCAGGAAAACGGCCTGATCCCGCAGATGCTGACCAAGATGGGCGTGGAGCCCGAATCGGTCAAGCAGGCGGCGCAGGGCGCGCTTTCCAAGCTTTCCAAAGTGACCGGTCCCGGCCGTGAACCGGACAAGGTTTACATCTCTCAGGATGTGGACCGCGCGCTCAATGAAGCGCAAAAGCAGGCCGACCGGATGAGCGACGAATATGTTTCCGTCGAGCACCTGATGCTGGGTCTGATGGAGACGGCGGACAGCTCTCTGAAGGACATCTTCCGCACCTTCAGCATCACCAAGGAGCGCTTCCTCGAGGCGCTCAAGACCGTGCGCGGCAACACCCGCGTGACCTCCGATACTCCGGAGGACACCTACGACGCGCTGAGCAAATACGGCCAGGATCTGGTGGAGCTGGCGCGCAACCACAAACTCGACCCCGTCATCGGCCGCGACGAAGAGATCCGCAACGTAATCCGCATCCTGTCCCGTAAGACGAAGAACAACCCCTGCCTGATCGGTGAGCCCGGCGTCGGCAAGACCGCTATCGCGGAAGGTCTGGCGCAGCGCATCGTGCGGGGCGACGTTCCGTCGTCTCTGAAGGACCGCAAGCTGTTCTCGCTGGACATGGGCGCGCTGATCGCAGGCGCGAAATTCCGCGGCGAATTTGAGGAACGCCTGAAGGCGGTTTTGGCCGAGGTCAAAAAGTCCAACGGCGAAATCATCCTCTTTATCGATGAATTGCACACCATCGTCGGCGCGGGTAAGACCGAAGGCAGCATGGACGCCGGCAACCTGCTCAAGCCTATGCTGGCCAGAGGTGAGCTGCACTGCATCGGCGCGACCACCCTTTCCGAATACGCCAAGTACATCGAAAAGGATGCGGCTTTGGAACGCCGCTTCCAGCCCGTGATGGTCAACGAGCCCTCCGTGGAGGACACGATCTCCATCCTGCGCGGTCTGAAGGAGCGCTATGAGGTGTTCCACGGCGTCAAGATTCAGGACCAGGCGCTGATCGCGGCGGCGACGCTTTCCAACCGCTACATCACCGACCGCTTCCTGCCCGATAAGGCCATCGACCTGGTTGATGAAGCCTGCGCCATGATCCGCAGCGAGATGGACTCCATGCCTGCCGAAATGGATGAGCTGAACCGCAAGATCATGCGGCACGAGATCGAGGAGGCGGCGCTGAAGAAGGAAACCGACACGCTGTCTCAGGAACATCTTCAGGACATCCAGAAAGAGCTGGCCGATATGCGCGCCCAGTTCAACGAGATGAAGGCCAAGTGGGAAAACGAAAAGAACGCCATCGGCAAGGTTCAGAAGCTGCGCGAAGAGATTGAAAAGCTCAACGCGGAACTGGACAAGGCAAAGCGCGAATACGACCTCAACCGCGCCGCCGAAATCGAATACGGCAAGCTGCCGCAGCTCAAAAAGGAGCTGGAGCAGGAGGAGCGCACTGCCGAGGAAGGCAAGCGCACCCTGCTGCGCGACCGCGTGACCGAAGAGGAAATCGCCCGCATCGTGGGCCGCTGGACGGGCATCCCGGTCAGCAAGCTCATGGAGGGTGAGCGCGAGAAGCTGCTGCATCTGGATAAGACGCTGCACCAGCGCGTCATCGGTCAGGACGAAGCGGTCGAAAAGGTCACCGAGGCCATCCTCCGCTCCCGTGCCGGCATTCAGGACCCCAACCGCCCCATCGGCTCGTTCCTGTTCCTCGGCCCCACGGGCGTGGGCAAGACCGAGCTGGCCAAGGCGCTGGCCGAGGTGCTGTTTGACGACGAGCGCAGCATCGTGCGTATCGACATGACCGAGTACATGGAGAAATACTCCGTCTCCCGTCTGATCGGCGCGCCTCCGGGATATGTCGGCTACGAAGAGGGCGGCCAGCTGACCGAGGCGGTCCGCAAGAAGCCCTACTCCGTGGTGCTGTTCGATGAAATCGAAAAAGCGCACCCCGATGTATTCAACATCCTGCTGCAGGTGCTCGACGACGGCCGCATCACCGATTCGCAGGGCCGTACGGTGGACTTCAAGAACACCATCATCATCCTGACCTCGAACCTGGGCTCCCAGTACATACTGGACGGCATCCGGGACGGCAAGATCACTGACGAGGCCAAGGAACAGGTGAACGCGCTGCTCAAATCGCAGTTCCGCCCCGAGTTCCTAAACCGTATCGACGAGATCGTGTTCTACAAGCCCTTGAGCAAGGACGAGATCGTCAAGATCGTCGACCTGCAGCTCAATGACCTGCGCCGCCGCCTGAAAGACAAGCAGCTCGACGTGCAGCTGACCGACCGCGCCAAGACCTACGTTGTGGACGCCGGTTACGACCCCGTCTACGGCGCGCGTCCGCTCAAGCGCTTCCTGCAGTCGAAGGTTGAAACCCTCATTGCCCGCATCATCATCGGTCAGGACCTGCATCACGGCAGCGTCATCACCGTGGATTACAACGGCAACGAGCTCACCGCCTCCGTCTCGAAGGAGAGCAAGTGATCCCCGCATAAATCAAAGCCTCCCCATCGGCAGAAGAATTCCTGCCGATGGGGAGGCTTTTGCGTTTCATCAACCTTTTTCCTCTTGTAAACGCTTCTCCTTCCAACGCACCGCTCCGTCCGACATCCCGAATGCCAGCGCCGCAGCGCAAAGGACATACCCAATCGTCCAGCCCGGTAGCACGGCAGCATCCTGCACCAGCAGCGCCTTGGGCATGGTCAGCAACAGCAGCGGCAGGCACAGCCACGGCGCAAGCGAGTGCTTCGTCAACGGCTGAATCAGCGCAGAAAAGCACACCGCCTTGCCTGCCAGCATCATCAGCATGAGCAGCGCCACGGAAATCATCCCGCCGGAAAAGCGCATCGTCGCGGCTTCATAGAGCGAATAGCCCGCCACCTCGGCGTTTTCCAGCGCATAGGTCACCACCGTGCCGATCAGCAGCAGCGCGCCCTGCGCCGCACGTCGGTCTTCAATCCAGCGCAACACCTCCGCGCACAGCCCGCCCGTCAGCAGCCCCAATGCCACAGCTGCAACAGCATAAAGCCGGAAGTAGTCCACCCGCAGCAGCGGCTGCACAATTTCCCAAACCAAAGCCGCCCCGGTCAGCCCGGCGCACGTCAGCCAGAACTGCTCCCCTTCCCGGCGCAGCAGCAGCCCGGCGGGCAGCATCGCCATAAACGTCACGACGTACCACGCCCAATCCTCAATCACCACCGTCGTCAGCGCATAAACCGGCGACAGCAGATACGGATGCATCTGAGCCGTGTGCGCCGGTTGGCCGACCGCCTCCAGCAGGATCAGCAGACTCAAAAAGGAACTCGCCAAAGTAAGCCCCTTATTTCTCCTTATAAACTGCATACTTCAGTTTCTTTCCATCAAAGTCGGGCAGGCGG
>ERZ827423.1970-NODE-1970-length-17778-cov-4.021667_pt1 | contig 17778 bp, 16 predicted proteins | sample MGYA00519775_ERZ827423 | MGnify/ENA primary metagenome ERZ827423 (study PRJEB31778, sample SAMEA3449296) | human gut metagenome | biome: human gut; feature: human-associated habitat; material: faeces | place: United Kingdom | collected 2010/2012 ...
TCTTTATCTATATAATAACCATTTTTCACAAGATATTTTCTTATTATTTCAGGATTAGTATTAGATTCAATAACCAGTTTATTAATACTTGATAACTTTTCTTTATTTTTAAGTATTTTAAGAATTGTTTGATAACCCAACCCAGTTATTACAGCAGTATTTATATTATATTCATCCTTAATACCATTTAATCCATTATCACATATTAATACAATATTATTATCCATTTTGTACTTTTCTATATTTTCTTTTCCTTTATTTAAAGCACTTTTTCTTAAATCTGATGCATAATAAACTTTATTATATTTACTTGCTAAAAATATGTCCAATAAAGCATGATCACACCCTACATCTATTACTACATCATCTTTATCAATCATATTTGCTATTTCGTTTAGTCTTTTAGATAATTTAATCATTTAGATAATCCTTTAATTTTCTTGAACGAGATGGATGACGTAATTTTCTTAACGCTTTAGCTTCTATTTGTCTTATTCTCTCTCTTGTTACACCAAATAAGTTACCAACTTCTTCAAGAGTTCTACAAGTTCCATCCTCAAGACCAAATCTTAATCTTAATACTTGTTCTTCTCTTTCAGTAAGTGTTAATAATACTTCTGATATTTCATCTTTTAAAAGCTCATTAATTGCATATTCCTCTGGGCTCATATTACTTTCATCTTTAATAAAGTCTGCAACACAAGAATCTTCATCTTCTCTAGTTGGTTTTTCTAGCGAGATTGGATCTACATCTATTTTTATTATTTCTCTTATTTTTTCAACTGGTATACCCATTTTATCTGCCAATTCTTCTTCTGTTGGTTCCCTATTTAACTCAAGAGTTAATTGTCTTTGGGTTCTTTTTAATTTATTTATAGTTTCTACCATATGTACTGGAACTCTTATAGTTTTTGCTTGATCTGCAATTGCTCTTGTTATAGCTTGTCTTATCCACCAAGTTGCATATGTACTAAATTTATATCCCTTAGTAGCATCAAATTTATCTACTGCTTTCATAAGGCCCATATTACCCTCTTGTATTAAATCTAGGAATGATAAATTCCTTCCTACATATCTTTTTGCAATTGATACAACTAAACGAAGGTTAGATTCTGCAAGTATATTCTTAGCCTCTTCATCGCCATTTGCAACTCTTTCAGATAATTTTAATTCCTCGTCTAAAGAAAGAAGACTAATTTTACCAATTTCCTTTAAATACATTCTAACAGGATCATTAATACTAACTGTTTTAGGTACAGATAAATCTCCTAATAAATCTTCTCCTCCGCTTTCATCATTACCCTCTTCAACTTCTTCACTTACTACTTCAATATTCATATCATGAAACAAATTATATAATTCATCTAGTGAATCACTATCTAATTCAAGACCTTTTAAATTATCTGCTAACTCTTCAAATGTAATGTATCCTTTGCTTTTACCCATTTTAATTAGCGCTTTTTTTCTTTCATCAAATGTTTTAATCTCATTCATATTTACTCACTCACTCTCAATTCTATCATTTCTTTTGCTATTTCTATTTTCTTTTTTTCATCAATTTCTTTCTTAAATTCTAAGGATTTTCTTTTAAATTCTTCATTTACTCCATACTCATTTAATAAATTAATATAATCCATTATTTCATCAGTTGTATAATTTTCACTAAGTTCCATTGTATCAATTTTATTAAATGCATCAAGAAGTTCTTTTTTATCGCTTATATAAGAAAGAAAATCCGCAACATATATAATACCATGTTTTTTATAATAATACACTAATTCACTAACTAAAGCCCTATATTCATCGGTCGGAAAAAAGCATTTATTTCTCTCATAAATATTTATTACTTCTTTATGCCTTAGCATATAGTAAATTAATCTCATTTCTGCTTTTTTATACTTGTCATATTTTATTGTACTCTTTTTAGGTGTAGTTTTTATTACATCTTTACCTTTAACCATGCCCTTAATTGTAGCAACACTTACATCTGTTTCATCACTAAGTTTTTTAATTATTATTTCCCTTACAACAGGATCAGTTATTTCATCTATCTCGCTTACTACATCTTTAATATATTTAGATACTTCTATACTATCATTAAAGTTCGTATTATTCTTATAATAATCCATCTTATAATCTATTAAAGATTTAGGATTATCTAAGTAGTCATTAAAGTTATCGCTTCCATATTTTTTTATGTATTCATCCGGATCTAAATTCTCAGGCAATCTTATAACTTTAGGTGTTATTCCAACCTTTGTAAGTTCATTTGCACATGACATAGTAGCCATATTACCAGCAGAATCTCCATCAAAACACAAAAATATATTAGTAGATAATCTTTTAAGAAGATTAGCTTGTTCATTTGTTACAGCTGTTCCCATCATTGCAACTACATTTTTAATACCTACTTTGTAAAGTGCAATTACATCCATGAACCCTTCAACAACAAGTACAAATTTCTTTTTCCTTACTTCTTCTTTTGCTCTATGATAATTATAAATTAATTTCCCTTTTTTAAATATATCACTCTCTTTAGAATTTACATATTTACTTGAATCTTTAGTTTTATATATTCTTCCACTAAAACCTACTACATTTCCATCTATATCCCAAAGAGGAAACATAATTCTTTCAGTAAAAGCATCAAAAATATTACCTCCAGATTCATTACATATTCCAGACCTTATAAGAATATCTTTATCATATTTTTTTAAAAGCATCGAAGAAAGCTTATTATTCAAAGATAGTCCTATACCAAATTCTTTAATAACATCTTCTTTAAAATCTCTATTTGATAAATATTCTCTTGCATCACTACCTTCTTTAGTAGATAAGTTGTTTTGATAAAACTTATTTGCAATATCATAAATATTGTATAAGTCTTCTAACCCTTTTTCTTTAGGTTTCTTATAATGAGTAGGTAAATCTATATTTACTCCTACTCTTCTACCAATCATTTTAACTGCATCAATAAATGATACATGCTCATAATCCATTACAAAATTAAATACATTTCCATGCGCACCACAAACAAAACATGTATATATTTGTTTATCAGGTGAAATGCTCATCGACGGATTATGGTCATCATGAAAAGGACATAACGCAAAATAATTTCTACCCTTTTGTTCAACTGGTATATAATCAGATACTACATCAACAATATTTACGCTTCTTCTTATTTCATTAATTAATTCTTCGCTTACTACCATAAAAAACACCCTACATATATATTATTCTACAAAAGTAATTCAAATTCCCCTAAAAAAACTCATTTTTTTAATTTATTATACTTTTTTTATAAATTTTGTCAAAGGAAATAAAAAAAGAGAGATTATTTTAATCTTTTAATCAAAATTTACTCTCTTTCCTTTAACAATTAAATAATTTCTTTCATCAGTACTGCTATTTTCTTCTTTAAAAGTTGCTTCCATTTTTTTAAAGAAATTTATTGCATCTTTTTCTGTAGAAACATCTTCATAAATATATTGCAATACTAATCTATAATCCTTATCATCAACTAAATAACCATCTTCTATAGATTTATCAGTCATTGATGAGATTAGCTTTTGCCCATTTTCATCCACAGTACAAGATGCATATACATCTTTATAAGTTAAATCAATATATTCATCTTTAGGATATGCATTCTTGCAATACTTAGAATCAGTTCTTTTATCATAAACATAAATACTTTCTAGGCTTTTTAATTTCCCATCTTTATCATATTTAACAATAAAATCCTCGGTATGTTCAAAATCTTTATCATAATAATGATACTCATATATAGATAAATCATCTTTATTCTCTTTTGAATTACTACATCCACTAACCATAAATATAATTAACAAACTTACTATTAAAACAAAATACTTCTTCATAACTTCTCCACTATAAGCATTATAACATAAAAAAAGAGACTTGCTCCTTATATTTTCTTAATATTATCAAATATATAATTACCATTCTCTTTTTTAAATGTTAATTCATGTTTGTCATATTTATCTTGATTTTCATATAATCTCTTTTTCATTTCTTCAACTTGAATATCTGCATCATCGCCCATTAGAAATCCTGAAACAAACTTCAATACCATAGTATCATCATTGTCTTTTACATCAAGTAATAGATGTACTTCTTCTGCTCCAACTGCTCCCCATGGTCCAGGCACTGTAAATGCTTTTTTAATATTTTTATCATATATAAAATTCGTGTCACCTGCTGTATAGAATGATTCATCAAACATACTTGCAAATTTCGTTCCAAATTGCTTTACTATCTTATTTTTTAAGGTTTCAGAAGAATAAGCGCTAATATAATAATTTGTATAAACAATAGGCGCACAATTCCATAAATTTGCATCCATTTTTTCAATTTCATCTACAGTTAAACCTAATGCTTGCATTGCCTTTTGAAAGTCACTTACTGTTTTTATACGGTAAGTATCACGATTTTCTAATTCTTTAGGACATACTAATTTTTCAGTTGAATTATAATTTGGATATTTTTTACCAGTAGAATCAGTAGTGTGATTTTCTTCCATACTCATAAGAATATCTTTTTTTAAAATAACCATATCTTTACTTAATACCATATTTAAAATTGTTTCTTTTGTTATATCTTCACTTTTTAACTCCATATCTCTTGAAATTAAATAGTCATAATTAAAATTATTTATTAAAGTATTTACCTCTTTAGTTTTTTCATCTATTTTCTTAAGTGCCTCTTCTGTCGCATCATTCTTATTAACTATATTATCATCTTTATTAACTACATCATTGTCTTTATTTTCTTTATTATCTTTTTTGTCATATATAAACATCTTATATACAAGTAAGAAAGAAACTAATAACCCTACAATAATTGCTATTACTAATAATATTTTCATACCAACATCTGATTTTACATTATTATTTAAATTATTTTCCATCTTTTCACTCCTTTATTTTATTTTCTTATACTTTCATTATATACTATTTTTTACTGTTTTTAAAATTTATTTCTCACTTTCTTTTATTATTTATAAATTTATTGTATCACCCTCCTTACTTGTCAAGTTATCATTTTGGGGTGTGTGCAAATTATGTACTATGTACTGGAATAATTAAAGTAAACAAGTAATAATTTTATTTATTAAGCTAAAGAAACTATATTTTTATACAAGATAATGTAAGCTAAAAAAGTTTTTATAAAGATACTTTTATTAAAAAAGACAAATAAGTAAATTATTTACCTATTTGTCAACAATTTATGAAGATGTAATTACAACCCATATTTTCTTAATACTATTATTCTATTTTGAATATTATCACAAATTAAATATATTTTCATTATAATTCATAAACTGCACTTAATTGCTATTATTTTTAATTAACACTTTAATCCTCTAATCTGATCTTTAAATTTAAATCTTTCATTTTTGTTCATATTAGTAAGATCAATAGACATAAACTTATATTCCCCATTAGATTCACAAGATTCATAATAACTATCATTAGTTTCAACATAATACAAAATATTGTTTTTTATGTAACTTGATCTAACTCTTTTTGATTCAAATTTTAAATTCCAAGCCCTGTCATATATCATTAATGGTTTAGCGGCTCCACAACCATCATACTTTTGGATTACAACATAATCATTATTATAAAATATACCATAATTTATTGAGCAAGAAAGTTCAGTAAATGATGCATCGAATTTATTATCTATTATTACTTTATAACTATAATTATCAATTTTAGTATATTTTATTTTAAATCCATCTACTTCTTTTTCGTAATCAACATTTTGTTTTATTGATGAAAGATTTAGTTCACTAAAATCCAAATATTTAAAACTATTATCACTTTTTCCATACATTAAAACTTTTTCATCATCAGTTAATTTTTTTACACTATCAAAATACCAATAATCATTTGATTTTTTGAATGTTACTTCATATTGATTCAATTCATCTTGACTGGCTAATATGCAACTATCAATATCATTATTTTTAATCTCACTACATGCATATTTTCCTTCTAAGCTTTTTGAATTATTATAAATACCAGATTTAAGTTCGTTTAAAGGCTCTACAACTGCTTCAGCAAACTTAACTATTATGGTATCATCTTTTAAATTTTCATCAATTATTTTTGTTTTTGTGTATGTTGCTGTACATCCACCACGATTTATAATTATTTTATCTGTATCTTTGTTGTATATGAAAACTGTAGTTCTACAATCACTTGTATTACCTATCATCATTTCAAATGATTCATTAAATATTTCACTATACATTTCTGGGTATTTTTCTTTTATTATATCTGCTTTATATAATTCATAAGAATATTGTCCACCTAAAATATTTGATTTGTTCCATTTTTCTATTTCAGGCACTGAAAGACCAAGATCTCTTAAAATGTATTCTAAACTATTTGATTCATAATTAGGGTAAACATTACCTAGTGAATCTTTGTTTTCAAATTTTCTATCTGTAACTGAAATATATCCTACCTTTTTTAATTCATCAAGAAGTATAGTACTAATATAATAACTCTTTAACATATCATCATGTTTCACTTTGTCTGTAACACTTGAATAGTTTAGTGTTTCAACCATTTTATTTATTTCGTTAATATCCTTATAAGCATAATAACTATGTTTATTCTTATTATCATCTTTATTAACTATATCATTATCTTTGTTTTCTTTATTATCTTTCTTATCATATATAAACATCTTATATGATAGTAAACCAATTATTATTACTCCTGTTATTAATACAAGTACTAATAATATATTTGTAGTCTTATTATTTTTTTCATTACTATAATTTAAATTATTTTCCATCTTTTCACTCCTTTATTATTTTTATACTACTATTATATACCATTTTTTACTATTTTTAAAACTTATAATCACTCCCTTTTATTATTTATAAATTTATTATATCGCCCCCCCCCCTACTTGTCAAGTTGGCATTTTGTTTACATGAGGATTTTTTAAAAAAAATAAACAACCTATAATAAGTTGTTTATTCAGCATTTTTTTCATATAAATTTAATAATTTTTTATAAATTCCAGGTTCTATAATATCTATTGTATTAAGTGAGAGTTCTAAGGATTTTTTATATTCTCCTTTAATAAATAATATTTCTGCTTTATTAAGACCATCATCTACATATTGTTTTTTAGTACGATATCTATTTCCATATATAATAGCAGTTTCTGCAAGTTGTGCTGTTTTTATTAATTCATTACTTGTATTATGAATTTTAAATACTAGGTCTCTTGCTGTATCAACTCTTGTATTTAATACATCAATATTAATTGGTTTTTTATCTAATTCTTTTACTATTTCTCTTATTGCTTCATTAGCTTCTTTTAACTCAATAAAATAATTATTTGGTATTATAGGAAGTTTGTATTCCCTCATCTTATGTTTTGATGATTCTAAAAGTGATGTCATGTCTGTTAATTGTTCCCTTGCTCTTTTCTCATCTTCCTGCATATTGCCAATTGATTCTATATATTTATCTAGTTTTTCTTCTATTTCTGATAATTTAATAATTAACATTTCAAGTTCTTTAGTAAGTCTTGTATAAGGAAAACTAGATGTTTTAGTAGTATCATATAATTTAGTAAAATCTTCTTCTAATATAAGTAAATCCTCATTTAATGAATCTAAAGATATTAATTCTGTTTCAGATAACTTGTAGTTATATTTTGCATCTTTTACTCTTCCAGATAACTTGTTCATAAAGTCATTAATCTTATATGCTTTTGATTTAAATATATTTACTGATTCTTCAAATGATTTTCTTGCTATTTTTTCTTTTTCAAAATCATTAAATACTGAATCTGTATATTCAAGCATAGTTTTAAGATCAAAAACCGCATCTTCAAGATTAAGTACTCTTATTTTTGCCATTATATCTTGTATTTTCTTTTCTATTTCTTCAATATTATATTCAACATTTAAATAATCTAATTGATACCCTTTTCTTATCATTTTTTGATATTCAATTTTTAAATCTGTTAATCTTTTCGGAATAATATTAAGCGCCATTAGTAATGCACCTGGTATTTCATCTATTATAGTTTCTAAGTGACTAATTAAACCATTTAAAACACTTACCATTTTATTGGCCTCAATATAATCTTCTTTTTCCATACACATTTCAAAATCTTGAAACATTTTTTCTATATTTTCTATTTGAAGTTCAATTGTTTTATCTACTGGTTCAAAATCTATTTTTGTATCTTCAAATATTTTTACTGTATTTCTAAATTTTGTTTTTAAATCAGTTATTGTTACTCTATTTCTTTCTTCACTAAGAGTAATTTCTTTTATTTCTTCAAGAAGTCTTGCTTTTAATTCTTCCATTTCATATAGCCTTATTTCTATATTTGTCCTTTTCTTTATATAATCTTTATATGACTTTTGATCAATTAGAAAATCAGCTTCTATAATCATATCGTTTAAATCTTTATTTGAAAATTCTTTTATTTTATCAATTTCATTTTTCCATACATTATATTTTTCATCAATTGATTTTACTTTAGTTAAATTTTCTACTTTAGATAATTCTGTCATTATAGGAGCATCTATTACTTGGTTTTTCTCAATATCAAGATTTTCTACTTCACGTTTGTATCTTTTCTTACTTGAATATTCAATAATATTTAATGTTGCAGTTATAAGTATTACTGCAAATATATAATACATTACTAAAATTAATATTATGTTATTCATACATGCCTCCTATCATATATTTATATTTTATCACAGATTTTGACTTTTTTATACATAATTTGACTTTTATTTTTATATAGTTTTACTTGACTAATTTTACATTAAATATTATAATACACTTGCATTAAACATTTAGCAGCATTGTAATAAGTTTTGTGATGCGTTTATTGTCTTAAATTAGTAATTAAACAGCTGCTTTAATGAAAGTATTAATAAACACCCTATAAAATTTTATTACAACTCTTGTTTAATAGAAACAAAAGAAAGGAGAAATGTTATGTCTAGATATACTGGACCTGCTTACAAAAGAAGTCGTAGAGTTGGTATTTCTACACTAGAAAATGGTAAAGAATTAGTTAAGAAACCATATGGACCTGGTCAACACGGTAATGGTAGAAAAGCTAAATTATCTAACTATGGTATTCAACTTGTTGAAAAACAAAAGATTAGATTTACTTATGGTGTTAGTGAAAAACAACTAAGAAAAGTTTTTGTAAAAGCTGGTAAATTAAAAGGTATTCATGGTGAAAACTTACTTAAACTACTTGAAAGTAGACTTGATAATATAGTTTATCGTATGGGATTATCTACAACTAGAAATGGTGCAAGACAACTTGTAAATCATGGTCATATTAATGTTAATGGAAAAAGAGTTAATATTCCATCATTCCAAGTTAAACCTGGTGATATAATTAGTGTTAGAGAAAATTCTAAAGACCATAAAGCATTAAAAGAATCATTAGAAAAAGTAACTAAAATAGTTGATTATGTTTCATTTGATAAAACTAAATTAGAAGGTACATATTTAAGATTACCTGAAAGAAGTGAACTTACTTCTGATATAAATGAATCATTAGTTGTAGAATACTACAATAAATAATAAATAAAAAAATTGGATTTTATTCCAATTTTTTTTATTTTGTTTATAATTTTGCTAACTGAGTTTGATAATATGAAATATTATCCTCACAACTTCTAATTTGAGTATTTACATTTCCTACTTCTTGTTCCAAAGTACTTGCATATCTTTTAATATTTTCTGCATATTCGTTTATTTTTTCAAAATCAGAAAATACAGCTTCACTTTGTATCCCTTGTATTATATTCTCATAACAACTAGAAACATATTTAGCACAATTTTCTAAGTTTGATACTAAAGAATTTATTTCGCTTTTTAATGCTTCGTATTCACTTAATTCACCTTGTAATTTTGCTAACTGGGCTTGGTATTCTCTTCTATATTTTCCCCTCGTAAAAATATTTATATTTGCCATATTATCACCTCTTTACTAAATAGAATTATCTGTTGTATTTTCTTTTAATGTGATATTTAAAGAACTATTATCAGCAGATCTTATAACTGTAATTGTATGATTATCTTTTGTCCATAATCCATCCTCACCTAAAGTATAACCATCAGTTTTTAAGCTATCAATATATTTGTCATATGTATCTTCTTTTATATTTAATATTTCATAATCTACATGTTTATCACTTATTTCCATAGCACCTAGATTACCATCAGATAATTTTGGTATAAATTCTTTAAACTTATTATCTGGAATAATATTATTAATAGGTTCAACACTAGGTGTTGTATCTGGGCTTGGTGTAGGTGTTACACTTGGTGTATCTATACTTGGTTTTGATGGTGTTGGAGTAGGACTTGGTGTATCAGCACTTGGTTTTGATGGTGCTGGAGTAGGACTTGGTGTACTAGTACTTGGTTTAGTACTACTACTTGGTACTTCTACATTTGGTTTAGATGTAGCTTCTTGTGTATATTTAATATCTGTAGGTAATCCATTAGTTGCTTCATAAGATGCTGCCCAATGAATATATCCATAAGTGTTTACTAAGTCTTTTACTGTTTCAAACTCCTGTGTACCTTTATTTGTTGATCTAGCCCAATTTGAATATGGATCTAAAACAAGTATTTTTCCACTGTTACTTAAAGTAAGTGTAATATAATGTCCGGGAACTTCCATTATTATTGGATGTCCTTGATTAAGTTCATTCATTACGTTACCTGTGTTTTTATCAGTTAGTTCAGTTGCTACTATATTATATTTTGCCAAATAATTTCTATCCGTTAACTCAGTTCTATACGCAGCTCCACATAAATTACTTTTCTCTCCGGCATTTAAATGTCTTATATCTTGAATAACTGTATACGGATTAACTGAACCATCTCCACTTAATCCAGCAGTAATCATTGCAAGAGAAGTAAATCCACATGCAGAGTTTTTTAATTGTGAACCTCTATTAGTATAGACAATATCACCCCATCTTGGATCTCCTTGATTATAATATGGGATATTAAGTGCGTTATCTACCATACCTGATGGACTAATTGGTGTTTTATTTGAATTGGTTTCATTTTCCTCTATTTCAAGACTTATTACTTCTTTATCACCTGGTTTTTTTACTCTTTGATAAAATGAACTTGAATTATTATCACCATTTAAAAGGCCTGTATTTCTCATTGTAGTTAAATCAACATCTTGTATGCTGTTAGACATTTCAACAATTTCACCTTTTTTAATATGCAAAAGGTCATATAGTACATCTACTGAAAATGCACCATTATAATTAGAACCATCGTGACTTCCACCATTTACTCTATAAAGAGTAGCAGAACCTCCATTTTTAACCATCGCATCGAATGAACCAATTGCTTTATTATAAAAAGGATCTTGCGTTCCTATAAACGCTATTAATTTTGTCCCACTTTCTGCAAGTGCTTTTCCATTTGCTGCTGTTGGTCCTGCACCACAAGTAACTATTGTAGAGTAATATCCTGGATGTTGTCCTGCTAAATCTACAGCTGTCCAACCTCCTGCACTATATCCCATTAAAGAAATTCTATCTGAATCAACTTTATATGTTTGTGCTATATTATTTATCGCAGAATGTAGTCTACTTGTACTTGCACCTTGAGCTTCTGTAAATACTGGAACATATACTACAGCATCCATTTGATACCCTTTATTTAATAAACTTCCTATACCATGATTATTTAAGTTACTCATATCTTCTCTTCTACCATCACAGTTTAAATATACAAGCATTGGCAGTCCTTTTGTTGAAGTATAACCTGGTGGAAGATATAAATAACCTTGTCTACCAAATTGCTCATCTTTTACTACTGTATATCCCGCATTTAATAAAGAAGTATCCATACTTTCAGTTCTGCAATATGCTTCAATTGTATCTTTTTGTTCAGATAAAATTTTACTAATTTCAGAAACTTTATTTATATCTTTATTTATATTAGTTAATACAGAACTATTACTAATTACACTATATTTTGCATTTGATTTTATATTTGATATGCATGTTTGTATATCATTACAATATCCTCCTGCATGGCTAGCATCGCTTATTGCTTCATTTGTAGCAGTTTCGTTATAACTTAAATATCCATCTTTATACATATTATCACCATTCTAATTATATCATACTTTAATTATATTTTACTAGATAATATTTCTTTTTACCTTTTCTTACGATTACGTATTTTTTATCTATTGCGAACTCTTTTGTTACAACATAATCTAAGTCAGTTATTTTATTTCCATTAATACTTATACTTCCATTTGTTATAAATTCTCTTGCTTCTCTTTTTGATGTACATATATTAGTATTAACTAGTAAATTAACTATATTATCATCATTATCTATATTTGAATTAGGAACATTTTTAAATATCTTATCTATTAATGTAGGATCTATATCACATACATTTCCATTAAATAATGCCTCACTAATCTTAACTGCTTTTTCGTATTCTTCTTTTCCATGTAAATCTGTTATTATTTCTCTTGCAAGTGTTTTTTGCGCTAATCTTAGATGTGGTTGTTCGTTGTGTTTTTTAATTATTTCAATGATTTCTTCTGGTTTTAGGAATGTAAATATTTTTAAATATTGTTCACACATTGAATCATCTGAATTTATCAGATATTGATATAATTCGTATGAACTTGTTTTATTAATATCTAACCATAATGCATTACCTTCTGATTTTCCAAACTTTTTACCTTGTGCATCAAGTACAAGTGGCATTGTAAATGCATATGCTTCTTTTCCTGTTTTTTTTCTAATTAAGTCTATTCCTGTAGTTATATTACCCCATTGGTCAGATCCTTCTGCTTGCATAATACAATTTTTTGTTTCATATAAGTGTAAAAAGTCATATCCTTGCATTAGTGTATATGAAAATTCTGCATATGTAATACCTGTTTCTAATCTTCTATTTATAATATCTTTTGAAAGCATGTAGTTGATATTTATATATTTTCCTACATCTCTTAGAAAATCTAAATAATTAAAATCTTTCATCCAATCATAGTTATTAACTATTTCTGCTTTACTATCAAATATTTTATCAACTTGTTTTTTTATTCCTTCTAAGTTTTTTCGTAGTACTTCTTTATCCATTATTTCTCTTTCACTAGTCGGTCTTGGATCTCCTATTAAACCAGTCGCACCTCCAACTAATAAGATTGGATGATGTCCAGCATTAGAAAGACGTTTTGCTGTAAGTAATGATGAATAATGCCCAAGATGAAGACTATCTGCAGTTGGATCTGTTCCCCAATAAAAAGTAACTTGTTCATTATTTAATTTATCTTCTAAATCACTTCCTGCAACATCTTTTATTAATCCTCTCCATTTTAATTCTTCAAATAATTTCATTCTTTTCCTCCTTTAAAATAAAAAAATTTATAATCTAAGGGTTCATAAGAACGGTACCACCTTAGTTCATAAACTTTATGCACTTAAAATCTTTAACCGGATTACGGATTGATAAGTAATTCATTTAATAATTTGTTTAGTTTACAGCATCCACTAAATCTCTACTTTTCAAATTATTAAACTACTAATAATCTCAATTTATGTTTATAGTATAATGTTTTTTATATTTATTGTCAATAATTTGACTCTTTAAATTCTATCTTTAAAGATACATATTATCAATAAAAAAACAATATTTCATAACACTATGAAACATTGTATATATTTTATTCTTCTTCTAGTTTCTTTAATACATCTTTTGTAACAGAAGCAAGCTTTCTTTTAACTGATAAAGCAGCATTTTCAATAACCGGCTTACTTGCATCTTTAGCCATAGTTATTAATTCATCTACCTTTTGTTTTAAATCTTCGCATTTTTCTTTTGCAATACTTAAAACTTTTTCTTTATCTAAAGATTTTATACCATCTTCTATTTCTTTTAGTTTTGCCTCTAATTTATTTTTAATTTCATCAGCATCCATACCTCTTATTTTATCCCAAAGTACAGATATTTCTTCTGCTAATGCTTTTCTTGTTTCACTTCCACTTTTAGGTGCGAATAAAATACCTAATCCAGCGCCTACTAAAGCACCACCTAAAAAGCTTCCTAATTTACCTTTTTTACTCATAATCTTCCTCCTCTTTTTTATTATACTTCTTTTTCCCTAATTTTATTACTAAACCTGTTACTTTATCAACAACTTTATTAGTTACTGAAGATATTTTGTCTGTACAAAAATCAATAAAATTAAATACTCCATTTAATGATTTTACTTTCTTATTTACATCTTCTACTATACCATCAATTTTATTTAATGTTTTAACAAGTTTAATACTTAAAATTATAAGTACGATTAATAATGTTATTGCAACAACATATAATAATAATGGTAACACTACTTGTAGTATTTCTAATGTACTCATTCGTCCACCTCACTATCTTTATACATACTATCAACTAATGAATAAAAATCATCATCACTAGTATCTTTTAATAAATCATCTATTGATTTAATTTTTTCATCTAGTTCTGTAACATTTACATCTTCACTCTTAATTTCTTCTTCTTTAAATAAATCTATTTTAGTATCTTCTTCTTTATTTTCTTCTTTTAAAGTTGTATCACTGCCATATGCTTTTTTAATAACATAATCAATATCAATTTTATCTTCTGAATCGTTTAAAAGACCATCTTTTGAAGTTATATCTTCTTTCGAATAATTTTTATCAAGAACACCATATACTGGAGAAATTACTGGAGAAGGTTTAAATACTTTTTTCTGAGGTTTAGCTTCTCTTCTTATTTCGGGTTCATACTTAGTATTTTCTCTTTCAAGTACATTTATACTCTTAGTTCTTCTTTTTTCTTCTTTAAAATCATCTTCTTCAAATATAATTGGGAATTTAAAGTTTTCTTTTGTATCTACTAGTGATCTATCACTTGCTTCATTTACTTCTTCTTTAACTTCCTTTACAACCGGTGCATCATTTTTTATCTCTTTAATCTCTATTTCTTCTTTTTTTGGAGGAATAGCCACTTCTTTTTCTGCACCAGTATCATCTACTAATTCTTCTTCTATAAATATATTTTTTAATTTGTCAAAAAGTCCCATATAACACCTCTACTCACTTTCTTCATTTCCTAAGCCATTTTCTTTTTTTTCTTTATACTGATCATATTTATTTATATAATCAATAAAATTTCCTTCTTTTCTCGGTGTATAAAAGTCAAATGTTTCTTCAGATAGTAACGTATCATCATCACCAACTGTAAGTTTTACTATTACATCATTAAACTTAATTGAATTTAGTATATAACACATATTTGTTATAGTTTGTTTAATATTGCCATAATCAACATAAGTTTCAATTGAAGCATAATTATAATAAATTTTTATTCTATATAATCCATCATTTTCCTCTATTTCAGCATACCCAGTTTTTCCATTATAACTAAGTATATTTGAATAGAATAATGAAGGATTTATATTATATTCTGGACTAGTATTATAATAATAACTAACTGTATCTATAAATAAGTAATAATAATACCCATTATAAAATAATTTATCATTATAATTATTGCTTTCTATAAGCCTTACTCCACTTGGCAAATAATATTTATACCCATTTGACGAAGTATTTACAAGTTTTGTTTCTTTAGATAAAAAAGTATTAAATATTTTATCTACATCTATTTTATTAACAGTGTTATTAGCACTTTCACAACCAGTTACTAAAAACAGGGTTAACAATAATAACAGTATCTTCTTCATAAGATCACCTGCTCCTATTATATTATAACATCTTTTTTTAATATTTCATATATTTATTTTTCACATTCTAGTTTGTATATCGGTTTATTAAGTGATACAAATTTATCCTCATATTCCGTTGTTATAATATCACATTCTAAACTATTATGCAAATCAATATTTACCTTCTTTAATATGTATCCATAATTACTTAAAGAAGTAAGTGAGTATTCAAATAAACCTTTATTATCAGTTTTCAAAGTTATTCTTTTTTTATCTTTAAAAAGGTTATCATAAATCTTTAAAAAGTTTTCATGTGTTAATCTTCTTTTCGCATGTCTATCTTTTGGCCACGGATCAGAAAAGGTTAAATAAATTAAATCAATATCATGATAAAATACTTCATTTAATTCTTTCGCATCCATTCTTATTAATTTTAAATTAGGTAAATCATATTCATTTACCTTTTTTATTGCTTTTGCAATTACTGTATCAAATTTTTCTATTCCAATAAAATTAATATCTTTGTATTTAAGTGCATTTTTAAGTATGAAATTTCCTTTACCCATACCTATTTCTATATAGATTGGATTATCATTATTAAAAACAGTTTTCCACTTACCTTTATATTCTTTCGGATTAATTATTATATATTTACTATTATTAATAATTTCTTCTTTATTTTTGATGTTTCTAAGTCTCATTTTAATTCCTTTCTAAAAGTACTATATCAGAATTATATCTATAATTTTTTATACCAAGTTCATCTTTTATATTATTAAATTCTAATTTAAATCTTGTTATATCTTTTATTCTAAGTTCAATATACTTGTCATTATTATCTTTTAATTTATATAAATCTTTAGTACTAAATTCTAAGTTATTTAATTTATAATAATCATAACCATAACTAATATTAGGTACTATATTCTTATAAAGTATAACAAAGTTTTTTTTCTTCATACTTAATAAACCCATATGTGAAATGTTATTATCTTTTTTTAGTCCACTACTTTGTGTAACATCATAATTATAATATTTATTCTTTATTTTTACTATGTTCCAAGCATGTGAGCCAGATGCAAATAACCCTGTTTTTAACTCTCCAATAGTTAATAACGAAGTTACCCCTATATTATTAAATATTAACTCACTTGCTTTTGCATATCCAGCGCACACTGGACTATGTTTACTATCAAATGCAGAATATGCAGATTGAGCCATAGGATCATTTATTTTTCCATAATTGTTTTTAAAGCCTAAATATTCATAAACATACTTTATTTTCTCATATTCATCCATATCTTTAGTAGAAACTTTAATCTTATCTATCTCATCTTTAATAAGATTAATAGAATTTTTATAAGTGTTTTCATCCATTACATAATGAATAGTTATATTTACCTTATTACTATTACCATTTACATTAAGACTTGGATAACCAAAATATATAAGTTCTGGATGATCTATGCTAATTGCATCTATTATTTCTTCTAATTTATTAAAATTTAAATATGGATTATTATAATTATACTTTGATAAGTTAATAGTTATTTTCGAATTAAAATTTATAATTTCATTAATTGGATGATTATCGAGGGAAGACGCACAGATGCTTTGTTTGCACTGAGAGATTACAGAGAACAGCTTCTGGATGAACGAACAGCTTCTTTAATTAAAGAATGCTATCCTGATATTAAAGGTATTTCAGCAGGTCAGAAAACCTCAAGAGCAGTGAAGAAAATCTGTACACTTATAGGTATTACTTCTGATACCTATTCAGATTTTGAAAAGAGGTATGCCAAATATTCAGATGCAATCAATCCATTGGATGTTGTCCGGCACACTATCCTGTCAGTTAATCCAGTTGATTATCTGTTGTCCTCCAATGGAAATAGCTGGTCATCCTGTCATACACTTGATAAAAACAATCCTAATGGTTACTCAGGATGCCATTGTTCTGGAACAATGAGTTATCTTCTT
>ERZ827423.1977-NODE-1977-length-17749-cov-8.684130_pt1 | contig 17749 bp, 17 predicted proteins | sample MGYA00519775_ERZ827423 | MGnify/ENA primary metagenome ERZ827423 (study PRJEB31778, sample SAMEA3449296) | human gut metagenome | biome: human gut; feature: human-associated habitat; material: faeces | place: United Kingdom | collected 2010/2012 ...
CCCTCTGAAATCGTTGATTTCAGAGGGATTTTCTTATTCTTTGTCTATTGCGGCGCAGGAGGTGAGGGCAGCTATATATTCGATGTTTTATTGTAATTTTCGACCAATTATATTATAATTAATTGATAGTAGGCCTTTGCGCCACCAAGGCAGCCGTACAGTCTTCACTGTATGTCTGTTTCACTTTAACATATGGGGTGAAAAAGCATGTCTGTATTTGACGATTTTGATTTGATATTAGATTATGCGCATATGTGGAACTGGGCGCCAGATTGGTATTTGGCCCAAAGCATCTATAAGAAGTTCCCTGAATCGTACTCCATTCTCACCCCATTTGCTTATTCCTATTTGGAAGAAATGATCCGTACAACAACATCGGATTACGAATTACCTCTGTTTGATCGTGACAAACAACCTGTGAAGGTTAGCGTTGGTATGGCTCTAATTGCATTGGCGATTAAAGAAAACCAAAACAACCCTGACTATGTTGCCTTATTAGAACAAGCCAAACGGCACTTTAAGTATACACAAATATCTATTGATGAAAATGGACGAAACAGCGTTATGCACGGAAGGATTCATCCTCGGTTTTGGACCAAAGAGTCATTTGAACAACTCATCCATGATATCGCAGTACTCTCAAAATATTCACGATTCTGACTCGGTTCGATAGTGCCACCTAAATCACTGTCAAGAATAATTTCCCGTGTGTTACGCCTATTCTGGCAAGGAGGACACATTTATGTTTAATACAGAGAATTTACTTCGAAACGAAGTATTTCCCGCTGAATTACCACCTTGTTTCAGCACTGATGATTTAGCAGCAAATGCAACGCTTGCCATTGCGACATCAAATTCATTTGGCCAGGGCTATTCAATCCCACTTACATATAGTGGCTACAAGTCAGAATCTTCACGTAGAAAATTCGCCTTACCAAATCCATATCATTATTGTAAGGCCGTTGATTTTATTGTAAAAAATGAGTCTCAAATAAAAGCGATACTTGAGAAAAGCAAGTATTCGCTGACCGCTCCAATTGAGCGTCAGCCCAGACAGGAGCAGCCATATGCTAAACGTTCAAATACCGTTTTAGATACTAAACGTGAAATCGAGTGCTTATTCCAAGAAAATCGATATGAAATACGTTTAGATATTAATGCTTTCTTTGATAACATATATACACACTGTATCCCTTGGGTTGTGCATGGTATTGCAGTTGCAAAAAAGCACCGCAACGACATGACATTACTCGGCAATCAGCTGGATAAATTAATGCGAGCATTAAACTACGACCAAACGAATGGAATTCTTGTAGGCAATGCTGTTTCTCGCATTATCTCCGAAATCATCTTATGCTCCGTAGATGAACAAATAAGCAAGAAGTTTCCTGAAATTTCTTGCTGCCGCTTTGTTGACGATTACTACATTTATGTATCGAAAAGTTCTCAGATTCAAGAAATCATCTCATACATTAGGACTTGTCTTGCGCAATATGAACTGAGCTTCAACGAAAACAAAATTAGAATTACCGAAGGTCCCTTTTTGTATGGCAATCCATGGGTTGAAGAGATTAAGCAGTATATACATCTCCAGCCTGATATGTTTCTTACAAAATTGATTATTGAATATAATAAATGCAAGGATATAGCAATTCTAAAGTACGGTCTTAAAGTGATTTCTTACCATCATTACACAAAAAACAGTTGGCCTGCAGTACAATCCAGATTGATAAATTTATGGACTCGTTTTCCATCTCTGTCTGACCGAATTGTAGATGTTTTTTGGAACAACAAGGATTTAATAAAGATTAATGCATTAAAGCGCGCAATCTATAGTGTCATCGATGAAAGCATACTTTTGAATAGAGAGCAAGAGCTAATTTGGGCTGTTTGGTTTGTTAAGGTATTTGATATTTCTATCTCCCAAGCCTATATTACTAAAGTCCTAAAGACCACGAATGAACTTGCGATTATCATAATGTTAGATATTGTCCATTCCTCAGGTCAGGAGAATGTTGCTGCTATTCTCCAGCAACGGAAAAACCTTCACAATTATCTTAAAAGCGAGGATACAAACGAAAAGGGCAGTCCAAACTCACTGATGTGGACGTCTCATTGGTTGCTTGCATACGAATCAACTAAAAATCAGTGGCTTAAGCTGCCTGGAATACCTTTTGAATACGCCAAGAAAAATAGTTTTTTTAATGAACTTTTGAATCGAAATGTGAAGTTTTATAACCCTGGTTTTTCGTATTCCAACCCTCCTAATAAATTTCATAACCCTGAATTTGCTACACGTTCTGAGTTATACAATGCTTTGCGTAAAATGAAAAAATCAATTCTCGAACAGTTGGAAGGCGCTGGCTTGGAAACCCCATCTTCTCTCACACCAGAAGAGGAAGACCTTTTCAGCAAGTTTATTGAAGCACTGCAGGCAGACGAAACGATTTATTAACTTTCCTTCTTAATAAAGGAGCATCCTCAATTGTAAGCTATAACAATGAAAAACACCGCCCCGGGTATCGATTATTCGGCACCCAGGGCGGCGCATATTTTACTTCCTCTTGCTTTTCTTTTTCGTTTTCTTTGCCTTTTTCAATTTCTTCGGTGGATTCAGCGGGCTTCCATCGCCCTCGCCCAAATTCTTCAGTCGTTGCGCCTCCGCAATCTCCGCTTTCATCTCCATGATCAGCACCTTCAGCTTCTCCTCGCACTCCTCGCGGGTGTGGGCATAGACATTGCGCGCGTGCTTTTTGCCGTCGGGCCATTTGGGGGAATAGCGCCCTTCGAAGAGGTGGTCGTTGATTTGACTGACGCAGCCGGTACCGGATCTGCGCTTGCGGCCTATGTAGGGCTTGAAATTGGTCATTCTCGGCTTTTCTGCCTGGGCCGGGGCAGTTTCCCACCCCGGCTCTGAAGCGTCCTCCTGCGGCGCTGCTTTGCCGATGCCACGGTCGATGTTGGCGGCGGCCGTGAGCCGCATGTCATCGGTAATGTGGGTGTAGATGTCCAGCGTGGTGGCCGCCGACACATGCCCCAGCATGGCGGAGAGCGTTTTCACATCCATGCCGTTCTCCAGTGCCAGCGTTGCGAAGGTGTGGCGCAGATCGTGAAAGCGTACATGTTTGCATCCTGCGTGCTCCAAGATGAACTGCAGTCTGCGGCGTACCACGCCGGGTGTAATGGGACAGTCCTCCTTGACAGGCGACGGGAACATCCAGCGGGAGTCCACCGTCTCTTTGTACTCCCGCAGCACTGCTACCACAGCAGGCGGCAGGACGATCTTGCGGACGGAGTTCTTCGTCTTGGGCGTGCTGATTTGAAGCTGGCCCCGCACATCGTAGACCTGCTTGTTCACATTCAGCACGCCGGTCTTGAAGTTGAGGTCATCCCACTGCAGCGCCATCAGCTCGCCCCGGCGCAGGCCGGTAGCCAAGTCCAGAAGGAACACTTCGTAGTAGCCCTCGAACTTCGCTTGAATGAGAAACCTTTGAAGCTCCTCCCGCGTCAGCACCTGCATCTCCCGTGCCTTCTTCGGCGGCAGCTTGCAGCCGATGGCGGGGTTTACACGGATCAGTCCATCCTGCACCGCTTTCTCCAGCGCGGAGCGGCAGGTGGCGTGGCACATGCGCACCATTCGGTCGGACAGTCCTTCGCCGTACTTGTCGGTGAACCGCTTCCGGCCGCTTTTCTTGAGCCGACCGTAGAACTGCTGCAGGTCATTCTGCGTCAGCTTGTTCAGCGGAGTGCTGCCGATCTCCGGGATGATGTGCAGGCGGATGCGGCTCTCATAGGTCTCCTGCGTGGTGGGGCGGATCTTAGGCTTGGAATGATTCTCGTACCAATATGTTAGCCAGTCCCCGAAGGCCATCTCGGGCCGCACCTTCTCCGGTTTCAGTCCGCCGCACTCCGCCTTGAGCTTCTGGAGCTTCTCGACGCACTCCTTCTTGGTTTTGGCGAGGACATTTTTCGTCTTGGGATAGCCGTTATCGTCATAGCCGATGACGATGCGCCCCTCCCAACGCCCGTCCTTGCGCTGCCTTACAGTCCCGTCTCCGGCTTTTCGTTTTCTTGCCACGGTTTCAACTCCTTTCCGAAGATATCCTCCATGAAGCCGCCCACGATGCCAGAGGCTGTCTTCTGCATATCCGATGTGACATGGGTGTAGGTGTCCAGCGTGAAGGACGCATTGGTGTGCCCCAAGATACCGGAGAGCGTTTTCGCGTCCACGCCGCTTGTGAGAGCATGTGTCGCGAACGTATGTCTCATATCATGGAAGCGTATGCTCGGCAGCCCCGCCCGTTGGAGCAGCGTTTTCATGTGATGGTACGCCGTGTCAGGATTCACGGGGTCTTCCGGTTTTACCGGGTCGGGGAATATCCACTGACTCAGTGCCTCCGCCTTGCGCCGCCGCAGGATGTCGGCGACGCTTTTCGGCAGGATGATGGTGCGCATGCCCTTGTCGGTCTTTGTCTCGCCGAGTGTGTATTCGCCCTTCTTCTTGCTGTGCAATGTGCGGCACACCTTCAGCGTCCCGGCGTCCCCGTCGAAGTCGCCCCATTGCAGACCGCAAATTTCACCGCGGCGCAGACCGGTCATCAGCTCCGTCTGGAAGAAGTCCCGCCAGACTTCATCCTGCTCTACGATTTTGAGGAAAGCGTCCAGCTCAGCGCGGGTGAGGATGCGCTTCGGCTTGTAGTTGGGCTTCGGCGTTGTCGTACCCTCGGTCGGGTTCTTCGGAATGACATGCGCCTGCACCGCGTCCTTCATCGCGGCGTGGAGCATTGAATGTATGTGGCGGATCATGGCGTCGGAGAGCTGATGGTCAAGCTCCGGATGCTCGCGGATGCGCCCGTCTGTTTTAAGCCGCCGGTACATCCGCTGGATGTCTTGCTGCGAGACGAGGGAGACTTGCTTGCCTCCGAGCTGCGGCTTGATGTAGAGGTCTATGTAGCGGCGGTAGTTCTCAAGCGTGCCGGGGCGCACCGTGCCCGCCTTGTACTCTGTGAGCCAGCGGTCGAGCCATTCGCCGAGCGTCATGCGGCTGTCCTCTGTCAGCTCTACATCGCGGTAGCTCTCGATGTTCTGATGGAGCTTGTCCAGCAGCGCTTTCTGCGTCTTGGCGTAGACATGGCGGAACAGCGGCTCGCCGTTTTCCTTATGCCCGATGACGATGCGCCCTTCCCAGCGCCCGTCGTCACGCTTGCGCACCATGCCGTCACCGGACGGCCTTCGTTTTGCCATGTGCTTCACTTCCTTTGACTGAGATTTTTTTCAACACAAACAACTACCACACTTTGCGCAAAATAGCTATCGGAAATTTGAAAAGATAATTTTCACATCCGCATATTGAAACCGTGGTACTGCTCGTACTCGTCGTCCTCATCATCGTCGACGACGTACTTCACCGTCCGGTCGACCTTTCCGCCGCGCTCGAGGATGCGCTGTATCTCCTCCTTGCTGTGGTGCAGAGCCTCAAGATGGAAGCGGTCGTTGTCGCCGGTGTTTATCGCGTCCATGATGGAGAGCAGACCGCATACGGCGTCGTCGACCGTGGGCAGGAGCTCGCCGTACTCGGTGGCGTCGATGCGGCTTTCAAGATACTCGCAGCCGCCCATGTCGAAGTAGGCTTCCATGCTGCTGCGCAGAAGCGTCTGATCGAAGAGCTTGCTGTCGCGGCAGCGGATATTTTCCGGTGTGGTGTAGGTGATGTATTTCTGGTTCGGCTCCCAGCGCACCTTGTAGCCGAACTGCTCCATGAAGTCTATGAACTCCTCGCGTGTGGCGCAGTTCTCCATGGCCTCCTTGATCGTATAGCATAGCTGCTCCTTCCACACGGGAATGTGGAACGGGTCTGCTTTCGTCTCGGTGAAGGACAGACCGTACTCCCGGCAGAGCTGATTGTTATACTCCTTGGCATGCTGCATCTCACGCGCGGTCTGATGGAACTTCCGCCCAATCTCGAAGTTCACCGAGTTCATGACGATGTGGTTGTGTATGTGCGCCGTGTTCATGTGCGTGACGACCACGCACTGGTAGCCCTTGAAGTATTCCACAAACTTCAGACCGATTTCATGGGCGGTCTTGAAGTCCAGCGGATCGTCGGGGGAGAAGGCTTGGACGATGTGATAGTAACTGCGTCCGTCCGTTTTGCGGAACTGTTTTTTTACCGCTTCAAACTCAGCCTGCGCGGTCTCAGCAACGCAGTTGACACCGGAGATGAGACTGTCCACGGTTTTCTCCCGGTTGGTGACGTAGTCGAGTATGCCGCTCAGACTGCGTGAGACAGCAATGAATTTAACGTTTGCCATATCCCGCGGTACACCTCCATGAAGGGTTCGTAGTTCACCTGCGTGATGCGTCCCTGCCGCGCCATGACTGTGAGCTGATTCAGGTTGTTGCCCTGATAGCGCAGCTCCCGCAAAATTTCATCCATGCCTTCAATGACGACGACTTCACGTTCCATGGCGGCGCGGCGCACAAACTCACTCTCGGACATGTGGGCGGTTTTCGCCTTGCGGTGGATGCGCTCCTTTTCCCACCCGGCAACACGGGCGCGGATGAATTGATTTTTTGCCATAAACCATGCCTCCTTTGCTGATGATAGGGGTGTGGGCTTAGCCCGCTTGTCTGCCGAAGGGGGGCGGGGAACGGGGCAGACGCCCCGTCCCGTACCACAAAGGCGAAACTTGTCATTCTCGAGGCGAGAATTTTCGGCGCTGCCGCGCGCCTCGAGGGGAAACGCCCTCATACCGCCCGATTTGGCAGCCATGGCGCATCGCCTCCCTCCGGGAAAAATACGTTTCGGCAGGTCTGGAAATCCGCCGCCATGCCTCGGCACAGCATTTCTTCGTACAGCATCATCCGGAACACCGCCGCGCCGTAGGCTGTGCGCATCTCGCCGCGGCAGCGGCGGGCGAGGGACTTTTGTTCTTCGTTAAGATTGCCGTGGTGCTCATCGCAGAGAAAGAGAAGCAGCTCGCCCTCGTCGATGGGGGCGTCGTGGCTGTTGCTCCACTCCGCTTGTATGTAACGCACCGTGTCGCGTGTGCGCCAGACGGTCGCCATAGGATCGTGATCCACGATATGGTTTGCAAGGAGTTCTATCATACGCGGTCACACTCCCTTCGCTGATTTAGTTCCGCCAGGTGTTTTTCAACTCGCAGCCGCTCCGTGTCGAGCTCCGCTTGCAAGAGCTGCCGCTCATAGTTGAGCTCCAGCGCCTCTTGGATCGGACGGATGGTGTAGATGAGACTGCCGTTGCGCACACGGCCGTCCTTTGTGATGATCGTGCTCGGCTCTGTGCGGATGAGACCCTTTTCCTCAAGACTGGCTACGTACTTCCGCACTGTGTTTTCACTCAGCCGCACCGCCTTGCTGATGGTGCGGTAGCTCGGATGACACTGATAGGTCACGCGATCCTCACAGCGCAGAAGAAAATTGTAGATGGAGATCTCATATGAGCTGAGACCGAGACTGAAAACTTCATTGGGCACAAGGTAGTAGTGCTTGACCGGGTCGCGTTTAGGCCAGCGCTGAAGCATCAGGCACCACCTCCCGTCTGCTCCTCCACCCACTGACAAAATTTTTCCTTGGGAACTATGATGCGGTTCCCGACCCGCAGAGCGGGGAAGCCCTTCTCGTGCATCAGTTCGTATGCACTGGAGATCGACACTCCCAGCACCTGCGCCACCGTGTTCACGTTGAGGAACAGCGAAAGCTGATCGTAGTTAGTGAATATTGATTCCTGCATTCGATCCCTCCTTCAAGTTTTGTTTGTTCAAGAAAAATTTTCTTGCGTTTCGGAGGTCTCTCTGTTAGACTGTTCGCAGATGGAGTCTGCGTTTTCCGAAACGCAGCGTGCCGCTGAACTGTTGCAGCAGTTTGGCGGCTTCATTTTTTATTTCATCACTCCCTTCGATTTCGTCTTTGCCATGCGCCATACCCGTTCCTGCCCTGCGGCCTTGCTTGACCAACACAGCGTTTGCATCATCCTTGGTACGCTCAGCGTCGCTTCATTGCGCTACTTCCCCGGTGAGTATCTTCTCTGGCGATGGGTGTTCAATTTTCAAGGTTCAGCGCGGCGAGTCATAATTTTCTGTTGACAATCGACCGCTCCGGTGATAGACTTATCTCAAATTTATTTTGACAGTCTATTTTAGGATTTGCATAGTAACATGTATTTCAAGATTTGTCAAGACTTATATTATAAAAATTTTGCGATTGTCTATTTGGAGGACGCTATGTCTTGGTACGCAAAGATGTATTTCTCAGGAGACAGAGAGATTTTTCAATACGATTCTATGGGGACTCAAGGTGCTCCCTCTGTGCAGCAGGAGCTTCCTTTCTTGGAGAGCCTGCTCTCGTTTCAGGAGCTTGACATAGCCGAGCAGACTCCGCTGCTCAAGGACATTGCCGACTGCTGGAGCAGGTATATTGCGGACGATGACAAGGATGCGCTCGTCTCTGCGATGATGAAGCTTGGTGAGCTTGGCGCGAGGCACATATATTTTCATCTTCTGTATGTGCACTTCTATGAGCGGATGTCAAGGTTAGCCTTTTCCGAAGACCGGGGCAGTGCAGAGGACAAGCAAATGCTCGACGAGCTGCGGCGCTTGCCGGAGGTACTTCCGGTGTATCAGAAGCAGGTGCAGCGTTTCTTTGACTTGGTGCTGGACGTTGACACTGCCGGACGCGAGCCGCAAGTTCAGGCATCGAAGAACTATTATTACGATATCCCGAATGATCCGGGCTTGTTTAAGTTCCATCCCATTCCGCTCAGCTTTGAGCCGGTGGAATACCAGAAGTGCTCTCCGGTTTTGTACTCAGGAAGCATTGCCGACATGATCGACTACTCATTGCGGAGCTGCGTCGAGCGCGGCATCACCGTCCGCCGCTGCAAGAACTGTGGGCGCTATTTCCCGCAGACGGGCCGCGTGAGCGCGGAGTACTGCGAGCGCCCTGTTCCGTCCGGGCAGACTCGCTGCCGGGAGATCGGCGCTCTGAAGCAGTGGACGATACGCCAGTCGGAGGATCCGGTGTTCAAGGCGTACCGCAAGGAATACAAGCGGCGCTTCGCTTGGATCAAGGCTGGGCGCATCACGGACAAGCAGTTTTACGACTGGAGCGAGCGAGCCAGAGAACAGAAAAAGAAATGCGACCGTGATATTATCTCGGCCGAAGAATTTTACGCTTGGCTTAAGACTTCAGAATAAAAAGAGACATGACGTTGACCGTTTAATGGTCAGCGTCATGTCTTTCATTGTCTATGGCGGAGTATCTGGTGAGGGGGTGGGGGGGAATATTGGTATTGCTCCGGCGGGAGAGGACCAATGTGCTTCCGACTGGTCTGCGCCAGATAGAACTCGAATAACTATAGTATTTTTGCGCTCTTAACAGGTTCTGTGTAATAAAACTTTCCCATGTTTACAGTTCAGCACGGATATAGTATTGCAGCGCATCACGCATCTTGATAACAATGTCGATTGCCTCGTTCATGAGTTCAGGGTAGTTGCCCTGAGCCTTAAAGTCTAGACCATTGATATATGTACAGATCAAAGAAGATTTCTTGTTATCCAAGCGCTGCCAAAGAAGAGGGAATCCTATTGCGGCCTCTATTTCCTCCTTGTGTTGAAGCATATAGTCAAAGCGATCTTTGTTATCTGAAATCCAGAGTCCCACTCTTATCTTATGGTTCTTGTTAACTAAGTCAATTGAGATTTGACACTCCGATGAACCGACTGCGATAGAATACCAATGATCCGTTGTTGCTTTTCTTTTGTTGAAGGGTTTTCCACGTTGCTCAATGATGTCGTTGAATTGCGTCCAAAATTCCAGCCTATAACGCTGAGATTCATTCATACCTTTATTCTGCGCAACACGCATTACTGTTTTTATAAAGTCGTTTGGTTGCTCGATGATTTTAAACTGAGGAGCTGGCTCAGAATCACCTATTCTGTAAGCGTGAATCTCAATCAAGAAAAAAGAAATGCTGTCATCCGTATGTTTGTTAAGCCATTCAATCGCGCTTGCATGCTCATCACGAGCCGAAGTAACTACCCATACTACAACTGATGCATCAAGTCCAGAAGCGTAAGTCAAAATTTTACCCAAATGATCGTGATTAGTTTGTTCGAGTTGGTTCTCAATCAACACGACTTTTCCGGTAATTTCATCTCTGCACAAGATATCGCAGCGGTAACTTCCAACGAATTTTTCGGTTTCAACATCTGTAAGCGATAGATTCAATGTATTGCCAAGTTCCTGTATGTTTTCCTCCGCGGAGAGCCACTTTGAAAAATCATATTGTTCATGTGTCCAGACTTTGCGAATATCTACTTCTTGTAATTTTCCAAGCTTCATTTTTGTCATGCTCCTAACAGATGCTCATTAAATGCGAACAACACTTCGCTGATGATTGCCACAGGCATTATTACTCTGACGTGGCCAAGAGAGTTGGGGTGTTTGTCAGGAAAACTTCTTGTTCAATAGTGACCCCGTACTGCAGGATTTTCTCAATTGCATCTTCGAACAATGGATATTCACCATTTTGCGCAGATGTTTGTAATTTGGAAAGATAAAGTTCCGGGCGGGCAAGCCCGTGCTCGTGAAATTCATCCACAACTTTGCCAGACATGCGCATAGGCGCTACAGAAGGAATCAGTTTTTGCAAGTTGTTGAACATCCGGAAACCACCTACATCGATATCTGCCCAGAATTGTATCTTAATTGCATCGGGCGTAGAACACTCAATCAATGAGAACAGCTTTCGTTTTTGGGGACTGAGGAATCCACCATGATAGATCACCAGTTCGTCGGGCTGCTTTTCTGACAGTATATATTCATCATAGTTAGTTTTATTTTCGATGAATGTTATACGTTGAATTGAGCTCAGGTCAATCGCGGTAATAAAATCAACCAAAGTACTTGGCAGAGCCAAACCATACGGAGCAGCGCCAACACAAATAATCCCCAGACCGGTATGAATGCTGCAGTTGCCTGCAAGCTCATAAAGCTCCGGGCGCGCATAGATTCCAAGGAATGCCAATTGATCCTTTTCACCAAGGGCGTTCTCGTCGCAAGCAAGCGCTAAATCCGTATCATATTTTATAGCAACTCGCAAGAACCAATCGCGTACATTTCGTTCAAAATACTTCGTGTCTGAAAAGCACTTGCTGCTAAATGCTCTCATAGTTATGCTGCCGGGTAAAGCAGAATACTCGCGGAACGCGCAGAGTAAATCTTGTAATAGAGTATCATCTGTTTTACAAAAAGCCGGTATTCTTAATTGCTCTGTTGCTATTTGGCAAGTATCTTCCTTCCAAGCCTCAATCCAAGAAACAGTAACGTCTTTAAGACTACTGTCTATCAAATTAACAACTTGGATTGCTCGCGTTCTGGGATGGACTCTTTCGGCAGAAGAATAGCACTGCATGATCTGATCCAGGCGCAACACAATAGCCGAAAGTAAAGGCAAACCATTTACCCACTCAAGCTGCACCAAATGCTGTTTTTCAAGGTCCTTGGCCGCTTCGTTATATGAATCTCGTACTGCAGCATCTTCATAGATATACTCAGGAAAGTCTTTCTTTTCCACTTTTAGCATGACTCTTCTAAGCGATGTCCCAGGGGAAGAAAGATGTTTGCTGTTTTCATATTTATCCAATAGCCGGTTTAGAATGATACGTTGCTCTGTCATTGAGCTATCTCCTTGCCAAAGGGCAGAATGTGCATTCTGTACTTGTCTTTGCTTACCAACAGAGTACGGTCTGCAATCGGCATAATATCGGAAACTTTATCAGGTGGGGTACAGATAATTGCTTGCAGACCCATCTTTCGCAAGAGGCGAACACTTTCGATAATACGGTCACTGTCCATCTTATTAAATGCTTCATCGAACACAGCTAATCGAACTGTGTTGCCATAACTGGACGTATCGTTAACACGATAAAGTTGGGCAAACGATGCTAACACAGCAATATAGAAAGGAGTTTGCGTTTCACCGCCAGATTTTGTATTCAATGTCTGAGAGAGCAACTGTTTCGTTCCGTTCTGATCTGTGGTTTCAAGATCAAACTTTAGGTAGGTTCTAAAGTCTGTATATCGCTGGATGTTCTCCTGCAGTTCGCTTTGCTTCCTTTGATTCAACTGCGTGTCATCGGCCATAGTAATCTGGCTGAACAGTTTATCTATAAGCTGACCGTATTTTTCCTGGAAAGGTAATGCGAATAACCCTACATCACCTTCCATAAGCTCCGGAGCCATAATCATGTCATAATACTCGGCGTAATCCGGATTGCGCTCTACGCGGAACTGATAACTGTCCGTTCCAAATTGCGCCTGCCGTAGGGCACGATTCAGATTCTTTACCTGATCCTGTACTTGATCGATACTGGACTTCAGTTTTGCCAAGAAATCATTTTGGAACTGTTCCATCGCGCTCTCCCGAGCGGTTTTGATCTTTTCGCGATACTTGGGCAGTTCGCTTTCCTCCAGAAGCTTCTGCTCTGATTCAAACTCATCATTGTCCATAGCTTCCACACGGAAAGAGCAAGGTTTAAACCGATCCGTGTACTCCCTGCGCGCCGAGAAAAGCTTCCGCTGAGCAGCATCCTGTTCCTTTGCGCTCTGTTCCAAGCGGTTACTAAAGTTTTTATATACGATGTCTGCACGCTTTAGACGGGCAAATTCCTGCTCGTATCTGGGAAGGCCGGTGCTTTCCTGATATTCAGCAGGGAACTCGTCTTGGAGGCGATCTTCAATATCGGTCAACTGTTGGTAATGATCCGGCAGTAACTCGTAGTCGAGTTGCCGAATGCGTTCCTTAAGTTGGCCGATTTGAATGCCCTTTTGCTTGTTTTGGCTCTTTAAAGCTTCAATTTCATCCCCGAGCGCAGCGATGGTGCGGCGCTGCTCGTCCAGCCATAAGAGATCCAGTTTTGATAGCTGTTCGTCGATATCATCCACCTCTTTGGTGATTTCAATACCGCGCAAGTATGCCTGCTGCTTTTCTGCTATGGTGTTTTGGACAAAGAAATGCGTAAATATTGGGTCTGTTGACTGCGTTAAAAGCTGCTTTATGGGGTTCCAATAGCGCAGTTCATCCTTAATCTGTTTTAATTCCTCTTCTAGCCGAGAAATACGTAAACTTACAGCATGCCGGCCAATAAATGCATCGTCCATTAGATCGCGCCGAATCGAGCGGGCGACATAGCCTTGATAGAGTAGTCCATCTGCTGTAATGGCGGTTTTGAAATTGCGCAGTTGCTCGGCTGTCTCGCAACAAACAACACGCCCTAATAAATAGCCAATGTAGCTGCGTGCCAACTCGTTATTTGTGTCTAACTTCTTCGCAAGGCTGTTGTCACGAATGTCAATTCTTTCGCGCTCGCAGAGCTTGCCGATATCCACCAGACCAAAAGAAGCAAATCCAAACTCCTTTTTTGCCATGTCGAAGATAGACAACGCAGTTTTATAATATGTGGGGTCAACCAACAGATAAAACTTCTGCACATTAAGATAGCCTTCCACAGCTCCGCGCCAATGTTCATCCGTAAGTTCCAGAACATCTGCAAGGATGTCGATTCTAACGGGGCGTCCAACCTGACGTTCCAGCTCAGCTTCCAGGTGTGCTTTTAGCTGCAGCAATCCTCTCGGATAGTCTTTAATATTCTTTTTAAGATTTGCAAGGACTGCACTTCTTTGATCCTGTTGCGTCCTTAATTCTGCCAAGCGATCTTCTACTTTGTGAAGAGCGTCTCGAATTGCATTTGAGAGTTCTGCAGCTGCCCGTTGAGCTTTTTCAAAAGGATCCAGCGAATGAGAGAATATCTCGTAGTTTCCGGATGTGAAAAGTGCGTATGCCTTTAGGACATCTTCAGCAGCCTCATACACAGGGGAAAGCGCTTTTTCTTTATCCTGTTTCAACACTGCATTGCATAAGCTATTCAGTCGAAGTGCTTCTTTTTTTATTTTCAAAGCTAAGGATTGAAGATCTTGAAGCAACTTCTTTTGCTCTTCGAGCAATACTTGTTTTCGGTTGCGTAGTTTTTCTTCCTCCTGAAATACACTGCTTTGAGCACAAGCCACGTCAAGTTCACGTCTGCGGTTTTCTTTCTGTGTAATTTGAGAGGATATCTCCTCAATACTCTCTTCGGTTAAAGCCAAGGCTGCAATACAGTCGTTCTTTTCAACCTCGAAACGGTCGATCTGGGCTTGCACTATTTCCTTATGGGACCACTGAACTAAAAAGGTTTGTACTCTCCAGCGGTCGATCGCTTGATTCATTTCTCGATAAAGTTTGCCGATCTCTTGCAGGGCGACCAGCTTCTCCTCCTGCCGCTGAGCTAACATCTCATGACGTTTGTAATCCCGAATGTTTTGCTGCATGGATTCAATATCAGGTTTTTCAGGTATATCACAAATATTCTCAGTGATGAATTTTTGGATATCCACGATAGGACGAAAAGATACTGCCTTTTTCATCATCCTAAGAACTTGTTCATTGTGTACATTCCATCGAGACAGCATATTTCTACGGTATTCTTTCTGCGTGTCGTAGATTTCCGCCTTCGTGTAATACTGCTTCAAAAAACGGCGCAGAGCAGGAATCTCCATAGCTTCTCCGTTCTCAATAAAGCAGTTTTCCGGCAAAGTACCTATGTAAATGAAAAAGCGCTCCTGCCCGCTACCATCACTACGACAATCGAAAACAACACCCGTAACAAAGCTGGTTCCTTCGACATCGTCCTGATACTCACATGCGATATAGCTGGAAAAATCTTTTCCGCGACGAGAATATGGGTTGTTTTCATCCATATCTGCCCGAAGATAACCGTCTAACGTGCGTTGTGACTTTTCATTGGCGGCCTGATTAAAGTTGCGGGCGCTTGTTTCACCTAACAATACGATTTGAAGAGCATCGATAACCGTAGATTTTCCTGCGCCGTTCTTCCCGGTCAGAAAGTTGACGTCACCTACCTCAATGATCTCCTTGCTGAAATACAGCCAGTTAATCAATAAGATCTTCTTCAGCTTCTTCATCGGCGTTTTCCTCCTTTCGCAGCACTGATACTACATCGTTCAGCTTTTCGCTTGAGACTGCGGCTAACACTGTCGGCAATATGGAAAACTTACAGCTGCTCTGGTTGAACTTCCCTTCAATGCGCTGAACAATAGAGTGGTTTTCCAGCAAAGTAAATGCCCTCTTTACTTCATCCATATTGGGTTTCGCGGGGAGAATCGTGTAGTCTGTTACGACTTTTTCTAAAACATCGCGCACTGTACAAATGGCATCTTGCTCTAACCCGAGCCGCTCCTGATTTTCCTCATAGATCATGCGCAGGGCAAGGAGAATGGCTGTTTCTTTCTTGCTTAGGTTGCAGCGGTTTGCTTCATCCGTGTTTATCACATAGAAGTAGCCGTTCAAATCATCTTTACGCAAATCCCAGTCCAGGAGGCTAAGATATTCTTGTATTGCTTCATAATGCAAAGATAGGAATGTATAATCTGGGTTATTCACTCTTCCTTTGCCAGGTCGATACAACGTTCGTACAACATAAGTCCGGCTAAGAAGTTGATTGCAAACGGATTTGAATTGCTCCAACTCTTTGGAAGTTGCGCTGCAAATAAAATCAAAATTCATCTTTTCTTCTCCTTCCGGCGTATTTGCATCTGTGGAATGGAATAGCCATTTTCGCTGAACGTTCCACCGAGATCTTTGATCTGATGCCCGGCGGCAGGATCTCCACTGGTTAAGACCGCCAGCAAACTCATAATGTAAGATTTATCGTCCTTAATATCTAAATCTTTGGAATAGCGAACATCAGCATCGCCTAACCATCCTTGTACGTAAGCAGCGATTGCTGCCCGGTCGTATTCAGATCGTAACAGTTGTGCAGCTTGTGCTGCCGCACCCTCATCAGGAGATGTTTCTTGAATAATGACTGGCGCTGCTTTTGCTCGTTTGCCTGGACGCTTACGATACCATAGACTTTTCTCAGAAAGGAATGACTGCTCATAGAGCTGAAACACTGGCTGTATTCGATCCACCAAATCGCCCATACGCTGATTACGAGACAATGCTGAAAGCAGGGCGTTTAGGTTTCCTCGAACATTCTGATCTCGATTCGTCAGGTTTTCTACCTTTTGAGTTGCAGCTCTTGTATAGCGGCGAACCTGGGCATCGATCTCATCAAGATAATCATGCTCCATATTGTCGTATCGTTCATCGATCCAGAAAATCTTCCTCAGCAGATCGGCGCGGCAGTTTTCTATTGTGTCACCACGCTTATCCTGCAAAGCTGCGTTTGCCATGGCGAGCAACAGAGAGTCATCCTCGGACCAGCTTCTTAGCACAGATTGGATCGGAACACGATACTTTGGAACTGAATCCTTAATTTTTAACGGCCGTATGTATGCCTCAACCACCTTCTGACCAAAATCATTGAAATGAGAGGCCAACACCTGATTTACATCCTGCATATCTATCTGCATCTGAAAATAGTGTTTCACATTGTGATAGACCATTTGCAACAAATTTATGAGTGCGCTGGTGTTATCATAAGCACTATAGATGGCAGCCATCTTGTCGTAAACGCTCTCACTTTCGTGGGCGACCTTTAGGGCAGAGTAAGTGCCAAACACATAGGAATATCCACGGATGGGACTGTCATCTCGGAGCTGGTGAAACAGTTCCAGCAATCGGCTGCTGTAACTGGGAACAGTAATATACTCCTCAAAATCGTCGCCGCGTTCCTTTTCAAACCAGCCTTTACTGCATAGCTTCCGAATCAGGAAGCGTGCGCGGCCAGAGATATCCCGCAATTCCTCCTCATCTATATCTTCCCCATCAAAAGTGGCTTCTGCTAACTGCTGCTCCAATTTACTGCGGAGCATTGAATATAGCGTGTCCTCGCGTATTTTCAGATTCTCGCGATACGCTGTATACAGCACATCCATGGCGTCCGCATATAATGCGCGGTTAGGCGATGCCAAAGGTGAGAAGAGCTCGCTCGGTATTGCTTCAAAGAATTTCATGAAACTTCCTCCTACAGGAGCTAACTATGATCGGACGATTAATTTGGAATCAGGATAGACCTGATATTGCATTCAATACAGGTATGCTGTATGGTGGGCTTCACTGTGGGGACTGCTTTCAATGCTGGCTGAGTGGATGCTGGCGTGATGTTCGCCTGGAGTATGTGCATGATTGGGTGCTAATTTACAACAACTGCACCATTCCGATTTGCTATGGGGTTCCTGTACGCATTTAATTATCCCACTACCAACTTATTTGTCTTCTTCAAGAACTTCGCCGGGATTGGGCGGTCCAGCTGCCAGGTGATATTCATCGGCCTGCTGCCTGTGTGCTTCACGTAGTTTGCCGTGCCCAGATAGGTGTACGCCTCCGCGCCGCCGGTCATACGGTCCGCCTTAAACTCACGGACAAACAGCAGTACCTTACTGCCGCGTTCCTTATGGTGGATATAGCGTTGACCGGTGGGCGAATTCTCCGCCGTGGTGCTCTGGCTCTGCCAATGGAACAAGCTCTCATTGATGGAATAATCGTTGTACATGGTGGTTGGCGAATAGTCCTTGTCCGCCTTGTTCAGCGTTACAAAGAATACGTCTAACTGTTTGTCCGGCAGCCATTTAACGCCCTCACGAACGGTGGACGGCTTCATAAAGTCCAGAGCCACCAAGAGCTGGTCGCGGGTATAGGTGCAGTGCAGATCCAACGGGCAGTCGA
>ERZ827423.1994-NODE-1994-length-17598-cov-3.429687_pt1 | contig 17598 bp, 17 predicted proteins | sample MGYA00519775_ERZ827423 | MGnify/ENA primary metagenome ERZ827423 (study PRJEB31778, sample SAMEA3449296) | human gut metagenome | biome: human gut; feature: human-associated habitat; material: faeces | place: United Kingdom | collected 2010/2012 ...
TAGTTTCGGAATGTTTCCAGCACTGCGTTTACGTCCTCCTGCACTTCCTCCGCCGGCATATCGTAAGCTTTTCCGAGCCGTTTTGCAATCTCTTTTGCAGATACGGCATCGCCGGTCTGCTCGTGAATAAAAGCTGCTGTTTCACTCAGTGTGAGTACCTGATTCATCTTTTCCGCCGTCGCCCCATATGGAATCAGAACATATTCGTCTGCAATCTGTCTGAGTACAAAATCACCTTTTCTGGTCATTTTTATCTCCATTCACTTAAGTTTTGCTTTTCTTCCTGACGGCAGGAAAAAGCAATCATACTAATAATTTTATTATAGCTCTAACCTATTACATTGTAAACTATATTTTACTTTTTATTGATATCTGTAATAAAGTTTTATTTCTCTGCACTTTCTTTTTCCATTTTGTGATATACTAAAACATATTTGAAAAATCTTTTCCCCAAAGGAGTATCTTATGCAGCCGCTTGATGCCGTTTATTTACAGATTTTGAAAAATTTATGCACAGATTCATCTGATCCCGTCACGCTTACCGGTGTGGATGCTTCCGCTTTATACCGCCTTGCGGAAAAACACTGTTCACTTCCGTTTCTTCTGCCATATTTTGAACAGCAGCCGCAGTTTTCTGCTCTCAAACAGCAGACGAAGCAGATGCTGCTCTCCTATTATCAGCTGGAACATTTTACACGCCTTACTTTTTCGCTCCTCCTTGCGGAGAAGATTCCCTGCTTTCTCTTAAAGGGCATCAGTCTCGCCGCCAATTATCCCATTCCCGAATATCGGAAGCTGGGAGATCTGGATCTTTATATTCCCGAAAAAGATGCTTTTTCCCGTGCCTGCCGGATTCTTAACGCTCATGGCTACACGGAGGAGCCGGAGGAGAGCGATCACCATGTCACCTACCGCTTCACTTTTCCCGAGACTGGCCGCTCCTTTACGCTGGAACTCCATTACCGCATCGTCGGTATTTATCAGTTTTCCCGGGCCAATGAACTGGTGGACGAAATTTTTTCCGCCAGTCATCTGAAACCATCTTTCGTGGAACTCTACGGTCAGACCTATCCGGTACTGCCGCCAACGGAAAATGTGTTTTACATGCTGCATCACATGCTCAAGCATTACCTCTACAGCGGTTTTGGCAGCCGTCTGCTCTGCGATTTCACTCTGTATCTGGAACGTTATGCCTCCGAGGTTAATTTTGAAAAAATCCACTTCTGGTGCCGGGAATCGAAAATTTTTCATCTGTATGAGCTGATTCTGGAATCCTGCCGTATTTATTTCGGTCTTTCTGCCTCCATTGATCCGCAGGTTCACTGCTCTGCCTCTGACTGTGCCATTTTTCTGGAAAAAATTCTCGCAGACGGCGATTTCGGCAGTGATACACAGAGAAAAATTGTCAGCAGCGGTTCCTACCAGCACACCGGTATCCATGCCTGGTTCCACGAAGGCCATATTCAGATGAAGCTGCGGTTCCCAAAGCTTCATAAATGCGTACTTCTCTGGCCGGTTCTCTGGGTCATCACATTTTTCTGTTTCCTGTCCAACACCTACCGTATCCGCCACACGACACTGCGGCAGACGCTGGCAGACTTCCGGGCCGATAACCGGAAGACCAAGCTGTTAAAAATCTTCGACAACAACGATTTGCAATAAAACGAAAAACGAGTAAGCGAACGTCTCCCCTGTTCACTTACTCGTTTTTCTGTTCTGTCAATCTATGGGAATGCGTCTTCCCTCTGCCTATCCCCTTGCAAAGGTTCCACGCCTGTTTTTAATAAAAATGCTGATATCCGATCTGAATTCCGCTGCCGTAGCCGCTGTTGAAATACAGGCATCCGCCAACCGGGCTCTCACCTGCAAGTGCAGCCTGTGCAGCTGCGTAACAGTCACTTCTCGCTCCGCGTGCGAGCACACTCTGGAAAGTTCCGGTCGCAACCGGTGTAAACTGTCCACTCTGATAAATAACGCCGGAAATGCTGTTCGGAAAGGAACCGCTGTTGACACGGTTTACTACAACCGCTCCGACTGCCACCATTCCTGTGTAGCTCTCGCCGCCTGCCTCGCACTCGATCAGTGCTGCAAGCATTGCCACATCATTGCTGTCTGCGGAAATTACCGATGCACTGCCTGCTGTGGAGGCTGCTGCTGCGCTGCTTGCCGCACAGGCCTGTGATGCCTGGTATTCCTCCATGGAAACAGCACCTTTTAACTCCTCTGAAAGTGTCACATAGTCTCCATGAACATATGCGCTGCTTCCGCTGTACTGGATCTGATACCAGTCAGCCTCTTCGCCGAATATGCTGACTTCACCATTCTGTGTCAGTGTTCCAACCTGCGCGGAATCTGTGGATGCTGCCTCACGGACACGAAGGCTGTCCGCCTGAACAACTCCGGTGATACCGCACATATTGCGGTAATGTGCTTTTGCCTCTTCCCCAAATACCAGATATTCATTCTTTATGTAGCCTTCTACACCATTGGAAGAGATCTTGCTCCACTCGTCTCCTTTTTCTGTTACAGTAACCGCATAGCCCGGCATCAGAACTCCGACGATCTCGGAATCTGCGTTTGCCTCGCTGCGGATGTTGACATATCCTTCTACGTTTGCTGCAGCCATTGTGCTCCAGTCTGTTTTATTTAAAATGGTTTCTTCCTTTGTCTCTGCTTTTACGGGTGCAGCCATGATGACAGTCAGTGTGAGCACGCTCCCCAGGATGCCCGGCACATAACTTTTTTTGAATGTCATACTTACCTCCTGAACAATTATTACGTTTTTGTTACATCTTGTTACAAACCGATTCTACCAGTGTTACATCTTTTTGTCAACTGGAACATTTCGACAACATTCCTGTCTTTTTCCATCGTTTTTTTCATAGAACCCACAATTTTTCACCACTTTTCCGCTTTTTTGACGAATTGGATCGGTTTTTATTCCCACTTTTTCTTCTGCATGCGGCCTGCCTGGAATACTTTTCCGTGTCTTGTTTCCTTCTTTTTATTTTGCTTTTGTTTCACATTCTGCCCTTTCTGCCCTCTTTTTCCGCAAATATTTTTTAAGAAATTGTGACAATTCTTTTTCTATTTTTCGACATGCATTACAAACCTTTTCCACTTTTGACGCATTTTCAAATTTTCTTTTAACTTTTTATTTTTACATGATATTTCTTTCTACATATGGTATAATCTTTAAAAAGAAAGAAAATTTATATTTTATCAATTATTTTTCTTTCAATTTATACGTGAAACTTACCGCAGGAAAATAAAACAGACCGACATTAGAAACCGATCAGGTGAAAGGAGGATGTCATATGTTACACAGCACACAGACAACGAAAAAACACACAGGAAATTTGATTCTGAGATTCGGAATGGCAGGCCTCCTGGCGGCCGGATTATTTTTTTCCGCTCCGTATTCGGCAGCAGCCGAGACAGTTCCAAGTGCAGAAAATACAGACGCCGGTGAAATTACCATTCACTTCACCCATTACGATGCACAGGACCTGGAATTCTATCTGAACACCGATCAGGCGGCTCTTGCTTTTACCGATGCTGCCCTGACATTTCAGGATTCCACAATGGATGCGCCGGTCACCATGTCATATCTTTCCGATGATGGTTCCTATGTCCTGTATCAGAACAGCGAACCGGTCGAGGAAGTAAACGGAACGTTCTCCGTATCGATGGTTACGGAACCTGGCTACACACTGGATATGGATCAGATTTCCTTCTATGTTAATGGACAGGCCGTTTCCAATGGCGGTTCCGTTGTGATTACGGATTCTTCGGCGGCGATGACTTCTCTTGTTTACTGTACCGCAATCCCGGAAACACCGGCAACTGACCCGGAGCCATCTCTTCCAGAAGAGCCATCTGCACCGGAAGTTCCGGAAGAACCGGCCGCTCCAGAACCATCCGTTCCGGAACAGCCATCCGCACCGGCAGAAACCCCGACCGTGGTACAGCCATCTGCTTCGGAACAGCCGGCACAGGAAAATATTCTTCCGGAAACCGCAGCTCCTGCATCCAAAACCGCACCGGAACAGGTTCCTGCATCCGAACCGATCTCAGCAGAACCGATTGCCAGCGCAGTTGTTACAGAAGACGAAGAAGTTGATCTTTCCACCATCCACCCGGAAGTTACCGCATCCGCTGTTACTTCTTCCAGCCAGCTTCCAGCTGCAACGCAGATTGTACCATCTGGCAGAACAACAGACCCGGATGCACAGATTCTTACTTCGGAAACTGCAGCTCTTGAAAATGCCGCACAGGCCGAGAATACACAGACTGCACACACAGGAATCGGCTCCTGGTTCCATCAGCGAACAAATCAGATCCTCGCAGTCATGATTGCTGTGATCCTGCTTCTGATCCTGATCGAATCACTTCTGGCACTAAAGGATTCCATGAATCAGGAAAGATCGCATCGCTTCTATTAAAAATAAGGTCCATAATAAAAAATAAGCATACAAAAAGAAGGAACGTATCTCATGAAACATGGGATACGTTCCTTCTCTTATATTATTTTTTATCCTCTTTTTTTCGCAGCCGCTTTCTGAATCTCACAGAAATCGTGCAGCGCCTGACGGCCGATTTTTACAATTTTACGGATGTTGATGGAATTTGTTCCTCCCTGACGCGGCTTGAAGCTGATCGGGATGAAACGGATTTTCCGGTGAAAATACGCTCCGAAGGCAGTCAGCAGTGCGTTCGGCAGATTGTAGTTTTCCGGCATCAGCGGCAGATACTCGGCCACGTAGTCTGTTTTCATCAGACGGAACGGGGCATTTGCATCCGGCACGGATACGTGGAAATAGGTCCAGAGCACCGCGCACAGCACTTTTTCCACGACAGCGCGGGAAAAGCCGTCGCCGCGGCTTGTGCGGTTTCCGAAAATGGCGTCGTAGCCCTCGCGGATCTGCCAGAACTTTTCGAACTCCTCCGGATCGGTCTGACCGTCGGAATCGGTCTGGAAGATATAGTCCGCACCGTTTTCAAGTGCATAGCGGTAGCCGTACAGAACGGTGGAACCGTGGCCGCCGTTTGGCTTCGTCAGCACGGTGAGCAACGGGTGGGTTTCGCACTCTGCTGAAGCAATTTCATACGTATCGTCGCGGCTTCCGTCGTTGATGATCACAAGACGGGACGCACCGCCGCCGTTATGCTTCTCCACGACGGGACACCATTCCTCGATCGTTCTTTTGATATTTTCCGACTCATTATAGGCTGGTATTACAATATATAAGGTATCCATTGGTATTCTCCTTGCATTTCCTTCCATCCATTATACAGGATTTCTTTTCATTGCGAAAGATGCACTCATGGAGAAAATTTCCCAGTACCGTTCGTTTGTTATTCTTCCCACAGTTTCTGCGGATAACGGCCCTCGTCTTTTAATTTCTGCAGTGCTGCCATGACATTTTCTTTGTCTTCTTTGTACGTTACGCCGTACCAGTTATCATAGGAGCGGAGTACGGTGACTTCCGCTTTTTTCTCCTGCAGCAGTTCATCGACAACGAACGGCAGGAAGTATTCGCCTTTTAACGGGTTGGTTTTGTATACATTCTCGAGGAACGGCAGGAAGCGGCGTTTCAGCTCGATCAGAATGCTCGGTGTGAAGCCCCAGAGGTTCATGGAAACGATGGTTCCCTGCGGCAATCCGGTCCAGGTTGCGCCGTCATCCTCGGTGTATTCGGCCTGTCCGCCGTGGTTTTCGATTCTTGTGCGCTCATGAATGCCGACAAGGTGGTTCTGGTCGTCTGCGGTGCAGATGCCGCGGGCTACGTGGCCATTGTCGGTCAGGGTTTTGTACAGGTCGTAGGCAACCATCGCGTACTGATAGGTCGCGCCGTCCTGCTCGGTTGTCAGCTGACGGTAGATCTCCTCGAATGCCGTTCTTCCATAATAATCATCGGAATTGATGACTGCGAACGGTGCGCCGTCGATGGCTTCTGCCGCACAGAGAATCGCATGACCGGTTCCCCACGGTTTGACGCGGCCTTCCGGCACTTCGTAGCCTTTCGGGAGAACGTCGAGTTCCTGGTAAACATACTCTACATCCATGTATTTCTCAATTCGCTTGCCGATGCCCTCGCGGAATGCCTCGTCGATGGCTTTTTTGATGATAAAGATGACTTTCTCAAAACCTGCCTGTTTTGCATCATAAATGGAAAAGTCGATAATCATATTTCCGTACGGGTCAACTGGATCAATCTGTTTTAATCCGCCGTAACGGCTTCCCATTCCTGCTGCCATGATGACTAATACTGGTTTTTTGCTCATGATGTTCTCTCCTTTTTATTCTCCAAAATAAGCTTTTAATCTCTCCGCAAAGTCTGCCGGGATTTCTCTTTCAAATGGAAATGGTTCTGCATCCGCCAGATACTCGGCGATTTCGCCCAGGACACCGGCGCTCCGGTTCAGTGACCAGGCGGAGATCCAGTCGATCGTATCGTGGCAGGTGTGCATGCCGAAACCATCGCGGTTCAGCGTCATCGCCGGGATGCCCTTCCATGCGAAGGTGTTGGAATCGCTGCTCCAGATGTTGTTGATAAGCGATACGCCTTTGTCCGCCTGTTTTAAGTGCTCCATGATCACGTCGCATGCCTCTTTCGTTGCTGCCACGCCAAGCACGGTTCCGCCGATGGCCTGTCCGGCGAGGTCGACGTTCATGTTGAAGCGGTGCTGCGCCAGCTCGGCCTCATGCGCTTTCACATACGCCCGGCTTCCGCAGAGACCCAGCTCCTCCGCGCCGAACCAGATGCATTCCAGTGTCCGTTTCGGGCGGTTTTCGGCGAAGTAGTGTGCCAGCTCCATGATGATCGCTGCGCCCGCCATGTTGTCGTATGCACCAGGTCCCTGCGGAACGGAATCGTAATGAGCCGTCAGCGTCAGGATTTCCTCTGGCTGCTCGGTTCCCGGGATGCGCAGGATGATATTTTTCGACGTTCTCCTGATTTTTTTCTGCTGTAAAACGAGGCGTGCACGGCTCGCTCCCCGTTCTACCAGTTCCATCGCATCAAGATAATGAATGACGGCGCACGGCAGTTTCGGATTTTTTACGCCGCGCAGGGTGCGGTAGTCCGGCAGACGGTCCTCATCTTTGTCCAGCGGCGTTCCGGTCAGGATCAGAAATCCGACGGCTCCTGCTTTTTCCAGTTTTTCATAGTTTTCTGCATTGGCACCGCCGTTGATCAGGACGATTTTCCCTTCTGCATGGGAAAGGCTGACCGGGTCGCCGTTTTCTACGTAGAGGAATGGTGCCTCCACGCCTTCCGGAGCGGTATTGGCTGCCGCGAAGCAGCCGCGGACGGTGTATGTTTTCTCATATGGCTCTGTGACCGTAAAGACAGCTTCGTCAACCTGCCATGTCTCAATCTCGAACGGCTCGCGGCGGATCTGCAATTCGCCCTGCCCCCATTTTTCTGCGATTTCAGAAAGTTCTTTTTCGATCCGGCAGGCCGCTTTTTCTTCGCCTTCCGTTCCGGCTTCGCGGATGTAGTTAAACTGGCTGACGAACGCATACTGCCGCTGGCCGCTGATGGTATTTGCTTTCATAATAATGTTATGTCCTTTTCTTTTCTTTTTTTATTTTCTTAAAGTTCTTCCAGTACCGCTCTCGCGCTGCGCACGGCTTTGACGTCCGTGCGGTAGAGGGTGTATTCGCTTAAGGATGGAAGTCCCATGTTCACATTTTCTTTCCGATACTGCATCGGGCTCGCCAGTTCGATTTTTCCGGACATGTGGTAGGCGGTCACGCCGGTTTTCGGATACAGCTCGCGGATCGCATCCGCGCAGATACCGCCGCCCGCCTGAATACGGATGCGTCCCGCCGCCTGGCGCTGCAGTTCGGCGAGAAGCTCTGCTCCTTTTACCGCACTGTTCTGCTGACCGGAGGTAAGAATGGTGTTCATACCGAGCGATACCGCCTGCTCAAGCGCTTCTTTGGGATCGCGGCAGACATCGAACGCGCGGTGCAGCGTCACAGACATGCCGTTTGCCGCCTCCATCAGCTGTTCCATCGCTGTCATATTCATTGTTCCATCCTCTTTCAGCACGCCGATCACAACGCCCTCTGCACCGAGTTCGCGATACATCGCAACTTCCTCGCGAATTTCTTCTAATTCATATGGGGTGTAGCAGAAATCCCCGAACCGCGGGCGGATCAATGCATGAATCGGAATGGTTGTCTGTCTGCGGATCACCTCAAACAGCTTCGGACTCGGCGTTGTTCCGCCGATCACCAGATTCTGACACAGCTCCAGCCGGCTCGCTCCGCCTTTTGCCGCCGCAAGCGCCGACTCCGCCGAGTCCACGCAGACTTCCAGGATATAATCGTTCATAAAATTCCCTCTGTTTTCGTAAGTTTTCTTTCTCTATCATACCCTATTTAGGGCGATTAGGAAAGAGCTTCTTTGGTTCACTTTCGTTCACTTCTGCTTCTGATGCAGATATTTTTCTCTCGTTGCCATGCCGCCGCGAATGTGGCGTTCAGACTTGTTCACATCCAGAATTTTTCTTGCCTCTGCCGCCAGACCCGGATTCACTTGTACCAGACGTGATGTCAGATCCTTATGCACGGTACTTTTGCTCACTCCGAATTTTTTCGCCGTCTGCCGTACGGTCGCTTTCGTCTCAATCATGTAAATTGCTGTCTCCACAGCACCCTCTTCGATATAGTCCCTCACAAAAAGCCTCCGAAGACGCTGTTTTTACAGTGTATTCGGAGGCTATGATGGGTATGTCTTCTATTTTATTATTTGTAATATACCCATACCGCTTTTGTCTGTTCCAGCACCTGATCGATATCCCAGGTTTTTTCGGAATTTTTTCTGCTGTTTGGGTCGTTGATTTTCAGTCTGCCATTCTGCAATCCGGTAAGAACGATAAAATGACCGTTGCTGGTAAACTCCCCGGGTCCCATCAGGGCAATGATGGGGTTTCCGGCCTGCAGGTTGTTTTCCACCCGTTCCCGTTCCACAGGGATTTCTTTGCTGGAAAGGCCGATCTGCCGGGCTCCTTCCAGCATCAGAGACCAGGCGGTTCCGCTGCCGTCGGATGCCCAAAAGCTGCCGCGCCAGCTGCCAGATCTGCTGGCCCGCAAACCAGATCACAAAGAGCCAGATGGCCCACATGCCCATGAGCAGCCGCTCCACGATCTGGCCCTTCCAGAGATCGTCAAACTGCAGCGCCGCCCACACGGCCCACAGCAGCACCGCCAGGGCGGTCCGCCGCGCGGTCCGCCGCACCGCGGCGCAGCTCGCCGGAGAGGCGCCCGTCCTTGATGAACATGATGCGCTCGCAGTAGCTCGCCGACGTGGCGTCGTGGGTCACCATGAGGATCGTCTGCCCCTCCCGGTTGACGGCCTCGAACAGCTCCAGCAGCCGGGCGGAGGCCCGGGAGTCCAGGGCGCCGGTGGGCTCGTCCGCCAGCACCAGCTCCGGGTCCGTAATGAGGGCCCGGGCCACCGCCGCCCGCTGCTTCTGGCCGCCGGAGACCTCGTAGGGGTACTTGGTCAAAATGTCTGTAATCCCCAGCTGGTCCGCGATGGGGCGGAGCTTTTTCTGCATGGCCCGGTAGTCCGTCCCCGCCAGCACCAGGGGCAGATAGATATTGTCCTGGAGGGAGAAGGTGTCCAGCAGGTTGAAGTCCTGGAACACGAACCCCAGGTGGGACCGGCGGAAGGCCGCCAGGTCCCGCTCCCGGATGGCGGAGAGGGGCTTGCCCTCCAGTAAAACCTCCCCGGCGGTGGGGCGGTCCAGAGCCGCCAGGATGTTCAGCAGGGTGGTCTTGCCGGAGCCGGACTCCCCCATGATGGCCACGTACTCCCCCGGCTCCACGGAGAAGCTGACGTTGGACAGGGCCTGGACCTGGTTTCCGCCGAAGCGGGTGGTGTAGATTTTCTGTACATGCTGTACTTCCAGCAGTGGCATTGCGATTCCTCCTCATATCGGGATCATGCCTCTATTGTAGCCGAAGGGCCGGACTGTCTGCCATGGATTTGGCTTACAGTCCGGCCCGATTCCTTACAGTTTTGTCACATTGGGTCATTCCACCACCCGGCGGCCCCGGGAGAGGTCCAGCCGCACCAGCGTCCCCTGCCCGGGGCGGGAGACGATGGAGATGCTGTGGTTCAGCCGGTCCATCACCCGGCGGCACAGGTACAGCCCGATGCCGGTGGACTTCTTGTCCTCCCGGCCGTTGTAGCCGGTGAAGCCCTTCTCGAACACCCGGGGCAGGTCCTCCTCCCGGATGCCGATGCCGTTGTCGGCGATGACCAGCGTCTCCCCGTCGCCGTAGACGCGGATGCGGCCTCCGGCGGGGGTGTATTTCAGGGCGTTGGACAGCACCTGCTCCACCACGAAGGAGAGCCACTTCTCATCCGTCAGCACCGTCCGGCCTGTCTCCTGGAGGTCCAGGGTGATTTTCTTCAGAATGAACATCCGGGCGAACTTCCGCACCGCCTGCCGGAGCAGGCCGTCCAGGTCCGTGTCCCGGAGGACGTAGTCGGTTGATTCGCTGTCCAGCCGCAGGTAGCCCAGCACCATCTCCACGTACTGCTCGATCTTCAGGAGCTCCACCTCCACCTCCGCCCCCACGGCGCCGGGATTCTCCTGCAGCAGCAGCCGGGCGGCGGCAATGGGGGTCTTGATCTGGTGGGCCCAGAGGGTGTAGTAGTCCGTCATGTCCTCCAGCCGGTCCCGGTTCTCCGCCGCCAGGCGCACCCGGTCGGCGCAGACCGCCCGGAGCAATGCCTGGTAGTCCGCCTCCAGCGCGCCCCGGGGCGGCGGCAGGGGCAGGACAGACTCGTGGACCTTCCGCAGCAGCCCCTCCAGCTCCCGGTGCCGCCGGAGAAAGGCGGAGTACCCCAGGGCGAACAGGAGCAGTCCCAGTGCCAGGCAGAGGAGGCCCGCGTAGGCCACCGCCTCCACCGGCAGGTCATACAGGGCGAACACGGCGGCGAACACCGCCACCGCTCCGGCCAGCAGCAACAGCAGCTTCCACTGGCGTTTCAAGTAGGCTGTCAGCATATGCTCACCCCTCCACCAGATACCCGGCGCCCTTCCGGGTGCGGATGAAATCCGGCAGGCCCGCCGCCTCCAGCTTCCGCCGCAGCCGGGCGATGTTCACCGTCAGGGTGTTCTCGTCCACAAAGCTGTCGGACTCCCACAGCCGGGTCATCAGGGCGTCCCGGCTGACGATCTCCCCCTTGTGCTCCAGGAGGAGCTGGAGGATGCGGCACTCGTTCCGGGTCAGCTCCACCCGCTGGCCGCGGGCGTCCAGCGTCCCGTCGGACACGTTCAGCACCGCCCCGCCGCAGGAGAGCAGGTGGGACGGCGGGCCGAAGTCATAGGCCCGCCGCAGCAGGGCCTGGACCTTGGCGGAGAGGACCTGTAAATCAAAGGGCTTTGCCAGCAGGTCGTCCCCGCCCAGCTGCATGGCCATCACCACATTCACATTGTCTGACGCGGAGGTGAGGAACAGAATGGGCACCTGGGAGACCCGGCGGATCTCCTGGCACCAGTGGTAGCCGTTGAAGAAGGGGAGGGAGATGTCCAGCAGCACCAGATGGGGGTCAAAGGCGGCGAACTCCGAGAGTACGTCGTCGAACCGCTCCGCGCAGCGGACGGTGTAGCCCCAGCCCTCCAGGTGGCGGCGGATGACCCCGGCGATGGCCCCGTCATCCTCCACGATGAAAATGCGGTACATGGACCCCTCCTCTCCCGTCTGGTCAGTCCAGCTCCAGGGACTCCAGCTGGGAGATGATCTCCTGCTGGCGCTCATAGAACAGCAGCTCCTGGTTGTGGGCGAAATACGCATCGCAGCCGTAGCGGCTGATGAAGGTCGCGGTATAGTAGTTGATGGTCAGCTCCGTCACCAGGATCAGCAGCTCCTGGCCCTCCGGGAACACCTCCTCGCAGAAGGCGAAGAGGTTGTTCAGCCGCTCTCCGGCGGTCCTGGCCTGGGCCTTCAGGTCCTGGACCATCTGGTCGAAGTCCGCCTTCACCGCGGCAAAGCCCGCCGCATTGTCCGCGGCCTGCCCGGCCAGGGCCCGCTGCCGATCCAGGGCGGCGATCACAAGGCGGCGGGACCGCTCCGCCTCCTGGGAGAGGCTGCCGGACCGCTTGCCGGTGTCGATGCGGGTCTTCTGCAGGCGCACCTGCTCCTCCAGCAGGGCGGGCAGATCCGCTTCCGGCGCGGCCAGGGCGGCCTTCACGCCCTTCAGGACGGCCAGCAGCTCCCGCAGCATCTCCTCCCGCTCCACCACGGCCCGGGTCTCGTCGGTGACGGCGTCCAGCAGCAAGCCCAGCAGAGACAGCCGTTCGTCGAACTTGGCGGCGGAGGCCCGCTGGCGGATGGCCTTGGTGGCCTTGCCGGCGAGGATCTTGTCCACCTGGTAGTCGCTGCGGTATTTGTTGAACAGGTCGTAGTAGACGGCGAACTCCTTGGCGATCTTGGGGTTCTGGAGATACTGGATGATGAGCTTCTCGTCCACCGGCAGATGGTTCCGCTCGTACAGATGGATCATCTGGCTCAGGTCGTCCCAGCCCCGGGCGGTGACGAACCGCTTGCCGTTCACCGTGGACTCCACCTTGTAGAAGTCGCCCTTTCGGATCTCCAGGTACGTCATCACCGCCGGGTGGACGTGCTTCTGATAGGCGAACTCCTTCCAGGCGTCGAAGTCCGGCTCCACGTCGATGCGCTTGAGCCGGTCCCAGGTGACGATGTCGAACTCCCGGACGGAGCGGTTGTACTCCGGCGGGTTGCCAGCGGTGACCACAATCCACCCCTCCGGCACCCGGTGGCGGCCGAAGATCTTGTATTGCAGGAATTGCAGCATGGAGGGGGCCAGGGTCTCGCTGACGCAGTTGATCTCGTCCAGGAAGAGGATGCCCTCCCGCTTGCCGGTGGCCTCCATGGTCTCGTAGACGGAGGCGATGATCTCGCTCATGGTGTACTCGGAGACCTGGTACTCCTTGCCGTCAAAGACCTTCTTCTCGATGAAGGGCAGGCCCAGGGCGCTCTGCCGGGTGTGGTGGGTCATGGAGTAGGACACCAGGCACACGTCCAGCTCCTGGGCGATCTGCTCCATGATGGCGGTCTTGCCGATGCCCGGAGGGCCCATGAGGAACACGGGCCGCTGTTTTTCCACAGGCACCGCGTAGCTGCCGAACTCATCCTTGGTGAAGTACGCCGTCATGGCGTTTTTGATCTGTTCCTTGGCCTCTTTGATATTCATGGCTGTTCCACCTGACTTTCCTCAGTATCGATATGGTTCAAAGGGCAAATTCCGTGTCCAGGAAATCCGCACCGGCGTCCCGGGCCTGCCGGGGCCAGCGGCGGTTGCAGTAGTCCAGGAGAAAGGCGGTGGCCTCTGTCAGACGGCTGCGCAGCAGCAGGTCCACCGCGGCCCGGCAGTTGTCCTGGTCCAGAAAGCCCAGGTCCGCCAGATGCAGCAGCTGGCGCCGCAGGGCGTCGTTGTCCGCCAGGGACAGATTCTGCCGCAGATAGTCCAGATAGTGCGCCTTGGGCCGCATATGCCGGTAGTCGTTGGCGCCGCCGTTGGTGTAGAACTCCTGGTAGGAGTGGCCCCGCAGCAGGGCCAGGGCGTAGATCAGCCGTTCCTCGCCGGTGAAGCGGTCCTCCGGCCGGTAGCAGGCGTCGATCCCCGGGCTGTAGGGCGCCTCCGCCAGGGAGCGGCCCACATAGAAGGCGTATTCCAGCCGCTTCAGCTGGGCGTAGCCCTGGCACAGGAAGATGTTCTCCCGGGAGGTGTCCTGCCGGACGGTGCCATTGGCGGCCCGCTCGTCCAGGGCGGCCATCAGGGGCTCCCAGTGGGCCAGGGTGTGGATGGGGCGCATATGGGGCGCTGTGATGGCGGTCAGCGCCGGGGAGATGGGGCGGGCGCCGATGGCATTGGTGGCCAGCCGGAAGAGAAAGGCCTCCTCATCCGCCAGCTTCTCCGTCAGCCAGTCCAGGCTGTCCTGAAAGGCGAACACGTCCGCCGTGCCGCCGTACTCCACCACCCGGAGGTTTTCGAAGCGGTTCAGGCCGTAAAAGGCCTCCACCTCCGGGGGGATCACCAGGACCTCCACACCCCGCAGGGCGGGCACGGCCCTGGCGCTGATCCGGACCACCGGGCCGCCGGGCTCCGCCACGGCCCGGCAGCCCTCGACCCGCAGACATTCCACTTGTGTTTCCATGACTCAGATCTCCTCGCTCTGCAAGACCAGCTTGATGGCCCACACCGGCACGTCCGGAGCGTCGTACCCGTCGTCCAGAAAGACGAAGGCCGCGTCGTAGTCCGGCTTTTTCTCCGGGAAGATGCCCCGGCCGTCGGTGAAGTAGATCATGCCCTTGAGGTTGGTGAACTCCCCCGCCTGGATCAGCTCGTCCACATACTGGAACACCGGACGGAAGTCCGTGCCGCCGAAGCCGTGGAGCTGCATGGTGTCCAGATAGGTGTCGAAGTCCTTCTGGCTGGTGATCTTCCGGTCCTCCTGGATCTCCGCGTCGCACTGGATGATGTGGAGGTTGATCTTGGTGAAGAAGTTCTCCTGCTGGCGCAGGATGTTGTAGGTCTTGGTGACGAACCGCTGCACCAGATCGCCGCTGACGGAGCCGGAGGTATCGATGGCGATGACGAATTCCTTGATCCGCCGGACCTCCTTGTACTCCAGCGGCTCCACCAGGGGCATATTGCCGTACAGGGACAGACCGTAGGTATAATAGATATAGTCAAACTCGTCCTGGTTCACCTGGGTGACCTCTCCCAGGCTGGCGTAGCGGCGGAGAAAGTCGGCGTAGTCGTAGGTCTCCCGGTTTACCGCCTTCAGCTCCTGGACCAGATTTCCGGCGTCGGTGCCGTGGCGGCGGGAGATGGTCTCCAGGTCCACCTGGAGCCGCTCGCTGATCTCCCGCCAGGTCTGTTCCAGATCCTGTCTCTGCCGCTCCGTGCCGGACTTGGGCGTGGTCCGGCTGCCCTGGCCGCCCCGGCCGGACTTCTGCTTGCCGGGGGTGCCGGTCTCCGGCGTCCGGCCGGTGGACTGGCCGCCTCCTCCGGTGCCCTGGCCGCTCTTCACCGGCAGGTACCACGCCCGGTGATCGTCCGCCAGGAAGGGCTCCCGCAGCCGGGCGATCTGATCGTCGGAGAGGTGCCGGTCCAGGAAGTAGCGATAGAGCTTTTCCGCCGTCAGGGGCCGGACCTGGGAGCGGAGCTCCTTCAGTGTCTCCTCCTGGGCATAGGCCCGGTTGCAGGCGGCGCTGTCCAGATGGAGGTCCGCGATGGCGCTCTCCACCGCGATGTCACAGGCCAGGTCCCAGCACCGCCGGTTGATGTTGGCGCTGGTGAACAGATGGCGGAACACGCAGTGGAGCACGATGTGCAGGTAGTCCCGCACGTTCCGGCCCCGCTCCTGCTTGTACATGGACAGGACGTAGTACGTGTCGTAAAACAGGTGCTGGCCGTCCGTGGCCAGGGTGCCGGGGTAGGAGGTCAGCTGGAACTGGCTGAGGGCCAGATCCAGAAACCGCAGGTTCACCAGCAGGGTGTTCCGGGTCAGCCGCAGAATATTCTGGGCCAGGGCGTCCGCCTGGCGGAATTTTTCCACATGATCTTCCATAAGCACAACTCTTCCCAAAAGGGCGCCGGGCGCCCGATGTTCTGACCTTATATTCTACCATGGGCCCACCCCCAATGCAAGCGGAACCCGGCGGGGGAGGGCGCCGGCATCTTGCGCCCGGGGCCGGGAGATGGTATGATAAGACCGCACGAACACAAGAGATGGAGTGGAGACATGAAGAAGCTGGTCGTTGGAATCTTAGCCCATGTGGACGCGGGGAAGACCACGCTGTCCGAGGCGCTGCTGTACCAGAGCGGCGCCCTGCGGCGTCTGGGCCGGGTGGACCACCAGGACGCCTTTCTGGACACGGACGCCATGGAGCGGGAGCGGGGCATCACCATCTTCTCCAAGCAGGCGGAGTTCTCCCTGGCGGACACAGAGGTGACCCTGCTGGACACCCCGGGCCATGTGGATTTCTCCGCAGAGACGGAGCGGACCCTCCAGGTGCTGGACTGCGCCATTCTGGTGATCAGCGGCACCGACGGCGTCCAGGCCCACACCCGCACCCTCTGGCGTCTGCTGGAGCGGTACCATGTCCCCACCTTCCTCTTTATCAACAAAATGGATCTGGCGGGGGCGGACCGCTCCGCCGTGCTGGCGGGGCTGAAGCAGCACTTGAGCCCCGGCTGCGTGGATTTCAGCGGGGAGCGGGACGAATCCTTCCGGGAGGAGGCCGCCGTCTGCGACGAGACGGTGCTGGAGCGGTATCTGGACACCGGGAATCTGACGGACGGCGACCTGCGGCAGATGGCGGCAGAGCGAAAGCTGTTCCCCTGCTGGTTCGGCTCCGCCCTGAAATTGGAGGGCGTCACGGAGTTCCTGGAGGGGCTGGAACAGTATGCCCCCGTCCCGGCCTACCCGGCGGAGTTCGGCGCCCGGATCTATAAGATCGCCCGGGACAGCCAGGGGGCCCGCCTCACCTATCTGAAAGTTACCGGCGGCACGCTGCGGGTGAAGGACCTGGTGACCAACCGGCGGGCCGGACTGCCGGAGGATCGGGTGTGGTCGGAGAAGGTGGATCAGATCCGGTTCTACTCCGGAGAGAAATACCGTCTGGCGGAGCAGGCCCCGGCGGGGAGCGTGTGCGCCGTTACCGGATTGAGCCGCACGCTGCCCGGCGAGGGGCGGTACACCCGTCCCTCGACCAGGTACTCCGCGTCGCCCTCCAGGAAGCAGTACACCTCGTAGGAATGGTGGCAGTGCAGGTCGTATTCCCCGGTCGGCGTGCGGCTGACCGTGTGATGGATGTAGATCCTCCCGTCGTCCCAGGACGCGTTCACGCGCTCACCTCCCCCTTCCTGCGCTTTGCTTCTATTATAGCCAAGGATGGTGAGATTTGCAATGTCATTCGCCCGATTTGCAAACAAAAAACATCCGTTTCATGGTATACTAAGAGTGGAAAACGGTGCATCACGCACCAGAAAAAGGAGCGAACAGGATGGCTGATTATCAGGAATACCGGCGGCGGGTGCTGCACCGGCGGTGGCGTCGGCGCTTTATGGCGGCAGGGCTGCTGTTTCTGCTGGTGCTGCTGGGGGCGGTGAGCGTGATGTGGAAGCGCCTGCACCGTGACCCGGCCCAGACACGGCAGGACACCATCCTGCAGGAGATCACGGAGGACAACACCTGGAACACGCTGCAAAATGCGCCCACCCGCCCGCTCACGGTGCAGACGCTGTCTACTGGCACCACGACGGCGCTGGACTTCCGCATGGCGGCGCTGCCCCGCACCGCCCCGGTGGAAAAAAGCTGGTTCTCACAGGTAAGCTTTGTGGGCGACAGCCTGACCCAGGGCATGCAGATGTACGACACCGGCCTGCCGGGTGCCATGTTCTGCGCCTACCGGGGGGTGGGCCCCAATGCCATCGTCAACGGCACCAGCTGCAAGCGGGCCGACGGCGTAGCCGAAGTGCCGCTGGACGCCCTGACCGCCCAGCAGCCCAAGGCAGTGTATCTGCTGCTGGGCAC
>ERZ827423.1999-NODE-1999-length-17564-cov-3.003084_pt1 | contig 17564 bp, 15 predicted proteins | sample MGYA00519775_ERZ827423 | MGnify/ENA primary metagenome ERZ827423 (study PRJEB31778, sample SAMEA3449296) | human gut metagenome | biome: human gut; feature: human-associated habitat; material: faeces | place: United Kingdom | collected 2010/2012 ...
CATCTGAAAAACAAAAAAGAAAAGCCCTCAGAACGATATCGTTCTGAGGGCTTTTTGGTGGACATTACAGGACTCGAACCTGTGACCCTTCGCACGTCAAGCGAATGCTCTAGCCAACTGAGCTAAACGTCCATTTCCTTTGGCGGCTCGTCCCCTGACAGAGAGCGCCGTGCCCTCCCAATAAGGGCAGAAAGGATGAGGTGTTTTTAAAGTGCTTTATTATTATATCCGAGACGGTGGGAAAAATCAAGGGGTTTTGTAAAATTTTTTTAATCCCGATTGTAGGTTTGTCAAACATCTTGTACAGCGAGAGATTCAAAGAAAGCAGCAAGTTTTTCTTTCGGGGAGAGCCAGCCGAGAGGGCGCATAGGTAAGTCGTTGGAACGATTTTGGTGTGCAGCGAGCTGCACACCAAAATCGGCAAGAGAGAAGAAACGATGTGTGTCGTAGAATCTCTTCTGGTCTTCGCGGTGGCTGCGTTCTACTTTGCCGTTGTGGCGAGGTGTGTAGGGACGGATCAGCTTGTGCCGGATCCCAAGGCGTGCGGCGGTCAGCTCAAAGCGTGTGAGCCGGTTCTTCTTGTTGGTCGAAAAACGGTTGGTAAACTCAATACCATTGTCTGTCTGCACGCACTCTACCCGCACACCACGGCGTTTGAACCATGCCACCATTTTCTCCAGGAAATCAGCGGAAGAGTAAGTGCTTTGTTCTGGGTATGCGCCCAGATAACGAAGGCGTGTATATTCGTCGATCGCCGTATACTGGTATAGCCGTTCTTCCGGGTTTGTTAGGCATTTCATCGGCACCACCTTCACATCTACCTGAACGCGCTGGCCGGGATACTGCATCTGTTCGTATGGCTTTGCCTTGTAGGCTGCTTTGACCTTTGGCTGCGGGAACATCCCCAGCTTGCGCATGACCCGGAACAGACTTTCCGGACAGCGGGTATACCCACGTTTGCGAAGCCGGTGCCAGAACTCTACCATTCCCAGCGTGGGATTCCGCCTCCGCATGTCTCGGATGAGCTTCAGTTCCGCTTCTGTGTGTTGGTTTGGATGGTGATGGGGGCGCCTGGACTGACAAGCCAGGGACGCCATACTTCCATCCCAGCGTGCCTTCCAGAAGTAGATATATGACCGGCTCTTGTTGTATTTCCGGCTTGCACGGCTCACGCCATATTTGGCTGCATACTGCATTAGGGATTGCCGATACCGCATGTCTTGTGTTATACTTTTACTCATGAGGGACAGAGCTCCTTTTTTGGGTTTGTTGGTGTCGCAACTTAACTATACCCTATGAAGGCTCTGTCCTTCTACTTTTTTATTTGCTTTTACTTGCTCTTCTGTCCAACATGTATTGTAGCTCTACATTTTGTAAAATTTTTTTAATCCCGATTCCATTCGCTTGTAAAAGGGGGATATTTGCCCTATACTGAGAAAAATAGAAAGGGAATATGGGACCCAAATGAAAATACGGCGGCGCATTTCAGCGGCGAATAGGAAATCGCCGGTTTTAGGCCGTCCAATCGAGAAAGGGGAATGCATCATGTCAGTTGGCCTGGTTTTGGAGGGGGGCGGAACACGTGGGGCTTATACCAGCGGCGTGTTGGATGTGTTTAATGAGAACCAGATTGTTTTTCCGGTGGTTTATGGAATTTCCGCAGGGGCGTGCAACGCTTTGAGCTATATCTCCGGACAGGTGGGGCGCAATTTCCGCATTTTTTACGATTATATCCAGGATGACCGGTATATGAGCGTGTCCAGCCTGCGCAAGACGGGAAACCTGTTTGGCTTTGATTTTATTTTCGGGGAGTTGTCGCACAAGCTCCTACCGTTCGATTATCAGGCTTTTTTTGCATCCCCGACCCAGTTGATGGCTGGCACCACGGATTTGCATACTGGAGAAGCCATTTTTTTTGGAAAAGAGGACCTGGACGAAGGCTTTACGCCGGTGCGCGCTTCCAGCGCGATGCCGTTTGTATCGAAAATTGTACGCTATCAAGGCCATGAGCTGTTGGATGGCAGCTATTCCACATCGATCCCCCTGCGGCGTTCTTTGAACGATGGGAATACCCGCAATGTGGTGGTGTTGACGCGCGACGCCTCCTACCGGAAAGGCACCCGGTCCGAGTATCCCCGCACAGCGCTTCGAAAAATCTATGGCAAATATCCCAGCTTTATTGAGGCTGTGCAGCGGCGGCCATTGGTATACAACAGCGAATTGGACCTTTGCACCCAACAGGAGCAAGCGGGCAAAGCGGTGTTGATCCGCCCCAGCGAGCCCATCCCGGTCGGGCGCTATGAGAAGAATCCGGAGCGCCTGAAACAGGCTTACGAGATGGGTAGAAAGGATGCGGAACAGAAGCTGCCGGAGGTCCGCGCATTGCTTGCACAGGAATAGAAGGGTATAGCGGAGGGCGAGAAGCATGAAAATTTGTATCCTATATGGCAGCCCACGAAAAAAGAATACGTATGCGGCGGTACAGCAGATAAAAGAACGCCTGCGTCTTCATGAAGAAGTGGAATTCGTCGAGTACATTTTACAGAAGGAGCCCCACGATTTTTGCTGCGGTTGCTATACCTGTATCAACGGTGCAGAGGAAAAATGCCCCCATGCGGCGCATGTCCAGCCGGTCATTCAGGCGATGCGCGGCGCGGACGGCCTGATTTTTGCAACGCCCGTCTATGTGATGGATATGACGGCCCAGATGAAAGCGTTTTTGGATCACACGGGTTATTTTTATATGGTACACCGCCCCTACCCGGAGATGTTCCAAAAGTCCGCCCTGGTGGTTTCCACGGCGGCGGGGGCCGGTACGAAGGATGCCAATGCGTCGGTCATACGGTCGTTAAAGCACTGGGGCGTCCGCAGGATCTATTCCTGCGGCATTTCGATCTTTGCCCCGGGGTGGGATGCCATTCCTGCTTCCCGCAAACGGAAAATCGAAAAACGGCTTGATTGTGTGACGGATGCCTTTTGGCGCTCCTTGGGGGCAAAAAAGCGCCCGACGATGCACACAAGGCTGCTGTTTTTCGCAATGAAACAGATGCAAAAGCGCAAGAAAGGGACGGGGGCGGACGCTACCTATTGGAAGCAGCAGGGATGGCTCGATGGAAAGAAGCCGTTTTGAGCGACCGATTTCCCCTTGACAGATATACAACATCGGGGTATGATAGTAAATGCAAATGATTTGCATTTAGGAGGTTCCCGTGAAAAAGAGACAACACGCCGGGAGGCCCGGCGTTTTTTATCCAATGCGGCGGGTGATCGCCGCATTTTTCTGTATATGCTTGCTTATAACGGCGGCTGCCGGGTGTGCGCCCCGCCAGCAGGAAGCTCCCCCGCGCTTCCGTATCGTCACATCATTTTACCCAATGTATATTATGGCCTTAAATATTACAGATGGGATTGACGGCATCCAGGTGGACAATATGGCCGGGCAGCAAACGGGGTGTCTGCATGATTACCAGCTGCAATCCAAGGATATGAAAAATATCGAACAGGCGGACGTTTTTGTCATCAATGGGGCTGGTATGGAGAGCTTTATGGAAAAAGTCACCGACCAGCTCCCGGACCTGCGTGTGATTGATTCCAGCGAGGGGATTTCCCTGTTGGTGAGTGGGGAAGATGCCCACGACCATGATGAAGAGGTTGCGCATGACCACAGCGATGCGAACCCCCATATTTGGGTGTCTATTTCCAATTGCATGAAGCAGGTGCGCAACATTGCGGATGGACTCATCGAAGCCGATCCCGAGGACGCGGTGGCTTTGGAGGAGAATACGCAGGAATATCTCGCAAAGCTGAGCGACTTGCGGGGGCGGATGCACGAAGCCCTCGATGATCTTCCAAACCGGGACATCATCACGTTCCACGAGGCGTTCCCCTATTTTGCGGAGGAATTTGACCTGCATATCGTCAAGGTGGTGAACCGGGAGCCCGACAGCCAGCCCAGCGCCAAGGAGCTCGCGGATACCATCCGGTTGATTGAGAGCACGGATGTGAAAGCGGTTTTTGCAGAGCCGCAGTATTCGACGGACGCCGCGCAGATCATTGCCCAAGAGAGCGGCGCCACGGTCTATCTTTTGGACCCGGCCGTGACCGGCGAAAATGATAAGGACGCCTATTTGCGCGCGATGGAACAAAATATGGAGGTTTTGAAAGAGGCATTGGGCGGCGCCTAAGATGCCTTTTTCTTTTACAAATCGTATAGATTCTACAGAATAATACTTGATGGATGGGATTCGAACATGGAACAATGTAAATGTAGTACGCAAATCCGGGGGTTGACGGTGCGCAAACGCGATGGTGTGATTATTCACGACGTCACCCTGGATGTACATCACGGCGAGATCATGGCGATCATCGGGCGCAACGGCGCGGGAAAAACGACCCTGCTCAAAGCGCTGCTGGGGCGCATTCCCTACACCGGAAGCATCACCTTCACCAATCCAAAGGGAGAGCGCGTGGAAAAGCCGCGCATCGGCTATGTACCGCAGAATATGGTGTTTGACCGCTCGACTCCGATGACCGTTGCGGATATGCTCTGTGCCAATCTTTCGTCGTTCCCGATTTGGCTGGGACATAAAAAGGAGAAGCTGGCGCGTGCCGGCGCCATGCTGCAAAAGGTGGGCGGAAAAAACCTGCTGCAAAAACGGTTGGGGAGCTTGTCCGGCGGTGAGATGCAGCGGGTGCTACTGGCCTTTGCGCTGGAACCCATGCCGGATATGCTCTTGCTGGATGAGCCGGTCTCCGCAGTGGACCGCAAGGGGATCGAGGTCTTTTATGACTTGGTGACCTCCTTACGCAGCGAATACCACATGCCGGTGATTTTGGTTTCGCACGATCTCTCCCACGTTGCGCGCTATGCCACGCGCGCCGCGCTGCTCGACCGCACGATCCTGGTCAGCGGTGACGTCAAGACGGTGATGGCTTCGCCACAGGTGCGTGAAACCTTTGGCTTGGATGTTGTGGGAGGTGCGCGCGCATGAGTGTTCTATACAGTTTGATTGATACGCTGCTTCCGTTTGAATGGACGGAATTCGCCTACATGAAAAATGCGTTTCTCGCCGTGCTGTTGATCACCCCGTTGTTCGGCCTGGTCGGGACCATGGTGGTCAACAACAAGATGAGCTTTTTTTCCGATGCGCTCGGCCATTCGGCCCTCACCGGAATCGCCATCGGCGTTTTGCTCGGCGTGGACAATTATCTGCTTTCGATGCTGGGGTTCGCGCTCCTGTTTGCCTTGTGCATATCGGCGGTGATGAGCTCCGGGACGTCGTCGGCAGATACGATCATCGGCGTATTCTCCAGCACCGGCTTGGCGCTGGGCGTGGTATTGCTCTCCGCAACCGGGGGCTTTGCCAAGTATTCCAGTTACCTGATCGGCGATATCCTGACCGTGCAGCCGTCCGAAATCGGCCTGCTGGCCATTGTGCTGGCCGCCGTAGTGATCGTTTGGATACTCTTTTTCAACCGTTTCCTGCTGACCAGCGTCAATACCGACCTGGCGGCCAGCAAGAACATCCACACGCGCCTGATGGAAAAGCTCTTTGTTGTGATTGTGGCGGTGATCGTCACGATTACGATCAAATGGGTGGGGATTTTAATCATCAATTCCCTGTTGGTATTACCGGCGGCGTCGGCAAGGAATCTGGCGAGGAGCATGCGCTCCTATCACTTCTGGGCGATTGGTATTTCCCTGTTCTCCGGCGTCAGCGGCTTGATTGCGTCGTACTACCTGGGGACCGCAGCGGGCGGAACCATTGTTTTGATCGCCGCAGCCATCTTCTTTGTGACCTATGTACTGGGGCATGCCGGCGGAAAGAGCCGTGTGGGTTGATTCCTGTAGAAATCATGATGCCACATGCCGTTATCCTCTAAGGGGGTAGCGGCATGTGGCTTTTTGCACGGAAATTGACACGATTTCTTTTCCAGTGCGATGCAAGGAGGCACATGGAAAAGGGATTCCCACAGATGGATGAAAATTCCTTATGGAAGTTTGGAAAGCGCAGTGGACAGGGAAATCGGAGAAAGGACGGTCCACAGCAGTATATCGGAAAGGAAGGGGGAAGTATGCCGGCGGGCATGCCCAGAAAGGCGTGCTGCCGTGGGAAGTCCGGCGCAACATTCGGGAGCGCCGTACCCATGTTGGAGAACGCCCTTCCTTTCTATAACATATTAAGGATAGAAAAATGGGAAATGCCCGGGGCCCTTCTGCAGAAGGGGGCTCCCCGGGCATTTCCGTTTGGCAATGGGTATATGCAATCGCTTATTTGCGCTTGTACTTGGAAAGGTCGATGGCCACAGCGACAGCGATGATGATGCCTTTGATAATCTGCTGCCACATCGGGCTGATGCCGATGAACTGCAAGCCATACTGGATAACGGTGAAGATCAACACGCCGCTGACGATGCCGCCGACGGTACCGATACCACCGTTCAACGATACGCCGCCAACCACGCAAGCTGCGATGGCGTCTGTTTCATAGCCGTCGCCGTAGTTGTTCGTTGCACCTGCGGTTCTGGCTGCTTCCAGGACGCCGCCGACGCCGTACATGAAGGAAGCGAGGATGAAGATCAACATGATGGTCTTGAATACGTTGACGCCGGAAACGACAGCCGCTTCACGGTTGCCGCCGATTGCATAAACGTTCTTACCAAAGACCGTCTTATTCAATACGAACCAGATAGCAATGGTGAACACAACGGCGATCGGAACCAAAACAGAAATTCTACCAAACAGCTTGGTCTGGCCGATTGCGGAGAAGTCCGGACGGATACCGCCGATCGGCTGGGAGCTGTTCGGAGGCATATCGAAATACAGGGAACATGCGCCGTAGATCATAACCTGCGTTGCCAAGGTCGCAATGAAGGGATGCATGTCATACTTTGCAACCAGGAATCCGTTCAAAGTACCAAACAGCATGCAGGCGATGATTGCCACAATAATCGGCAGGAATACCGGCAGCTGCGGAAGATCCGGATAGAACCGGTTCGCATAGGTAGCCGTCTGCAGCATGGAGGTGGAAACAACTGCCGCCAAGCCGACCATACGGCCTGCGGACAGGTCCGTACCGGCGATCAGGAGGGCGAAGCAGATGCCCAGTGCGATGATCAGTCTTGTGGAGGACTGCGTCAAGATATCCAGGATGACCTGAATCTGCATGAAACGGGGCTCAATGAAGCAGATGACAATAACCAGTACCAGCAATGCCAGCATAATGGCGTTATTCGTCAAGAAATTCTTTGCCGATCTAGCAGAAAAAGATACTTCCGGATGAAGGCGCTGCCCTCTTGTCATTTGTACAATACCATATACGATTGCGATTACGCCAATGCCAAGGACGAACCACGGCAAGTCAAACGTTTTCTTTGCGTCCAATGCAAAATTGAAAATGACTCCCAGGATCGCAAGTACTACGCCTACAATGACGAAGGCCACTGCATACTGTTTGCGAGGGACTGTCTTTTCTCCTTGCATACCCATTTACCTCACTTTCTTTTATTATACATCTGCGTTTCGCGCGACGAAACCAACAGATATATGGCGGATTCGGAAATCCAAAACCGTGCCATGCCGGCCACCGGTTTCTTTACATGAACTTGGTAGCCAGACGCATAACCGAAACGGAGTCCGCCTCTTCGCGGTCCAGGAAGCCCGTCACACGGCCTTCGCACATGACCATCACGCGGTCCGCCATGCCCAGCAATTCCGGCATCTCCGAGGAGATCATGATGATCGACTTGCCTTCTTTAATCAAGTCGTGCATGATCGTATAGATCTCGTATTTCGCACCGACGTCGATGCCGCGGGTCGGCTCATCCAGGATCAGGATATCCGGATGCGTCAAGAGCCACCGCGCAATCAGAACCTTCTGCTGGTTACCACCGGACAGGTTCTGCATCAATTCCTTCATGCTCGGCGTCTTGGTGTGCATGCTCTCGTTGGATTCCTTTGCCGCCTTAAAGCGCTTGCCTTCCTGCAAGACGCCGTGCTTTGCAAAACTCCTCTGCGCCGCAATAACGGTGTTGTCCTCGATTGACAGGATGCCGAACACACCGCTCTGGCGGCGTTCCTCGGTCAGAAGCGCCAATCCGTGCGCCTTCGCGTCGCGCACCGACTTTACCTTGAACGGCTTGCCATCCTTCTCGATTTTGCCGGACTCAATCGCACGCAGGCCGAACAAAGCCTCGACCATCTCGGTACGCTGCGCGCCTACCAGGCCGCCGATGCCCAAAATCTCGCCCTTATGTAGTTCAAACGACACATGCTGGAACGACTTCGGCAGCGGAGAGCACAGGTCCTCCACCTTGAAGACGACTTCTTTTCCCGGTGTATAGGTCTTCGGCGGGAAACGGTTCGTCATATCGCGGCCGACCATGCGGCTGATAATCAGGTCCGTTGTCAGCTCGCTTGCCGGCCAGGTGCCGACATAGGTGCCGTCTCGCATGATCGTCACTTCGTCCGAGATCTTCAGGATCTCTTCCATCTTGTGCGAGATGTAAATGATGGCGCAGCCTTTTGCCTGCAACTGACGGATAATCTTGAACAGGTGCTCTGTCTCGTTGTCCGTCAACGAAGACGTCGGTTCGTCCATAATGATGATCTTCGAATTGTAGCTAACTGCCTTCGCAATCTCCACCAGCTGCAAGTTGGATGCAGACAGCGTGCCCGCCAGCACCTCCGGATCAATATCCAGATCGACCTCTTTGAACAGCTCCTTCGTCTTCTTGATCATCGTCTTTTTATCGACGGCGATCCCTTTCATGGGGAATCTTCCCAGCCAGATGTTCTCCATTACCGGACGGTAACGGATCGGATGCAGCTCCTGGTGGATCATGGAAATGCCGAGGTCCAACGCCTGTTTCGACGTATTGATGACCTGTTTCTTCCCATCCAGGATGATTTCGCCGCCATCCTCGTGGTAGATGCCGAACAAACACTTCATCAAAGTCGATTTTCCCGCGCCGTTTTCGCCCATCAGGGCATGTACGCTGCCGGGGCGCACTTTTAAGGTGACCCCATCCAGCGCTTTCACGCCAGGGAATACTTTGGTGATGTTGTTCATCTCCAGCACGTATTCACCCATTGCATCAGTCCTCCTCCCATTGCTTTCTTCTTCATGCTTTTGTAACTCCTCGCAGGATAAAATTAGTGGGTTATGCAACTATAATATATAAAAAAACACTTGATATATAGCTATATCAGCCTATTCTATACGTAAATTAGTTGCATAACCAATCAATTAAATTATAGAAACAAAAAGCAGGGTTGTCAATATAAAATAAAAAGTTGTAGGAAGATCGAAGAAATTCGTAGATTTTTGAAGTAGGCGCCGAAAGAGTTGCGCGGAGAAAAGTTACAAAGCTGAATTTTCGTTGACAATCTTTTTCCGGTAAGCTAAAATTTGATGGGAGAGTTCATGAAAGGGTTTTAGATCCTCGCTATTGGAGGGACGACAGATGCATGGGCCATATTGGGATTACATCAAGATTTTTTCCGTTATTTATTGGCAATCACAGAGTTTCTGTGCCAAAAGGCTGAAAGACTTGGGGGTCACCTGCGGGCAATTTATGTACATCCTTTGTATTTGCGAGCATCCTGGGGTTTCGCAGGAAAAAGTTGCAGAATTAACTTGTATCGACAAGAGCACTGTGGCAAAGGCTGTACAGCAGCTTCTGCAAGGCGGATTTATCACACGGCAGAGCAGCGCCGAGGACCGGAGAGTCAATGAATTGTATCCCACAGAAAAGGCGAAGGAGATCTATCCAAAGATTGTGGAGATCATCGATAGCTTTAATATGGGGCAGCTCGAAGGTTTAACCGATATCGAGCGGGATATCTTTATACGCCTGCTGCAAAAAGTCTTTAATCATGTGAAACCAAAACCATAGGATATACATATATAGAATCATAGAAAAGGGAGGACGCACACTGGTGCGTCCTCCCTTTTTATGCGAACCCGTTTAACGGCGAGAATCCCCGGTACCGCCATAGGCCGGTTTCCGAAGGAACCGGCGGATTGGTTTATGGAAGCCACGGGCGGCGCTTCTTTTTGGGCGGATAGGGCGCCCGTTCGTCCGTGCGTCCCACAAGGAAGTCAATGCTGGTTTGATAGAAATCGGCTAATTTACAGAGAATGGAAACAGGTATATTTAAATTGCCAAGCTCATAATCCGAGTACGTTGTTTGATGGATTTGAAGATAGGCCGCCATTTCTTTTTGGCTAAGATCTTTATCTTCACGCAATTTACGGATGTTTTCATACATTTTCCTCACCCCAAGGAAAAGTATGTGTTAAGGGAATAACCCTTATTGAATTTTAAGGGATATTCCCTTAAAATGGAGTTGGGAGGGGTGAATATGCAAAATTTGATCGATCAGACATGTTGTTTTACAGGGCACAGGCAATTGTCAGAGGAAATCATGATCGATTTGCAACGATCTTTAGAAAAAGAAATTGTCCAAATGATGCATGCGGGTATTTGCTGTTTTTGTGCGGGTGGGGCGCGTGGATTTGATATGTTGGCAGAATCCACAGTCCTGCGGATCAAGCAGGATTATCCGCAGGTTCGCCTGGAGATCATTGTTCCATTCCGGGGGCAAGCAAAAAATTGGACAAAGAGGGAACAGGTACAGTACGATTCGATCTTGCAGAAAGCAGACCGAGTCGTATGCTTATCGGAACTGTATGATCGGGGATGTATGCAGGTAAGAAACCGGTATTTGGTGAATCAAAGCAGCAAATGTATTTGCTATTTGGAGAAAAACACCGGCGGAACAAAGTATACGGTGGATTATGCGCTTTCAAAAAATCTACAGGTGATTAATCTTGCAGATTGCTCCCGTTTGCAGTAAAATGGCAGCGTCCTCTTTATTAAGCGCTGCAAATATGCTATGATATGAATATCAATATCTGCCTGGCCGGTGGGACGGTGCAGGTGGGGAAACGGGGGAAACAATGTCTGACGTAATCAGAGTATTTGTCGAAAAGAAACCCGGCTTCGACGTGGAAGCACAGCACATGAAGGCGGACCTGGTGGAAAACCTGGGGATGCCGGTCGAAGATTTGAAACTGCTGAACCGGTACGACGTTTCCGGGTTGAGCCGTGAAGAGTTCGAGGCCGCACGCGGCACCATCTTTTCCGAGCCAAATGTCGATACCGTTTATGACGAGGAATATCCGCTGCCCGAGGGATATTCCGTTTTTGCCATGGAATACCTGCCCGGCCAGTACGACCAGCGGGCGGATTCCGCTGCACAGTGCGTGCAGCTGCTCACCCAGGGTGAGCGGCCGCAGGTGGTCACCGCCCGCGTGATTGCGATCAAAGGGAACCTGGACAAGGAGAAGCTGGATAAGATCAAGAATTACCTGGTGAACCCGGTGGAGAGCCGCCTGGCCTCCCTGGACAAGCCCGAGTCCCTGGACATGCAGGCGGATGTGCCGCCGGATGTGGCGCGCGTGACGGGCTTTATCTCCTGGGATACGGACGAAATGGCTGCTTATTATGAAAAGATGGGCTTTGCCATGACGATGGAGGATTTGCTCTTCTGCCGCGACTACTTCAAGAACGAAGAGAAACGCGATCCCAGTGTGACGGAACTGCGCGTCATCGATACCTATTGGAGCGACCACTGCCGTCACACCACCTTCTCCACACGCCTGGAGCATATCAAAATTGCAGAGGGCGCGCTGAGCGAGGCAATTGAGGAGGCGTTGCAGGCGTATTATGACGCCCGCAAGGAGGTTTACGGGGAAGATACCGACCGGCCGGTGTCCCTGATGGATATGGCAGTCATCGGCATGAAGCTGCTGCGCAAGCGCGGCCAGATCCCGGACCTCGACCTCAGCGACGAGATCAACGCCTGCTCCATCGAGGTGCCGGTCACAATCGACGGCAAAGAGGAGAAGTGGCTCGTCCAGTTTAAGAATGAGACGCACAACCATCCGACGGAAATCGAACCGTTTGGCGGCGCGGCGACCTGCTTGGGCGGCGCGATCCGCGACCCGCTGTCCGGGCGGGCGTATGTCTATCAGGCCATGCGCGTGACCGGTTCCGGGGACCCGCGCGTCCCGTTTGAAGAGACGCTGCACGGGAAACTCCCCACCCGCAAGATCACTACCGGCGCGGCCAGCGGCTACAGCTCCTACGGCAACCAGATCGGCCTGGCGACCGGCCAGGTCACCGAGCTGTACGACCCCGGCTATGTGGCAAAGCGCATGGAGATCGGCGCGGTGATCGGCGCCTCCCCGAAGGAGAATGTGGTGCGCGAGCAGCCGCAGCCGGGCGACATCATCGTCCTGCTGGGCGGCAGCACGGGCCGTGACGGAATCGGCGGTGCGACCGGTTCCAGCAAGGCGCACACGGAGAAATCGGTCGAGGTGTGCGGCGCCGAGGTGCAGAAGGGCAACCCGCCCACCGAGCGCAAAATCCAGCGCCTGTTCCGCGACCCGAAGGTCTCCCGCCTGATTAAACGCTGCAACGACTTCGGCGCAGGCGGCGTCTGCGTGGCCATCGGCGAGCTGGCGGATGGCCTGGAAATCGATCTGAACAAAGTCCCGAAGAAATATGAAGGCTTGGACGGCACGGAACTGGCGATCTCTGAATCCCAGGAGCGTATGGCGGTCGTGCTGGCCCCGCAGGATGTGGAGGCGTTCTGCGCCGCCGCTGCAGAGGAGAACCTCAACGCGCAGGTGGTTGCCGTGGTCACCGAATCGCCGCGCCTCAAGATGGAATGGCGCGGGGATACGATCGTCAATATTGCGCGCGCCTTCTTGAATACAAACGGTGTGACGCAGCGCACGGATGTGGAAATCGAAGCGCCGGACCCGGATGCGTACTACCGTAAGCAGGTTCCGGAGTGCCTCAAGGGGAAGCGGCTGGCCGAAGCCTTCCAGGAGAACTTGGCGCGGCTGGAAGTTTGCTGCCAAAAGGGGCTTGCCGAGCGCTTTGACGCGAGCATCGGCGCGGCCACGGTTTTGATGCCGTTCGCAGGGAAATACCAGTTGACGCCGGAAGAGGCGATGGTTGCGAAGCTGCCGGTGATCCATGGGGAGACGGACGACGCCACAGCGATGAGCTATGGCTACATCCCCGGGATTGCGCGCTTCTCACCGTTCCACGGGGCTGCCTACGCCGTCGTGGAGAGCCTTTCCAAGCTCTGTGCAGTGGGTGCAGACCCGCTCAGCTGCCGCCTGACCTTCCAGGAATATTTTGAGCGGCTCCGCACGGACCCGAAGCGCTGGGGCAAGCCGGCGGCGGCGCTGTTGGGCGCGTTGTCCGCCCAGCTCGGCATGGGCCTGCCTTCGATCGGCGGCAAGGACAGCATGTCCGGTTCGTTCGAGCAGATGGACGTGCCGCCCACGCTGGTCAGCTTTGCCGTCGCAATGACGAAGGCGAGCAAGACGATTTCGGCGGCGTTCCAGCATGCGGGGTCCCGCGTCGTGCTGCTCCCGCTGCCGGAGGACGCCAAGACTATGCTGCCAAACTGGGAGCGTTTGAAGAACTACTATAAGAGAATTGGAGAAAAAATCGCGGATGGGTCCATCCTTTCCGCATCGGTCGTCAAAGAGGGCGGCGCGGCCGCAGCGGTGGCAAAGATGTGCTTCGGCAACGGCATCGGCTTTGACTTCGATACGATGGACGAGGGAATCCTCTTTGCGCCCCTGTCCGGCAGCATCATCGTAGAGCTTGCGCCGGATGTGCCGTTTGAAAATTCGGCCGCGGTACTCTTGGGCAAAACCGTAGAACCGCAGGCCATTCAAATTGGCGGCGAGGTTCTCCCGCTGCAAAAGCTGGTGGAGAGCTGGACCGGTACGTTGGAGAAGATTTTCCCGAATCAGGCCCCGGCGGTCGCTTTGACAAAGGACGTGCCGCTCTATACGGCGCGCAATACGCAGGCCCCGGCGATCAAGGCTGCCAAACCCCGTGTCTTTATCCCGGTATTCCCCGGGACGAACTGCGAGTACGACACCGTCCGCGCGTTCGAAAAGGCGGGTGCGGAGACCGACGTCCTGGTGGTGCGCAACCTGTGCTCCGCGGACATTGAAACGACAATTGAACGCATGGAGAAGGCGATCCGCAACGCGCAGATCATCATGCTGCCCGGCGGGTTCTCCGGCGGCGACGAGCCGGACGGCTCCGGCAAGTTCATCGCAACCACCTTCCGCAACCCGAAGATCGCGGAGGCGGTCATGGACCTGCTCAAAAACCGCGACGGCCTGATGCTCGGCATCTGCAATGGCTTCCAGGCGCTCATCAAATTGGGCCTTGTCCCCTACGGCGAGATCCGCGAGACGAGCGAAACCGCGCCGACCCTGACCTTCAATACGCTGGGCCGCCACGTGTCCCGCATGGTGTATACGCGCATCACGTCGGTGAAATCCCCGTGGTTTGCCGGCTTACAGGCCGGGGATGTGGTGACGGTGCCGGTATCCCATGGCGAGGGCCGCTTTGTGGCGGACGACGAAACGCTGGCCCAGTTGGCCGCCAATGGCCAGGTTGCCACGCAGTACGTGGACCTGGAGGGCAACCCGAGCGGCGACATCGCCTGGAACCCCAACGGTTCTGTCTGCGCGATTGAAGGCATCACCAGCCCGGACGGGCGCGTCCTGGGCAAGATGGGCCACTCCGAGCGCAAGGGCGAAAACCTGTACCGCAATATACCGGGTGAGAAAGACGCACGTATTTTTGAATCCGGTGTGGCATACTTTAAATAAATATAGAAGCGGATGGGACGGTATCCGCCAGAATCGAAAACAGTAGGAGCGAATTAGAAGGATGAATGACTTTTTCAGGCGCACATGGGCGGAGATCGACCTGGACGCCGTCGCACATAACTATCATCAGATCAAAGACCGGCTAAACCCAGGCACAAAGGTATGCTGTGTTATCAAGGCGGACGCCTATGGGCACGGAGCGGAACTTTTGGCGCGCGAATATGAGGAGCTCGGCGCGGACTGGTTTGCCGTGTCCAATTTGGAAGAGGCGATCCAGCTGCGCAACGCGCAGATCAGCCTGCCAATCCTGATTTTGGGGTATACGCCGCCGGAGTCGGCAGCGGAACTGGCCCATATGGATGTGGCGCAGGCGGTGCTTTCTCGTGAATACGGGGAGCGCCTTGCCGCCTGCGCGCGTGAGGCTGGCGTCACCGTGCGCGCGCATATCGTGGTGGACACCGGCATGAGCCGGATTGGTTTTCTATATCAGAACCCGGAGCGGGACGCGGATGCGATCGAAGACATTGCGGAGGTATGCGGGCTGGAGGGCTTGGATCCGGAAGGAATCTTCACCCACTTTGCCGTGGCAGATGAGGGAAACGACGGCCGTGGCTACACCCTTATGCAGCTCGACCTTTTTTTAAAGCTAATCGATCTTTTGGCCCAGCGGGGCATCACATTCCGCCTGCGCCATTGCGCCAATTCCGCAGCGGTTCTGGACTATGCGGATGCACAGCTCGATATGGTCCGTCCGGGCATTATCCTCTATGGCTTAAATCCGTCCCGTTCGATCAAAGAACCGCTTGATCTGCGTCCGGTGATGCAGCTCAAGTCCATTGTCTCGATGCTTAAAACCGTGGAGCCGCAGACCAGCATCAGCTATGGGCGGCGCTTCACAACGAAACAACGAACCGTGGTTGCGACCGTGCCGGTCGGCTATGCGGATGGGTATCCGCGCCACCTCTACCACCGCGCCAGCGTGCTGGTGAACGGCCAGCGCGCCAAGATCATCGGCCGCGTCTGCATGGATCAGCTGATGGTGAACGTCACCGATATTCCCGGCGTGAAAGAGGGGGATACGGTTACGCTCTTTGGGCACGACGGGGATGCGTTCCTCTCAGTGGATGAACTGGCTGGTTACAACCATACCATCAGCTATGAGCTGGTCTGCTTGCTGAGCAAGCGCGTGCCGCGCATCTATTATCGCGGTGGGGAAGCGGTTGCAGAGCTGGACTATCTCTGCTCCGGAAATGGCAGATAAGAATTTCAAAATGGAGAAGCAAAGGGAAAACGGGGTTCTGTCCGGTTTTCCCTTTTACTTTGGGATGTGCGGGCAGTGTGCCCTGGAACGCAGGCTGAGGCATCTGAAAGCGATGCAATATCAGAAAGAAATCTTAGATAGGTGTGGTTGATTCATGGACAAAAACGACCGGCGCGCCATTTGTACGGCGTATAAAGAGCGAAAAGGCCTTGGCGGGGTCTACAGCATCACCAACCGCGTGACGGGAGAAAAGCATCTGTTTTCAACGCCCAATCTACAGGGGGCGGAAAACCGTTTCGAATTTATGGTGCAAACGAATGGATGCACGGTTCTGTCCATTCAAAAGGAGTGGGCGTCCTATGGGCCGGATGCATTTTTCTTTGAAGTGTTGGAATCGATGGAACAGGGCGAAACGCAGGGTGCGCGCGAGTTCCGCGAGGACGTGAAAGCGCTGGAAGAGCTTTGGAAGGAGAAACTGGCCGCCGCCGCAAAATGAGCCCAAATAGAAAGAGACCGCTGGAGAGCATTCTCCAGCGGTCTTTTGTGTTTCAAATGGTAGTTTTGTCCTTTATTGCACTTCTGGTTCTATATGTTCGAACAGATCGTCGTCAAAAAATTCCCGAAGGGTGATTCCGATTCCATCGCATAGCTTCTGTAGGGTGACAACGCCAGGATTTTGGCTTTTGGTATTTAGAATGCTGTAAACGGTTGAAGGGGAAATACCAGCTTGATTGGCCAGTGCGTTGATTGCAAGATCGTGTTCTGCACAGAGTCCCTGAATTCGTTTGGCAACTGCCTCTTTTGCATTCATACAAATCCTCCATCTTCGATATATCGCATATTTAGTGTATGAATGCTTGCGATATTATGTGTGGGATATATCCCAAATCATAAAATTGTGCTATAATATGGGATATATCGCACACAAGGAGGAAAATATGTCTGTTTGTTGCTTTGCCGGACATCGAGATGCAGAAGAAACCATACGCCCTATATTAGACGAGTCTATAAAATGGCATATACTTACAAAGGGAGTAACTGAATTTTTGGTTGGAACCTATGGGAACTTTGATCGGATGGCTTCAGCGTCTGTTTTAGAGAGGAAGAAAGAATATCCTTATCTTCGATTAACGCTCCTAGTCGCTTATCCACCTGCTAGGAAAAGAAGCTTTTTGTCTGGATATGACCAAGTGATCTATCCCGAAGGGTTGGAACTGGTGCCGCCCAGGTTTGCTATTCCGGCGCTAAATCGCTATATGCTTGAAAAATCCGATTATTTGATTGCGTTTGTGAAGCGAAATTGGGGAGGCGCGGCACAGACACTCAAAAACGCAAGACGGCTGGAAAGACAAGGGAATTTGGTTGTTACCAATCTGGGAGAAAAATTGGAACGCAATATATCCGGGTAATGGATTGAATGATAAAGCATATAACATGCAAGAAGCCGCCAGAGAAAGCTCCGGCGGCTTCTTACTATGTAGACATAAGGTGATATAAAAACCTGATTTTATCAATAATTCTTAGCCAAGAGCTGGAAATAGGCCTTCGGATGCGCGCAAACCGGGCAGATTTCCGGCGCT
>ERZ827423.2000-NODE-2000-length-17555-cov-11.876400_pt1 | contig 17555 bp, 11 predicted proteins | sample MGYA00519775_ERZ827423 | MGnify/ENA primary metagenome ERZ827423 (study PRJEB31778, sample SAMEA3449296) | human gut metagenome | biome: human gut; feature: human-associated habitat; material: faeces | place: United Kingdom | collected 2010/2012 ...
CTTCGCGGGTGCAGGGCAGAGCCCTGCCGGAGTCCAGAGGCAGAGCCTCTGGCGCTTCCCCTCACCCTAACTCCTTCACCCGGTGGCAGGCGACGAAGTGCCCCTTCTCGACTTCGTTGAAGGGCGGCATCGACTGCGCGCAGGCTTCGGTGGCGTAGGGGCAGCGCGTGCGGAACGGACAGCCCGACGGCGCGTTCAGGGGACTTGGAATGTCGCCGGAGAGGACAATGCGCTTGTTTGCGCGCGCCGCCTTCGGGTCAGGCAGTGGAACGGCGGACAAAAGCGACTTGGAGTACGGGTGCAGCGGGTGATTGTAGATTTCCTCCGCCGACGCCAGCTCCACCATCTTGCCCAGATACATCACGGCGATTCTGTCCGAAATATGCCGTACAACCAGCAGGTCATGCGCAATGAACAGGTACGTCAGCCCCAGCCGATCCTGCAAATCATCAAACATGTTGATGACCTGCGCCTGAATCGACACGTCCAGCGCCGACACCGGCTCGTCGCAGACGATGAATTCGGGATTCACCGCCAGCGCGCGGGCAATGCCGATGCGCTGCCGCTGACCGCCGGAAAACTCGTGCGCGTAACGCGAGGCGTGTTCGCTGTTCAGCCCGACATAGCCCAGCAGCTGCAAAATGCGCTCCTCCCGCTCCTTCTTGGAGGAATACAGGTGGTGCACATCCAGCGGTTCGCCCACGATGTCCGACACGGTCATGCGCGGGTTCAGCGAGGAATACGGATCTTGGAACACCATCGTCGCCTTCGTGCGGAACTTCTGCAAGTCCGCTTTCGTCTTGACGGGCTTGCCATCGTAAATGATTTCGCCCGCCGTCGGCTTGTACAATTGGAGGATGGTGCGCCCAACAGTCGTCTTGCCGCAGCCGGATTCGCCCACCAGACCGAGCGTTTCGCCCTTATTGATGGTGAAGGACACATCATCGACCGCCTTCAGCGGCTTGGTGCGGAAGAAGCCCATGTTGATGTCAAAGTATTCTTTCAGTCCTTTGACTTCCAGCAATGGCTGGTGCATCTGCGCTTCAGACACAGGGCACTCCTCCTTCCTCCGTGATGCTGCCGTCCTCAACGCCCTTCTTGACGTTCATCCAGCAGGTTGCCATATGGTCGTCATTGATGAGCATCCGAACCGGCTTCTCTTTCAGGCAAATCTTCATCGCCGCCTCGCAGCGGGGCGCGAACGGGCAGCCTTTGGGCATGTTCAGCAGGTCAATCGGCGTACCGGTAATCGGCTCCAGGCGCTGTCCGTTGTTCTCCGCCGTCGGGATGGAGCGCATCAAGCCCTTCGTGTACTCGTGGCGCGGGTTGTAGAAGATTTCATCCGCCGTCCCCTGTTCGCAGATAGACCCGGCGTACATGACGATGACCTCGTCGCACATCTGGGCGACAACGCCCAAGTCGTGCGTAATCATGATAATCGCCATGCCCATCTTCTTCTGCAAATCGCGCATCAAATCAAGAATCTGCGCCTGAATCGTCACGTCCAGTGCGGTCGTCGGCTCGTCGGCAATCAGGATGTCCGGCTCGCACGCCAGCGCCATAGCAATCATTACGCGCTGCCGCATACCGCCCGACAGCTCGAACGGGTACTGCTTCATGCGCTTTTCCGGCTCGTTGACGTTGACCAGCTTCAGCATCTCCACCGCGCGTTCGCGCGCCTGATGGCGGTTGCGGTCGGTGTGCAGCAGAATTGCTTCCATCAGCTGCCGGCCAATGGTGTAAGTCGGGTTCAGAGACGTCATCGGGTCTTGGAAGATAATCGAGATGCGGTTGCCGCGCACGGAGCGCAGCAGCTTCTCGTCCGCGCCGACCAGCTCCTGCCCGTCGAATTTCACGCTGCCGCTGACGATTTTGCCCGTCGGCGCAAGAATCTGCATGACGGAATACGCCGTGACGCTCTTGCCCGAACCGCTTTCGCCCACGATGCCCAACACCTTGCCGTGGTCAAGGCGGAACGAAACGCCGTCCACCGCCTTGACTTCGCCCGCGTCGGTGAAGAAGGATGTATGCAGGTCATTGACTTCCAGCAATGCCATTTTGTCCAGCTCCTTTCATCACGCATTCAGCTTCGGGTCAAAGGCGTCGCGCAGGCCGTCGCCGAACAGGTTCAGGCTCAGCACGATGAGGCAGATGACCACGGCGGGGATAATCAAGCGATAGGTGTAGGAATAGATGCCGTTGAGCGCATCAGAAGCCAGCGAGCCCAGCGAGGGCATCGGCGCGTTGACGCCCAGACCCAGGAAGGACAGGAAGCTTTCGGTGAAAATCGCGTTCGGAATTTGCAGCGCGGTCGAAATAATCACGACGCTGATGCAGTTCGGCAAAAGGTGCTTGCGGATAATCCACTGCGCCTTCGCGCCCGTCGCCTGTGCCGACAGCACGTACTCCTGCTCGCGGAGGGACAGAATCTGACCGCGAATCAGGCGCGCCATGCCCACCCAATAGAGCAGACCAAAGACGATGAACATGCTGATGATGTTCGAGCCGATTTTCTCTAAGATGGTGCCTTCCACATGCAGCACCTGCCCCAGCACGACCGACAGCAGGATGATGACCAGCATGTCCGGCAATGAGTAGATAATATCGACGATTCGCATGATGAACAAGTCCACCCTGCCGCCGAAATATCCCGCGACTGCGCCAATCATCATGCCAATCACCAGCACGATGATGCTGGCGAAGAAGCCGACAGCAAGGGAAATGCGTGTCCCGTAGACGACGCGGATGAAGTAGTCGCGTCCGTGCGCGTCCGTGCCGAAGATGTGCGGGAAAACAGATTCCCCTTTGTCGATTTTCTTCAGTTCCGTCTTGCCGTACTGGAACGGCGCGAGGTTGTTGTAGCTGTTGTCCATCGGGCGACCCTTCGTCTGTCCCAGCATCTGGTCATACGAATACGGCCAGAACATCGGGATGATGATGGAGGACAGCGTAATCAGCACAATCAGAATCAGGCTGATGGTCGCGACCTTGTTTTTCAGCAGGCGCTTCACGCCGTCGCGGAAAAAGGTCGAGGACGGCCGCATCCGGGAGATGACTTCCTTTTCCTCCGCCGTCGCGGGCATGAAGGAATCCACATCCAGATGCAGGCTAAAGGGCTTTTTCTTGTTCATCATCATGGTGCAGATGCCTCCTTATTCGTAATCAATGCGCGGATCAGCCACCTTGTAGAGCAGGTCGCTGATCAGATTCATAATCACGATTAAAGAGGCGAGGAAAATGGTCGTCCCCATAATCATGGTGTAGTCGCGGTTGGTGATGCTGGATACGAACTGGCGGCCGATGCCCGGCACGGCGAAAATCTGCTCGACGACCATCGAGCCGGTGACGATGAACGCCAGCATCGGGCCGAAATAGGTGATAACCGGAATCAGCGAGTTCTTCAGCGCGTGACCGAAGATAATTTTCTTGCCCGAAACGCCCTTGGCGCGCGCGGTGCGGATATAATCCTGCCCCAGCACGTCGAGCATGGAGGAGCGCGTCAGGCGCGTGATGTAGCTCATCGGGTAGAGCGCAAGGGTGATAATCGGGAGGATCAAGCCTTCCGCCGTCGCGCCGTTCGCGGGTACCCAGCCTAACTTGACTGAGAACACTATCAGCAGGAATGACCCCATAATGAACGACGGCATGGACACGAACGCGGTCGTAATCACCATGATAATCTTATCCAGCACGGTGTTGCGCCGCAGCGCCGCCAGCGCGCCGAGGACGATGCCGGCAATCGCCGCGCTGAACGCCGCAATCAGACCAAGCTTCGCGGAGGTCTTCATGCCATCCAGAATAATGTCAATGACCTGACGGCCGCGCTGCTTCAGGCTCGGCCCGAAGTCCAGCTTCGTCACCACGTCGCGCAGATACGTCACATACTGTTCGCCCAGCGGCTTGTCCAGCCCGTACTTGGCCTCCAGCGCCGCCTGCGCTTCCGCGGAAATTGCCTTTTCACTTGCGAACGGTCCACCCGGAATCGAGTGCATCACGAAGAACGTCACCGTGATGACAATCCAGATGGTCAGCAGCGCCAGCAGCACGCGCTTGAGGATATAAAACAGCATCTTGGAATTCATCCGCTCCACCTTCCCGGCAGGGGCGCTGCCGCGTCTGCCTGCGTTTCTTGTTCATCGACACGCCAAACCAACCGGCTTCACCGTGTCGATGCTTTATTATGCAACACTGTATGGAGAAAATCAAGTGTTTTGTTGCACAAACTGTGTTTTTTTTATGTTTTTCTCGTGTATTTTGAATATTTTCGTCCAAGTTGTTGCATTTATCAAGTTTTTCTGCAAGTCCCTGTTCATTTTTGCGCACAAAAAATGCAGGACGCTCATTCGTCCTGCATCATGGTAACGAAGTGAATTACTCCGCTGCCGCCAAGCTGCCGAAGATCTCCAGCGGCATGTTTTCCAGCGCGTCGCCCACTTCCTTGCTGGCAACCTGGAACGTCACAGCGAGAACCGTCTCGTCATCAAGGAAGGTGTACAGCGCCAGCACGGTGTCGCCCGGCGTGTACATCAGGCAATAGTTTTCGTTGACATACAGCTCAGCGAGCATTTCTTCCGTCGCGCCCGCGTCCTGAATGCCTTGCAGCAGCGTTTCAAAGCTCATCGCGGACAGCTGCGCCGTAATGCTGACCGTCTGGTCGGCGTTGACGGCGAAGAGCAGGATGTTCTCGGCGTTTTCCGTGCCTGCGGGGACTTCCTGAACCGCCCAGTCCGCCGGAATCTGCATCGTCAGACCCGTTTCACCCAGCGCAACCGTCTGCGCCTCGAAGCTGACATTCATTTCAACTGCCGGCACTTCCGCTTCTTCCTCCGCGAACGCAAAGGCAGTGCAGCACATCATGAGCGCCATCAGGAGAGCAAGGAGTTTCTTCATATTTGTTTCCGTCCTTTCATTTCCAGCATGATTCGGCTGATTTTTTTCCATATTGAACAGCCACATCTGGTAACATTTATGATACCAAATGCAAGCCGCTTTTGCAATACACTTTCGCGCAGGAAAACGGTTGATTCGCGCGGATTTGGGATTTCAGAATGAAGCAGCTTCCATTTTCATTCGGAAAATGCGAGTGAAGTAACTTTTATTTACTTTTCAATTCTCACCAAAACAAACAGTTGATTCTTTCCGTAAAAGCGGACTTTGCCTCCCTCCCCCTTCACAAAAAACGGGGCACCGCGAGAGCCTTTGCCCCCGCAGCACCCCGCCATCCGCGGATGCGCAATTCCGCATTCCGCATTGTCCCTTACTTCTTCGTCCAGTCCTGCTTTTCGCCGATGCCGTAGTTTGCCGGCAGCACGTCGTCATCAACCAGCACGAAGCCCAAATCCGCCGTGTAGGTCGTACTGGCGGAGGTCACCTGCACCGGGTTCGATTCGCCGTTTTCGCCCAGAATCGACGCAATCAGCGGAATATCCGTGCGCATACGCGTCGGCACAACTTCCGTCGGGTAGATGGGCTTGAGCGTGTACACGCCGGGATACAGGTTCTCGAAAGTGTAGTAACCGTACGTGTCGGTTGTCGTTTCCGCGACGAGCTGGTCGTTTCGCCACAGCTCAATGCGCATCTCGCCCAGACCGAGTTCGCCCGCGTCCTGCAGACCGTTGCCGTTCAGGTCAAGCCAGCAGAAGTCGCCCAGCGTGCCCGGCTGCACCGCGCCAATATTCTGTTCCAGCTGATGCTGGCTCATGCGCAGGGCAATCAGGTCGCTCTCTCCCTCGCGGGCGGTGTAGGTCGTCATCACGCTGATGTTCTGCCCGTCCTTGAGGCGCGTGTCGTCCTTTTCTACGACGACGTAGCCGTTCGGGAGCGTCACACGCAGACGGTAGTTGCCCGGCATCAAGCCGTCAAAGCGGTAGATACCGTCCTCGCCCGTCGTCGCGTTTTGCAGTTTGCTGCCCTTTTCGTCCAGCAGGATAACCTCCGCGCCGGACAGGGGCGCAATCTCGCCCGCGTTGTCGCACCAGACCATGCCGCCGATGCTTGTGTCAATCTTCAAGCCCAGCATCGGAGCAGTATAGTTGTTGTTTTCGCTAATTTCAATCTCGGTCATGACGAGCTGACTGCCCTCGGTGGTGAAGGTGCTGTCGCCCAGACGCGCCGCCTGCGTACCTTCCTTGAGGTCGTAGGCAAGGCTGTACACGCCGGGGGCAATGCCGTCGATGGCGAACCGCCCATCTGCATCGGTCTGCACCTGCGCAAACACCGCGCCGGTTTCATCCAGCAGGGTCAGCGTCTCGTTTTCCGGGGTGATTTCGCCCGCGTCCATGCGGCCGTTGTCATTCTCATCCACCCAAACCTGACCGGACATCTTCGACGGAATCACGCCGCCAAGCGCCTGATTCAGCCATTCCTCTCCCAGCCCGATTTCGATGTTCACCTGCTGCTCGTTCAACCCGTGCATCAGCGGCAGGGTCACATTGCCGTCCAGCTTGGAGAGCACCATGCCCTCCGGGAAGCGCAGGGTCAGCGTGTAGGCGTCCGGCCGCAGCCCGGTGAAGCTGTACGCGCCCGTCGCATCGGTGAGGACGGTCTGCTCCGTCAAGTCCTCGCGGGAGGGGGTCAGAATCAGCGTCACGCCGGCAAGCGCCGCTTCGTCTGCATCCTGCGCGCCGTTGCCGTTGTGATCGGCAAACACCATGCCTTCAATGTCGCCCAAAGCCAGTGCGCCGCACAGGGGCGCGGTGACTTCTTCGCCCACGCCGATGGTAAAGGAATCCGTCGTGCCGTCGGAATCCGGCGCAATGGTGTTGCCGCCGTCCGCCAGGGGAGCAAACACGCCGTCGCCCGGCAGCTCGTAGCGCAGGCGGTACGTTCCGGGCAGCACCGCGTCAAACAGGAAGCTGCCATCCGCGCCGATGGTGCGGGTCGCCACGTCACCGGTTTCGTCCATCAGGTGGACCACCGCGCCGAGCAAGCCGCCTTCATCCGCGTCGCGCAGGCCATTGTCGTTCTTGTCGGCAAACACCACGCCGGACACATGGCCGGGGGTAATCATGCCGATATCAAGCCCCGTCAAATCCGCGCCCATTGTCAGCGCCACCGGTTCGCTTTCGCCCGCGCCGCCGGAGAGGTTGCGGAGGATATTGCCGTCGCCCGTGCGCGTGAACGCCAAGCCGCGGTTCGCGGTCGCGCTCACGGTGTACTGCCCCGGCGCAAGGTCATCGAAGGTATACACGCCGCTGCGGTTCGTTTTCGCCGTGCGGGTATTGCCGTTTTCATCCGTCAGGGTGACGGTGAAGTTGTTGACCATCTTTTCCGCGTCCATCCGGCTGCCGGAGAAGTCGTCATCCAGATACACCGTGCCGGAGATGCTGCCGTAAGTAATCGCGCCGATGGCCATCGTCATCTCGCTGTCATTCTCCAGCACCACGTCGGAAATCGTGTACTCGCGGCGGTCAGTGCCGGGCGCGAACATGTTGCCGTACTCGCCCTCGCCCGCGATGGTGTACACATAGCCCTGCGGAATCGTCGCTTTGACGCGGAACGTGCTGCCGCGGATGTTGGCGAAGGTGAAGCGCCCGTTCTCGTCGGAGACGGTGTTCAGCAGCTCCTTGCCGATGGCCTGACGGTACAGGACGACCTTCACGCCTTCCAGTGTCTTTTCGCCCTCGTCGTACACGCCGTTGTTGTTTTCATCCAGGAAGCAGATGCCGTTGATGTTAGAGCCCTTCATCACGCCAAGGAGGACTTCCTCCAAGTCACCGCGTTCAAGAATCACCTGATCCGTTTCAGAGCGCTTAAATTCGCTGGTGATGATGGAGCGGCGATTACCGCCCGTCTGGCTATATCGCGCAAAGACCAAGCCGTCCGGCAGGCTGTATTCGACATTGTATGTGCCGTAGCGCATTTGACCGATGTAGAATTTGCCGTCCTCGCCGCTCTCGGTTTCGTACACCAAGCCGTTTTTCACGCCGACGGCGCGGATTTTGATGCCCGCTTGACCGGGTTCGCCGTCCTGATACACGCCGTCGTCGTTTTCATCCAGCCACACAAGACCCTGCAGCGCCGCCATCGTCATCACGCCGACGCCCACGTCGGTCACAGAACCGGCTTCGAGGGTCAGCGGCACGCTGCTTTGCACTTGTTCGGTCGTTTCATCCATGATGGACATGTTCGCGCTGACATTTTTGCCGTGCGCGCCATGGCCGAAGCCCGCGGGCAGCTCGCTGCGCAGGACGTACGTCCCCGCCGGGACAGCCAGCGACACTTCACCGTTCTTGTCCGTTTCGCCGGATGCCACAACAACCTCCACGCCGTTGACTTCGGTGATGAGGCTCATCGTCGCGCCGGACACGCCTTCCTCGTACTTCCCGCGTGAACCGTTGTTATCATTGTCGCGGAAAGCGTGGATGGTCAGCGCCGCCGGATTCGCCGCCTTCGCGGTCACAGTCGCGGGTTCGTCGCTAATGACGAGCGCACCGTTGGCAAGGGTCACGCCCGCGTCATAGCGGACGACGTACGTCCCGTATTCGAGGAACTCCGCCTGCCAAGCGCCGTTTTCATCCGTCACCGCTTCCGCCGCGACTTCGCCCGCCTGATTGACCAGCTGCACCTGCACGCCGCTCATCGGCTGACCGTCCAGCCCCAGCACCACGCCGGAAGCGTCGCCGGTGGCATGGTTCGCCAGCGCCGGCAGCACAACAGTTTCGCCCGCGCCGATTTCCACCAGAATGCTCGCCGTCACGCCCGTATCGGTCGTGCTGAGCGTCCAGCCCTCGGTGTCATACAAGCCGCGCGGCAGGGCTGCCGTAATCTGGTAGGTATCAGGATACAGGTCGTTCAGCGCAAACGCGCCGCTGACCGTCATCTGTTCGCTCATCCGCTGGCCGGAAATCGTCACTTCCGCCGGAGCAGACAGATCGTCGATGCTGCCGGTCATGCCGCCGCTGAGCGTCAGATCCAGTTCATAGCGGCTGGTCTGCATCGCCTGAATGTTCACCAGCCACTGTGCCTGACCCTTCTGCAGGTTCGGCCAGCCGTTCACACCCGTCAGCAGCGTGCCTTCCGGCAGCGTCACCGTGACGGCGTATGTTCCGTGGAAGAGATCGGCTTCCTGCACCGTCTCGCCATCGGTCAGGTAACCCGTGCGGGTCGTTTTGCCGTCCTCGCTGACAATCTGGTACGCCACTGCCGCATTCACGCCGCGCATGAGCATCGTCAGCGTGCCGTCCACGGGTTCAGGGGTGGGGGTCGGCGTAGGCGTGGGCGTCGGGCTCGGCGTGGGTGTCGGGCTCGGGGTCGGGGTAGCCGTCGGGGTTGGTGTCGGCGCTTCCGTGGGTTCCTCCGTGGGTTCCTCCGTCGGATTCTCGGTCGGATTTTCGGTCGGCGCTAATGTCGGGGTCGCCGTCGGCGTAGGCGTAGGTGTTGCCGTTGCCGTTGGCGTAGGCGTTGCCGTCGGTGTAGGTGTCGGGGTGGGCGTCGGCGTAGGCGTGGGTTCAGGCGTGGCGGTCGGCGCCATCGTCGGCGGCACATAGTAATAGGAAGCGTTCACCTTCGTCACAGAATCCGCACCCGTGTAGCGCTCGATGTTGATAATCTTGTCGCGCCAGCTTTCAATGGCCAGCGAAGCCTTCGTCATGCGCAGGGTATACAGCCCCGTATGAATCGCCGCCGGCAGGGCATAGTCGCCCCGGCTGTCGGTGTCGAAGGAGAGAATCGTCTCGCCGCGCTCGTTAATCAGGTCAAAAGAGGAGCTGCTCTCCGTATGCACGGTGAACAGACCCGTGTCCGTCAGCACAGCAATGACCGCTTTGTTCAGCCGTCCATCGACAATTGACACGGTGTAGCTCGCCGCCATAACGGCATCCTCCGGCATCGTTTCCGCCACCGGGACAAGCTGCACATTGCCCGTACCGGGGACGGAAATCGGGTCGCTGCCGAAGTCGGTCAGGCGAATCGTGCCGACCGCCTCCCCGTTCTGCATGACGGTAAAATCGCCCGTGAATTTCCGGGATTCATACGTTCCCGCGCTTGTGGCATACATGCCCAGAAAATCCACTTGCAGCATCGTCAGCTCCGATGCCGCAGCCGCGGGGAGCAGCATCAGCAGCATTCCCAGCGCGAGCAGGAGTGACAGAAATCGCTTGCCAAGCATCCTCATCTTGCCTGTTCCTCCATCTGAATCATCCGCAAGCCGTGCGGAGTAAAGTCACAGAATAATCCATGTACTATGGTAAAGCAATCCGCCCGACTTGTCAACCATTCCGCGCATATTTTTACAATTGGATTGCTTTTCTGGTCGAAAATCAGCATGTTCCGGCAATGAAAAAGAAGGCTGACTTTTTCAGTCAGCCTCCCATCCGGATACTATTTTCAAATGAGAATGCGCCGAGATGCACCGCAAATGATTCGTTCTGGCTAACGCGAACGCCAGCATGGGAAAGGCGCAAGCAGATGGCACAGGCGAATGCAGGAAATCGTATCAGTTGCTGCCGCCCATCAGCAGGGTCAGCATGCTCTCCGGCAGACTCATCAGCAGGGTCATGGGCAGGTTCTGCAGGTTGTTCATCACCTTGACGAACCACGTCTGGAACTCACTGTCCGTCATCGCGCCCAAATCCTGCACCTTGCTCACGTCCAGCGCGTCCTTCGCGTCGCAGGTGCGGGTTTCCGCCGTGATGGTCACAACGTCCAGACCCATGAAGCGCACCAGCACATCCACCTTGCGGACGCCCTGTTCGCCGTCCATCGTCGTAGCGGTCGTCACCACAACGCCGAAGCCCTGCTCGACACCGTCCACCGTTTCCTTGATTTCCACATCAACAACGCTGCTGTCCGTGCCGACGCCCTTGCCGCTGACGTTGATTTCAACGGAGTCTTCGCCAGCATAGGCGGTCAGGTTCGCCGTGAAGTTCTCCAAGTCGCCTGCGAAGGTCAGCGTCGCCGCGGTATCTTCCGCGCTCTTGATGGTCACAAGCCACGTCGCCACGCCGTCCGCCGTGTTGCGGGTCATCGTGAAGGAGATCGGCAAGGGTTCTTCGCCGCCGTTGTTGATCTTCACCGAAGCCGTCATGCGAACCAGCTCGCCTGCTTCAGTCATCCAGTATTCGTAAACGATGTCATCCGCATAGAGATCTGCTTCATCAAGCTCTTTCAGCAGGTCGTCCCAGCTCGTGTCAGCAGCGGAAAAAAGCGCATCCATGTAAGCGCCGATGCTCGGAACGCTGTGGATCATCTCCAGCAGGGCTTTCGTCATCTCGGCAATCTTTTCCGGCGGAACTGTGACTTTGACGTAGTTCTTCGCCGCGTCGCAGTCGCCGGGCTGCTCGGTCACTTCTGCCATTTCTGCACCGGACAGTATTTCGTTCATCATGGTCATGAACGCCGTGGTGTCCGCCTGCGTCAGTTCTTCCATGAGCTGCTCTTCCGTCATGCTGCCCAGATTCGCCGATGCTTCCATCAGGGCAGTGTATTCCGCATTGCCGCTCAGCTGTTCCTTCGATTCTTCAATCGCCTTGTCGATCTCCTCGTCGCTCTGACCGGACATCTTCATCGTCGCGCGGAGGGCTTTTTCCTTGATGGCTTCCACGTCCTTGCTGTTCACAGCAATCACGCCGCCCAGCAGCGCGCTGGACACATACATCAGCTGGTTTTCTTCCGCAGCAGTCGTCAGCGATGCCATACCCAGCACGCTCTTGCCGCTCAGGTTGAGGTCAAAGCCAGCTTCGTCGCCCTGCTGATAGCCGGTCAGGGACAGCGCCGCCAGCAGGTCGTTGATGGCAGCCATCGCGGTGTCATCCCCGCCCAGCGCCGCCACGAGGTCAGCGTTCAGGTCGTGGATAGTGATGGTGGTTTCCTGACGCGCGGCATTGTCCCACACGCTGTTTTCCGCCATCGAGGTCAGGGGCATCGCCAGCATCATGATGCTGAGCAGTACCGCAAGCAATTTCTTCATGGGGTTTTCCTCCTTGTTGTTTGGTTTCCCTTTTTCTTTATAGCGAACACTGCGGGGCAGTGATGCTTTCGGTTGATGTTAGTCGGCGTTATCCAAAATGATGGTGCTGCTCGGCAGCGTCGTCGTACCGTCCATGAGCTGCCGCACGCTGTTCGGCAGATTCATCAGGATGCGCGGCAGAATCTGCGAAATGCTCGTCGCCAAGGTCAGCATGTAGGCGTTGAAGCGCGCACTGCTGATTTCGCCCAAGTCCAGCACGTCGCCGTCGGACAGCAGGGGGCGCGGTTTGCACGAAAAGGTCGTCGTGTAGATGGTCAAGCCGACTTCACCGCCAGACAAGAGCCGAATTCTCGACTCCCGATATACACTGCTGCTCGAACCAGACGTAAACACGCCGAATTGTATGCCGCTGTCCGTCCCGTTCGCTTCGGAGGTCGTGCGCACTTCTACATCGACCCTCCCGCCCCTGCGGTTCGGCTCAACCGTCAGCGAAATCGTCGTCTGCGTCTGGTCATCCGGCATAAGCACCAGTTCGGCATTCTTTTCACCGATGGTGAGGCGTCCCGTCGTGCTGTTCTCTTCCTTTTCCAGCGTCCAGTCGTACTGCAAGCCGTCCGCCAGCGTGTTCCGGTTCAGCGTGAACGTGACGGGCTTCAGGATTCCCTCGGTCGGCTCCACCTCGGACATTCTTTCCGCCCAGTCCGGGAGCGCGGAATAGTTCACAATCAGCTTGACAAGCTGCCCTTGCGCATCCGTGTACAGCGTCACCTGCGCGTCGCTGTACAGCATTGTCTGCTGACGCACCTGCGCCGCCCAGTCGATTTCCTGCGGCACATACTCTTCCGTCGTCGTCTGCGACATGAACTGCATCAGATTGTCATAATCCGCCGCCAAATCCGCGAAGTTCTGGACGACAGGCACTTGCATCGCCGTTTCCAGCAGAATCGCCAGCCGATTGACCAGCTGTTCGTTCGTCAGCGTGAACGTACACACCTGTATCACCGGGTCACAGCCTTCGAGCTGCTCCGTCACAGGGTCAATCGTCATGGACGGCTGATATTCCGCCAAGCGGCGCTGCATCTCCGTAAAGTCAATCGCCACAAGGCTATTCAGCACTTCTTCCGCCTGCACGTTTTCCGTGAAGAGGGGATTTTTGAGTACCTTCGCCGTCATTGCGCCCATCTGTCCCACCTGCGCAATCTGCTCCACGTAGTACCCAGAGGATACCGTCTCGTTGATGACTTCCGCCGTAAGACCGCGCTGGCTGAGCTGCTGGCGGTACACCAGCTCCCCGAAATGCTGCATGTCCTCGTCGAGGTTCAGATACAGCGTCTCGCCCAGCAGGTCACTGCTGACATAGACATCCGCGCCGCTGAACTGCACGGCATAATCGACAATAGGCTGGTCGTTCAGCGTCACCTCATAGGCGGCTGACGTTGTCCCCTGCTGATAGACTATCACCCGCAGGGCATCCAGAAAGTCATTTACGGCTTTTTCCTCCGCTTCGTCGATGTCCGCCCCCAGCACCTTCGCATTGAAGTCTTTCAGGAAAATGACTGTCCTTGTCGCGCCGGGCGCACTTTCCTCCGCAAAACCACACATCGGCACCAGCATCGCCAGCGTCAGCAGAATCGCAAGCAGCTTCTTCATTCGTCAGCCTCCTTGACATTCGTTTGTGCGCTTTTCAGCATTCCATTACCATTATATCAAAAAAAACACCTGTTGCAAGCGAATATGCGCAAGTTTTACAATTCCGTGCCCCAAAGATGCAAATTTGCGCCTGAAAGCGCAGCTTCGCGGAAAAATGCTTGATGCCGTCATGCAAAATTTCTGTGAATGGCGCAAAAGCCCGCTTTCCCCTCTTGTGAAGCGCGAAAAAATATGCTACAATAGATAGAGTATTCCGGATTACTGAAAGGAGCTAATTCGCATGGAATTTCTGACCAAGCTTTTGGGCATCGCCACCGCCGTTGCGGAAACCACCACCACCACCGGTGCTGCCGACCCTGCCGCCGTCACCACGGATTCGGCCGCTGGCGGCATTGTCGGTATTCTCTTCAGCCTTCTGCCGCTGCTGCTGGTTTTCGTCCTGATGTACTTCATGATGATTCGCCCGGAGAAGAAGCGCCGCAAGAAGGAGCAGGACATGCTCGCGTCCCTGAAGAAGGGCGACCGCGTGTGCACCATCGGCGGCATCTACGCCACCATCGAGAGCATCAAGGACGACACCATCACCCTGAGCGTCGGCAAGGGCGACCAGACGATGGTTGTTGCGCGCTGGGCGATTCGCTCGGTGGAAGATGTGACCATCGAGAACGAGACCGAATCCTTGAACTAATCGCAAAATTCCCGGCTTCGTGCCGGGTTTTTTTGTGCCCGATTTTTCCGCCGCGCATATGCTGGGAGTGAACAGCTCACACGATGGGAGGAATCGCCATGAATCAGCGTCCGAATTGCTGCCGTCCCATGCCGCCGCAAGCGCCTTGCCCGTCCAGACCGCCTTGCCCGCCGAACCCCGCTTGCCCGTCTTATCCGCCGACGCAGAAGGGCGTTTTATTGCCGCGAATCCTCGCCAGCGGGCGGGAGTGGCAGCGCCGCGCGTGTGTGGCGCTGTACGTCGGCGGTTTGCCGGAGGATGCAAACGGGCGACTGCAGCTCGTCGGCGTTACGGCGTGCGGTGACGCGGATTGGGAGATTGCGCCGTACCAAGAACCGCGCCCGTGCGGCTGCCGCGGATGCCGACCATCTCGACCCGCGCCGTGCCTTCTGCGGGTGAATATTCCGGTTGTTTGCCAAGTGCAGGCGGAGTGCGGGCAGGTTTTGCGCGGCGAAAGTGTGCTGACAACGGATGTTGCGCTGCCGATTCGCTGTGTGCAGGCGGAATGCTGGCGCAACCAGATGATGGTGCTTCCGTGTGTTCGGCTGATTGACGGCGGCGCGCCTGTGTGTGCGGATGACTGCCGTCCCCCTGTGTTTGATTGCACGATTGAGCTGCTCGTCGAAGCCTACATGACACGATGGGAAGCGTGCGGCACCCCTGCGCCGACTTGTCCGGATTTGCCGCTATTCCCCCCGCCGCCGTTCGGGTGACAAGGGCGTTGGAAGACCCAAGGGGCTTTGCCCCTTGCCCCCAGCAGGGACGCTGTCCCTGCACCCTGCAAGGGAGAATGAAACGGGACGAAGTCCCCTCCCTTGACCCTTCCGCGCGATTGAATTGAGCGCATTTTCATGCTATGCCCGCGTGCTGATGCAGGGGATTTCGCCTCTGCGCTTTGCAAGTGAAAAAGTCTTTTTCTCCACCTTGACAAAGACAATAAATTGGGCTATACTGAACTCGTCCGAGATGACGGAGAAGAGTATCCTGCCGAAGGATGTCCAGAGAGGCGCGGTTTGGTGAAAAGCGCTGATTCGGCGGCAGGGGAAGACCACCTCCCGATCGTACCGTGTGCTGCACGATAGCGCGGCAAAGAGAACCAATCAGGGTGGAACCACGGGCAGATTTTTCCGCTCGTCCCTCGAAACAACGCGAGGGACGAGCGTTTTTTCGTCCCAATCAATCAATCTGGAGGGAAAAAGCATGAAAATCATCTACAATGACGGTCATGTGGACGAATGCCCCGCTGACGACGAGCTGCATGTCATCCGCCACACGGCGGCACACATCCTCGCGCAGGCAGTCAAGCACCTGTATCCGCAGGCGCATTTCGCCTATGGCCCGGCAACTGAAAAGGGCTTCCACTACGACGTCGATCTGGGCGACGTGAAGCTCTCCGACGAAGACCTCAAGACCATCGAGAAGGAAATGCAGGCCATCGTCAAGCAGAACCTGCCGATTAAGCCCTTCGCGCTTGGCCGTGAGGAAGCCATCAAGCTCATGCAGGAGCGCGGCGAAATCTACAAGGTCGAACACATCGGCGACCTGCCCGAAGACGCGACGCTGACCTTCTACCAGCAGGGCGACTACATCGACATGTGCGTCGGCCCGCACCTGTGCTACACCAAGGCGCTCAAGGCATTCAAGCTGACCGCCCTGTCCGGCGCGTATTGGAAGAACGACAAGAACAACAAGATGCTCACCCGCATCAGCGGCATCGCCTTCCGCAATCAGGAGGAACTCAATGAGTACCTGAAGATGATGGAAGAAGCCGAAAAGCGCGACCACCGCAAAATCGGCAAGGAAATGGGTCTGTTCATGCTCTGCGATGAAGGCCCCGGCTTCCCGTTCTTCCTGCCCAAGGGAATGCAGCTGAAGAACGCGCTGATTGACTACTGGCGCGATATTCACTACGCGGCGGATTATGTGGAAGTGTCCACGCCCATGATTATGAGCCGTCACCTGTGGGAGACGTCCGGTCACTGGGATCACTACAAGGACAACATGTACTCCACCAAGATTGACGACGAGGACTACTGCATCAAGCCCATGAACTGCCCCGGCGGCGTGATGGTCTACCGCAGCCAGCCCCATTCCTACCGCGACCTGCCCCTGCGCGTGGGTGAACTCGGTCTGGTGCACCGCCACGAGCTGAAGGGTGCGCTGCACGGCCTGTTCCGCGTCCGCTGCTTCACGCAGGATGACGCCCATATCTTCATGACCCGCGAGCAGATTCCGGACGAAATCGCCGGCGTCGTGCACCTCATCAATCAGGTGTACTCCAAGTTCGGCTTCGATTATTTCGTCGAACTGTCCACCCGTCCGGCGGATTCGATGGGTTCGGACGAGGATTGGGAGGATGCAACCAACGGCCTCAAAACCGCGCTGGAAAAGCTCGGTATGCCCTACATCGTCAACGAGGGCGACGGTGCGTTCTACGGCCCGAAGATTGACTTTCACCTGCGCGACTGCCTCGGCCGTACCTGGCAGTGCGGCACGATTCAGCTGGACTTCCAGATGCCGCAGAGGTTTGATCTCACCTACGTGGGGGCTGACGGCGAGAAGCACAGGCCTGTCATGATTCACCGCGTTATCTTCGGTTCCATCGAGCGGTTCATCGGAATTCTGACGGAGCATTTTGCCGGCAAATTCCCTCTGTGGCTGGCGCCGGTTCAGATCAAGCTGCTGACCGTCACCGAGCGGTTCGCTCCGTTTGCCCTGGAGCTGGCGGAGAAGTGCAGAGCCGCAGGACTGCGGGTGGAGACGGACGTCCGCAACGAAAAGATCGGATACAAGATCCGCGAGGCGAGAAACGAGAGGACGCCTTATATCGTCACCATCGGAGAAAAGGAACAGGAGTCCGGTCTTCTCTCCGTCCGTTCCAGCAAGGAGGGCGATCTCGGTCTGATTCCGACAGACGAGCTGATCGAAAAACTGACGGAAGAAATTAAGACGAAGAAGTGCTAAGAGATTCGTTTTCGAGAAGATCCCCGATTCGCTGCGAATCGGGGGTCTTTTGCTAAACAGATCTTTTGCTGAACAGGCTTCCGCGCCGGATTGATTGGCGCGAAGGGAGGCGAATCGACAGACCGCCGGCTGGAGCCGGCGGCCGCGGTCAGGATGACAAGTCCGGGAAGGAGGAGCCATGATCGGAAGAAAGAAAAAGGAAGCGCCCTGGCGGGGAGGCGTCTATCTCACCACGGTTTCCACCAGCTTTGAGGCGGATCTGCTGGAGTCGAAGCTGAGGGCCTGCGACATTCCCGTGCTGAAGAG
>ERZ827423.2002-NODE-2002-length-17530-cov-4.265351_pt1 | contig 17530 bp, 18 predicted proteins | sample MGYA00519775_ERZ827423 | MGnify/ENA primary metagenome ERZ827423 (study PRJEB31778, sample SAMEA3449296) | human gut metagenome | biome: human gut; feature: human-associated habitat; material: faeces | place: United Kingdom | collected 2010/2012 ...
CCGGCACCCGCCGGGCCCGGCGGTGGAGGACCGTCAAGGTCCGCTGGCAGAACGAGCGGTTCCAGGAGCGGATCAAGACCTTCACCGGCTGGACGGCCCAGATCATCCAGCATGAGATCGACCACTGCGAGGGCATTTTGATTTAAGGAGGACGCTGATGAAAACTGTCATCTGTTACGCCTCCCGCCACCACGGGAACACCCGGATGGTAGTGGAGGCCATGGCCCGGGAGGGGGAGGCGGAGCTGATCGACGCCACCGCCGCCTCCGGGGACATTCAGCTGGAGGACTGCGGCTGCATTGGCTTTGCCTCCGGCATCTATTTCGGGAAGTTCCACCCGGGCGTGCTGGACTGGGCCCGGCGGCATCTGCCCCAGGGGAAGCCGGTGTTTTTTGTGTGCACCTACGGGAGCAGCCAGGGCTCCGGCACCCAGGCGCTGCGGGAGCTGGCGGCGGAGCGGGGCTGCCCGGTGCTGGGGACCTTCGGCTGCCGGGGCTATGACACCTTCGGCCCCTTCAAGCTGGTGGGCGGCATCGCCAAGGGCCGGCCCAACGAGGCGGATCTGGCGGCGGCCCGGGCCTTTTACCGGGACCTGATCCGCGGACAGGGAGAGAGCATATGAAGCTTGCCATTCTCTCGGACACCCACGGCCTGCTGCGGCCGGAGGTGCTGGATCGCCTGAAGGGTGTGGACGCCATCCTCCACGGCGGGGACATCAACCGGCGGGACATTGTGGACCAGCTGCGGCAGTACGCGCCGCTGTACGTGGTCCGGGGCAACAACGACAAGGACTGGGCGGCGGACATCCCCCATACCGTCACCGTCACCCTGGGGGGCGTGACGTTTTTCATGGTCCACAACAAAAAGGAGGTTCCGACAGATCTCTCTGGAATCGACGTGGTGGTGTTCGGCCACTCCCACAAGTACGCGGAGGAGGAGCGGGACGGTCGACTCTGGCTGAACCCCGGTTCCTGCGGGCCACGGCGGTTCCATCAGGAGATCACCATGATGCTGGCGGAGGCAGAGGCGGGGCGGCTGCGGGTGGAGAAGGTCACCATTCCCCACCCGCCGGTGTGAGGCGTTGGAGATGGAGACCACGAGCAAGGAGGCGGGCATCATGACGGTACAGGACTTTTTTCCCGTGTGGGACCGATTGGAGCCGGACCAGCAGGCGCGGCTCCTGGCCAGTGCGCGCCCCAGGGCCGTGACCCGGGGCACCGTCCTCCACAGCGGGGACGCGGACTGCGCCGGACTGCTTCTGGTGCGCTCCGGGCAGCTGCGGGCCTATATCCTCTCCGACGAGGGGCGGGAGATCACCATTTACCGCCTGTTTGACCGGGACCTGTGCCTGTTCTCCGCCTCCTGCATCCTGCGGTCCATCCAGTTCGCGGTCACCATCCAGGCGGAGCGGGACACGGACCTGTGGGTCCTGCCGGCGGAGGTGTACCAGGAGCTGATGGCGGCCTCCGCGCCCCTGGCCAACTACACCAACGAGCTGATGGCCAGCCGGTTTTCCGAGGTCATGTGGCTGCTGGAGCAGGTGCTGTGGCGGCGCCTGGACCGGCGGCTGGCAGCCTTTTTGCTGGAGGAGTCCGCCATCGAGGGGGGCGCGGTGCTGAAGATCACCCACGAGGCCATCGCCAACCACCTGGGCACCCACCGTGAGGTCATCACCCGGATGCTTCGGTACTTCCAGACCGAGGGGATGGTGCGCCTTGCCCGGGGCACTGTGGAACTGCTGGACCAGGCCAGGCTCCGGCGGCTGGGGGAGGCCGACGGGGCATGAGAAGGGGCCGCCGGGAGAAATCGCATATTTTGTGAACAGATTTTGCTTCTTTTGTGAACTTTAGCACTCTCCTCTTGACAGTGCTAATTCATGGTGCTATAACAAAGTCGTTCCAAGAGAGAGGGGCCTGAAAAGAAAACAGAGCCCCTTCCGCAGGGCAAGAGATAAGTGCAAGAAATGGAGGAATGACTTATGTTGCCCAGCATTTTTGGTGAGAATTTGTTCGATGATTTCTTCAATGATTTTGATATGTTCCCCGGCTGGAGCGGCCGGAATCCCCTGTACGGCAAGCACGCCAGAAACATGATGAAGACCGACGTCCGGGAGACGGAGAACAGCTATGAGGTGGACGTGGACCTGCCCGGATTCCAGAAGGACGAGATCCGTTTGGATTTGAAGGACGGCTACCTGACCATTCAGGCCGCCAAGGGCCTGGACAAGGACCAGCAGGACAAGAAGGGCAAGTACATCCGCCAGGAGCGGTACGCCGGCGCCATGAGCCGGAGCTTCTACGTGGGCGATGTGGAGCCTGACCAGATCTCCGCCAAGTATGAGCACGGTGTGCTGCAGATCTCCCTGCCGAAGGCCGGCAAGAAGGAGCTGCCCAAGAGCAACACCATCGCCATTGAATGAGCGCCCAACAAAAAAAGTCCCCCCGCTGCTGCGGGGGGACTTTTTTGCGCTCTGCGGGGTCAGTCACCCACACCGGTGTGGATGACCTTGCCCACGTTCCAGAACCGGGCCGCCTGTTTGGCAGCCGCCAGACGCTCCTCCGGGGTGGAGAAGGACAGCTCCGCCGTGCGGCAGCCGCAGTCCAGGCAGGTGACATACAGGCACCAGCCGTTCTCCTCTTCGATCATCCCCGGGCCGTGGCACAGGGGGCAGTCCTGCAAATCAATGTCCTGATAGAGTTCCACGTTCCTGTCTCCTTTTTCAATGATCGGGAATAGTATATCACGCTTTGACACGAGACACAACCGGGCCGCCCAAAGTTCCCGTCAATGGCCGGAGGGCTTCCGCTCCACCAGGGCCCGCTCCGTGGTCAGATCCGCGTGGAGCAGGGTGCCGAAGATCACGGCCATGGGCAGGGCGGTGATCCAGATGGCCCGGCCCACCAGCAGGTGGCAGAACACCGTGCCCACCACGGCGCCGGAGGCGAAGAAAAACAGCATCTCCGCGTGGCGGGCCAGCTTGGGCCGGTGGCTCTTGTCCCCGGTGCGGCGGTGGCGCAGCTCCTTGGCCAGGCCCACGCCGATCTGCCGGATGTGGTTGGTGGCAAAGGTGGTGGCCACTGGGATGCCCTCCGCCTGGCGGAAGGTGTTGTACTGCATGGAGGCGATGAAGTTGATGCCCACCTGGGCGATCTGCACCGGGGCGGACTCCGGCAGCAGGCCCAGAAGGAAGATGGCCAGGATCTCAATGGCGATCAGCAGGGTGTCCCACCGGACCGGAAGGTGGTGCTTGACGGGATTGGGCATCAGCTCCGACACAAAGGCCCCCAGGATGTAGGCGGAGAGGGGGATCAGGTAATACAGCGCCTCCGCCCACTTGGCGGAGCCCAGGGCCATGGCCATCAGCACCACGTTGCCGGTCTGGGCGTTGCAGAACACGTTGCCCCGCAGCAGGTAGGTGTACGCGCCCCAGAAGCCCGCCACCGCCGTCAGGGTGAAGTACACCCAGTTCCGCTCACAGGTCAGGAATTCCGTTTTCTGTCCGCTGGCCGCCACGCCCTCGCCGCCTTTCGTCACAAGTTACGTCGATTATACCACAGTTTTCCCCGGAGGGGGAGGGAGATTCTGCCCGGATTTCCGCCCCGCCGCCTCTGGATTTTACACAGATTTGATAAACCGCCGCCCTCCGGCGGCGCGAAAAAGCCGGGAGGGATACCCTCCCGGCTCGCCTGCGGCCGGACCTCACATATCCAGGGAGCGGAACTCCTCCAGATACTTCTCCGTCACAAAATCCACCAGGGCGGCGGCCCGGGCGATGTCCTCCGGCGTGTAGTCCGCCAGCTCCTGCATGTAGGCGTCGTACCGGTCCGCCTCCCGCTGGCGGTGGAGCTGGTACACCTGGCGCCCCGCCTCCGACAGGCGGAGGCTGACGGTCCGCCGGTCGCCGTCCTGGGCGTCCCGGATCAGCAGGCCCTTGGCGTCCAGCTTCTTCACCGTCTGGGAGATGGCGCTGGGGGTGGAGACCTTCATCCGGGCCAGCTCCGTGGCGGTGATGGGCTCCCCGTCCCCGATGGCCGCCAGCAGGTCCGCCTCGGAGGAGTAGAGCAGCAGATCCCGCCCGTACCAGCGGGGCAGGCTCTGGTAGCGGTTCAGGATGCGGTCAAAGTAGTTGAGGTTCTTCATCAGGGTCTGGAACGCTTCCGTCTTTTCCAAGGCAGGACCCTCCTCGATTCTCTGAAATAGATGTCTGATTTTATGGTACCAGAGCCGGGGGGAAAAGGAAATGGGAAGGCTGCACAAAAAAATGTTAGCAGCTTATCGAAATCACCAAAAATGCGGCTGGGAGCCCGAAATCCGTTGACAACCAGGGGAAAACACACTATACTGTCTGATAGTTAAGTTACTTAATGAATTGAGAACGGAGGCATCGAGGATGTTTGCAAAGACCAACCGGGCAGTGGCCCGGCGGGTGGGGAAGGTGGCCGTGGAGGCCCAGTCCCGGAACTTCACCATCCGCATCGACGAGCCCAAGACCAGCGGCGGCGAGGACACGGGCATGAGCCCGGTGGAGGCGCTGCTGTGCTCCCTGGGGGCCTGCCAGGTGGTGGCGGCCACCGTCTTTGCCCGGCAGATGCGGGTGGACCTGGAGGACATCTGGGTGGAGGTGGAAGGCGACATGGACTCCGCCGGCATGATGGGCTACACGGACTTCCGCCCCGGCTACGAGCGGATCCGCTTCGTGTTCCACGTCAAGACCGACGCGCCCCCCGCCAAGGTCCAGGCGCTGATCGACCTGGTGGAGCAGCGGTGCCCGGTGGGGGACTCCTTGAAAAACGGCGTGCCCTTTGAAAAGCCCAAGGTCATTCTGGAGTATTGAGCAGTACAAACCCATATGATAAAAGGAGACGAGTACACCATGGAACAGAAAATGCAGTACGGCGGCATGATCTCGGACCTGCCGGTGGTCACCGGCGGCCACTTCATCGAAAATTCGGAAAAGCGCATCGTCTACGGCCCCGACGGCCGGTTCTGGGACGACTTTGTGATGCGGTGCTTCACCCTGGCCCCCGGCGCGGCCTCCGACTCCCACGCCCACCCCTGGTGCCACTGGACCGTGTGCATCGAGGGGGACGGCTTCTTCAACGTGGGGGACGAGACCTATGAGCTCCACCCCGGTGCCTGGGTCCACGTGCCCGCCAACCTGCCCCACAACTTCGGCGCCAACGCCGACAGCGGCAAGCTGTCCCTGCTGTGCATCGTGCCCCCGGAGGGGGACGTGAACCCCCTGACCATGGGCTTCTGCTGAGAACCAGCCCCGGCGGCATCCCGCCGGGAGGAGCGCCACTCCTGCGCATAGGCCCCCGTCCGCCAACGCGGCCGGGGGCCCTGCCTGTTTTTGGGAAAAATTTTGCGGAGAAATAGGAGCCGCCCCTTGCGTTTGCGGGGGCGCTGTGCTAAGATTGAGACAGAATCCACATTTTGCACAAATACATTGCGGCGCAAGAGGTACCTCTTGCCATGTCCTACCAAGTAGGACATGAAGATCTCTGAACGCCTATCAAAAGAGAAGGAGTGGTTGTGAATGAAAAAACGAATGTTGGCAATGGTCATGGCGCTGTGCCTGGCCTTGTCTCTGCTGCCGGTATCGGCGGGGGCGGCGGATGGAACTATTTTCCAATATGATAATATCTATTATCATGTGATCGACGATAGCGCAAAGACTGTTGAAGTGATTCACTCATCAGGCCAGATAGTTAGTGGAAATATAGAGGATTCTGCTTATAGCGGCGCGATAACAATACCGGCCAAAGTGCAGAATGAGGGAGAAACTTATACAGTAATTGGAATCGGAGAACACGCTTTCTTTCATGCAAGCAACCTTACGAGCATAACACTGCCTGAAGGGCTGCAATATATTGACAGTGGTACCTTTAATGGTTCTGGTCTGACTACTATTACAATTCCGGCTTCTGTGACAAGACTGGGCGGTTATGGAGATTCTACCGGGCAACCTTCAGAAGTTTTTGCCGTAAGCAGCCGGGAACCTTGTTCTCTTCAGACAATAACATTTGCGACGGGAAGTCAGTTGACAACATTAGCGAATAACGCCCTGGCGGGATGTGATTCCCTATCCGCTTTGGAAATTCCTGCAGGAGTTACTGACCTGGGACTTGATTCTAATTCTCAAGGCAACAATAGAAACTTGGGCGCCTTAAATGGCTGGGTCAACGCCAAAAATGTCACCTTTGCGCAAGGGAGCCCCTTTGAAAATGTTGGCGGTATCCTCTACAAAGGTGATACACTCTGCGTGGCATTGGATGATACCATCAAATCTGTTACTGTGCGGGAAGGAACAAAGGAAATCGGTGACGCCGCCTTTTTCTTGTGTAGAAACCTGGCAAATATCACTCTGCCGGACGGGCTAGAGAAAATAGGGGATGGCGCATTTAACTACGCACCGTTGTTTGGAACATCTATTCCTGGAATGCCCGGTGGTATTACCATACCGGGCGCAGAATCAGCCAATGTCCTGAATCAAATCAACATTCCGGCAACGGTAACCGAAGTAGGCGCGGATTTTCTGAAAGGCGCATTAAAAGAGGGCGGCACTTCGCTTATCATCATGCAGGGTACGACTCCCCCTGCCTTTACCGATACCACATTGTTCGCAAATGCGGAAAACGGGGCCAAAATCATCTATCCAGAATCCGCTCAAGCTGCCTATGAAAGTAGTGCATTGGGAAGTTATATCGATAGTACAGAGAGCGGAGAGGATCAGTTAGCCTATTCCCTCACCCTGACCCCCGCTAGCGTCACTGTGGGCGGAACTGCTACCCTGATTGCTGACGCGACCGTGCCCACCGGCGCGACGCTGGAGTGGAGCACCAGCAACGCCGCCGTGGCGACTGTGGAGAACGGCGTTGTCACCGGCGTGGCCGCCGGTCAGGCCACCATCACCGCCAGCCTCCAGCTGAACGGTGTGACCATCACTTCCGCCACCTGCGCCGTCACCGTGAACGCCGCGGGCGGCACCGGAACCTCCTCCGGTTCCGGCGGTTCCAGTTCCACCACCTACTCTCCCACCCTGGACGTGTCCGACGGCGGCACCATCCGGGTCAGCCCCCGGACCCCCGAGGCGGGCGACACCGTCACCATCACCCCCGACCCCGACAGCGGCTACGTGGTGAGCGGCGTGACGGTCACCGACCGGGACGGCGACGCCGTGCGGGTGACGGCCAACCGGGACGGCACCTACACCTTCACCCAGCCCCGGGGCCGGGTGACCATTGAGGTCACCTTCGTCCGCGCCGGCGAGAGCGTGTTCTTCGACGACGTGCCCGCCAGCTTCTGGGCCTACGACGAGATCGCCTGGGCCTATGACAACGGCTACGTCAACGGCACTTCTGCCACCACCTTCAGCCCCAACAGCAGCATCACCCGCCAGCAGGTGTGGATGATCCTGGCCCGGCTGTCAGGCGCTGATCCCGCCAGCATGGCGGCCGCCCGGGAGTGGGCCATGGTGAATGACATCTCTGACGGCACCAATCCCGGCAATGCCGTCACCCGCCAGCAGCTGGTGGCCCTGCTGTACCGCTACGCCCAGATGATGGGCTACGACAACGGCGCGCGGGAGGCTCTGACCAGCTTCCCGGACGCGGGCACGGTCTCCGGCTACGCTCAGGAGCCCATGCAGTGGTCCGTGGCCAACGGCATCGTGGCCGGCACCAGCGCCGGGACGCTGAATCCTACCGGCACCGCCACCCGCGCCCAGTTCGCGGTGATTCTCTACCGCTTCTGGGACCAGGTGGGCTGAGTAAATCTGAAAAAAATGACGCAGAGAGCGATCTCTGCGTCATTTTTTTTGCCCCGCCGGGTCAGTTCCAGTGTCCGCCTGCCCGCTGAAGGGCCGGGGGCCGCAGACGCGGCAGCGGAGACTGCCGCAGGTCTCCTCCGCCCAAAGCGGCTGGCGCTCCAGGTGCAGGAGAAAGTCCGCCGCCTGGCCGGCATCCCCGGCGTTCAGGCAGACCTGGGTCTGGACCCAGCCGGCTCCCTCCCGCCGCAGCAGGAACAGCAGCGCGTCCGGGACAAAGCCCGCGCCGTCCGCCGGAGCGTACAGCGTCAGCCGGCCCTCGTTGGGCAGCAGATAGACGGCGTCATAGGCGGCCCGGAGCCGCGGCATCAGGCGGGAGATGGCGGCCGCCAGGGCCGACGCCTCCGGGGACAGGACGTCCTCCTCGTAGGGATACCAGTCCGCCCGGGACAGGTCCGGTCCGCCGGCGGCCGCCGCCCGGAGCGGCTGCCCGGCCACGGTCCGCTCCCGGAACACCTCTGCTGCGGGACAGGGGAAGAAGCGGCTTCCCCGCCAGGAACGCGGGGGTGAGAAGAGCGCGGGGGCCATCTGGTCCAGCGCCCGCCCGGCCGCCTCGCACAGGACCGGGGCCGGAGGCGCGGGAAATTGACTGCGGATCTCCAGCCGGACCGCCCCCAGATACCGGGGATCTGTCACGAATATCCGGGTGGAGGCCAGCTGGGGAAACCGGCGCTTCAGCGCGTCGAACTGAAAGGCCGGCCGGCGGGCCAGGGCCTTGCGGACGATGGCGTAGTTCTGCTCCGCCAGATCGCCGAAGGTGGTGCGGCAGGCGCACGGCGCCCCGGACTGGACGTCTGGCCGGGAGCTGGACGCCAGGAGAACGTCCTCTCCGGCGGCGCCGGTGGCCAGTGTCACGGTCCAGACCCGGTTCCGCAGGGCGGCCGGGAACCCAGTTGCCTCCGCCGGGGGTTCTGCCTGGAGCCGCCCGTTTGCAAGGACCACGCCCTCCCGGTAAAAGGCACCGTCCCGGAAGGCAGGCTTCAGACGGAGGCGCCGGCGGGGCCGCTCATCGCCCAGGCCCGTCTTCCGCAGGGCGCTGTGGAGCTCCGCGATGTAGCGGCTGTCGTTCTGACAGTGGTAGTACAGCGTCTCGCAGACCTGCAGGGGGTCCTCCAGATCCCGGTCGAACTTCCGCTGGTACCGGGGCTGGTCCGGGGCGGTCTGGAAGGGGCAGTACCGGGCTCCCCGGCCGATCAGCTGGGCCTCGGAGACGGTGGAGGCGGAGGGGCCGCCGGACTGGCGGGTCTCATACAGCCGCACGATGTCGAACAGGTTCAGCACGTCCCAGCCCTCGTCCAGCTTTTTTACCTCAAACACCGCCCGGTAGGGGTTCTCCGGGTCCTCCAGGGAGTTGAGGAGCAGCTGCTTGGCCTCCACGTCCGCCTCGTCATTGGCGGAGATGCAGTGGAGCGGGGAGAACTCCTGCCGCAGCTCCTGGGCCAGGGCGTCCAGGGAGATGCCGCCGGCCTGGAACCAGGTCAGGGCCCGCTCCAGAACGGGGGAGGGGGCCTGGGCGGCGGCCCGGGCCAGATCCGGGCCGGACAGCGTCTCCATCCGCGACGCAAAGGCCGCCTGGAAGGCCGCGCTCTCCCGGATGGCGGCGGACTTGAACAGCACTACCGGCTTTACCGCCAGCCGGCGGGACTGGAAGAGCTTCAGCCGGTACTGGCTGAGCATCAGGGCCTGGAGGGCCCGCTCCATGGGGGGCAGGTCCGTCCGGAGAGTGAGGATCTCCTTGGAGTATCCCTCGGCCCGAAAGGTCCGGAGGGGGTAGCTGTACACGATCTTGTCCCGGTAGGTCTCCAGAATCTGTGGGTTGTGCAGGTCGCAGGTGGCGGTGAACTCCAGCAGGACATTGTCCGGCCGGGCGAGAAAGACGCGCTCCACCGTCTCCTCCCAGGAGCGGCGGCTGTCCGCCTCCGCCCGGCCCGTCCGCTTGGTGGCGGCGTTCAGGTGGTGGGCCTCGTCGGAGATCAGCACCACGGGGGCCGCCGCCAGCTCCGCCGGGGACAGGCCGTTTTCCCGCACCTGCCACAGCTCCGCGTGGAGGGCCTGGGTGGTGGTGAACAGCAGGTTGATGGCGTCCAGGTCCCCGGCGGAGAAGCCGGAGACCTCCCGGACCGGCACCCGGCGGCCGTCCACCCGCAGCTCCGGGGCGAAGAGATACTTGGCGGACCGGGGGTTCAGAAAGTTCTCCCGGGTCTTTCGGACGATGGCGGTGAGGTTCACAAAGAAGAGAAAATTCCGGTAGCCCCGCCGGTAGAGATCGGCCATGAGTCCCGCCATCACCAGGGTCTTGCCGCTGCCGGTGGCCATGTGGAACAGGAGCTGGCAGGGCCGGTCCCGCCGCCGGAGCCGCTCCCAGTAGAGGGAGAAATTCTGGAACGCCGCCTCCTGATAGGGCCGCAGAGGCAGGCGGGGGTTCAGATTCTCCCGGATCCAGGCGGGGAGGGGAGGAGCCTCCCGGCGGCGGAGGCCGTCCAGAGTCTCATACAGAAACATCCCTCACCCCTCCCCGTAAAAGCTGCGGTTGAAGGCCCGGTCCTCCGGGGAGACGGCGAACTCCTCGTCCTCCAGATCGCAGAGGTTCACATACAGCTGGTTCTTGTCCAGCAGCTCCAGCAGGAACCGCTTCTGCTCCGGCAGGGAGAGGGCGGCAAAGTCCGCCTCCGCCGCCCGGAGATCCGACCGGGTGACACGGCTGCTGATGAATCCGGTTTTCACCATCCGGCGGCAGAGGCCCGGCAGGTCCTCCGGACCGGCCGCGGCGATCTCCTCCGCGAGGGCCTCATTCAGCTTGGCCAGCTGGCAGTACAGGAAGGAGCCGCCGCCCCGCCACCCGGACTCCGGCAGGACGTCATTCTCCTCGCCCCGCAGGACGCCGCAGATCCGCTCCTTGGTCAGCGTCTCCGCGTAGTCCATCTGCTCGATGCAGAGGAAGTGCCGCCCCAGCTTCAGGGCCACGGCGGCGGTGGTGCCGGAGCCGGCGAAGGCGTCCAGCACCCAGTCCCCCGGCCGGGTGAAGATCTCCATCAGATAGGCAATGAGGGCCTCCGGCTTTTTGCCGTTGCGGAAGGACACGGTCCCCTCCCGGTTGACGTTGTTATACGCCTGCACGAAGTCCAGAAAATTGGGATAGGGCCGGTGGGTCTGGCTGGAGGAGGTGGGCATCCCCTGGAGGTAGGCCCCATTCTTCCGCCCCGCCGGGGGCAGGTAGAAGTAGCGGTAGCTGTACGCGTCGTCTCCGATGCCCTCCACCTGGAACAGGGTCCTGGGGGGATACTGCCCCTCCAGGGGCTGCAAATACTTGACATAAAACCGGCCGGAGGAGGCCTTTTCCCGGATGGAGCCCCGGACGCTGACCACCTTGAACTGGGTTTTGTCCGCCGGACGCTTGACCAGGCGGTACTGGTCCGGCCGGAGGACGCGGGCCCGCCGTCCCCCCAGGGAGACGGGCTCCCCCGGGGCCAGCGTCTCCACCGCCCAGCAGTAGTCGTCCACGGCCTTCTCCCGGACCATCCGGGGCATTTGGAAGCGGGGGCTCTTGGCGTAGACCAGCACGTATTCGATCACATCGTTGAAGGCCTTGTCGGCGGCCAGGGTCCGGTCGGGATGGCGGACCAGCACGTGGAAGGTCATCACGTGGTTGCCCACCAGCTCGTCCAGCAGCACCTGGAGATAGGCCTGCTGGTGGAAGCTGCACTGGATCAGCAGCACCCCGTCCTCCGCCAGCAGGGGGAGCGTCTGCTCCACCCGGTTTTTCAGAAACACCAGCCAGGTGCTGCGGGAGAACCGGTCGTTGTAGCCGAAGCTGTCGGACCCGGTGTTGTAGGGCACATCCCAGTAGGCCATCCGAATCCGGCCGGCGTATCGGCGGCGGAGGGAGGAGAGAACCAGCAGGTTGTTCCCCTGGATCAGCAGGTTGTCCTCCGGCAGGAGCTCCGTGACCGGCTGCTCCCCCACCGCGGTACACCGCCGGGGTCGGACCAGCACCTTGGGGGAGAGGAGCTGGTCGATCTCCTGAGGGGCCAGCGTCTCGTTGTAGAACACCTCTCCCCGCCGCTGGTCCTCCCGGGTCTGGCCGCCCTCCAACACGCAGTCCTTGAAGGGGAAGGACAGCACCGTGTCCCCGGAGGCGGAGAGCAGGTGCCCGGCCCGGTCCGCCAGGCCGATCCGGTTTTGGAAGCGGGTGTAAGAGTCCGGCAGGAATTCCCGGCTGGTGACGGTCCAGAGGAACCGGGCCTTGTCAAAGACCAGGACCCCCGCCGCCTCTGTGAAGAACCGGGCCCGGGTGTCCGGATGGCTCAGCAGCAGGCGGAGGAGAGCGGGATCCAGTTTTTCAGCCGCCTCGCAGACGGCGTTCCGCAGAAGGGTGCCGTCCTCCGCGAAAAAGCGGGGGTCCTGCCGCAGAAGGGCCTGGAGCGTATCAAAGAGGGGAGACATGGCTGAAACCTCCAATCTGTGGGAAGCGCGCATTTCCACTTGGAATCCACAGGGCGCGGGGCAGGGCCCAGGGCCCCGTCCCGCGCCGGGAACTGCGCGCTACAGGCTGCGGATTTGGTTTTGGATCAGGGCGCCCACGGTGTCGGCGAACTGGTCCAGGGAGCGGATGCGGGCGAAGTTCCGCCCGTAGATGGTGTGGGCGGCGGACAGGTCATCGTCCTTGCCGGTGAACACGCACATGACCTGGATGCCCTTGTAGGTCAGGGCCCGGATCTCCATGGCGGTATTCTGGATGCCCGCGTCCCGGGCATAGTCCACGAAATTGCCCCCCTGGCTGATCTGGATGACGTCGTTGGGCTTCACGTCGGACAGGAGGATCACCAGCTTGTGCTCGCTGGGGGACTCCTCCAGTCCCTTTGCCAGCGCCCGGACGGCCAGGCCGTCCCGGTTGCAGCCGGTGGTGAAGTAGTTGAAGATCCGCTCGTTCTTGTCCGCCTCGAAGTAGTCCCGGTAGCGGGTCACCACCGTATAGCCGCTGAGGGAGCAGAAGGAGGACACCCGCACCGGGATATGGCAGCGGGTCAGGCTCTCGGCGATCATGTAGCCCTGGGCGGCCACCACCGCCTGCCGGTCGATCTGGGAGCTGGAGGCATCCAGCAAAATGTCCACCGACAGGTCCCCGGGATCCGACTGGAGGATGCGGGTGAACACCTTGTCGTCGTCCAGGTAGACGCCCCGCCAGATGCGGCCGGCGTCCAGGGTGCCGGAGGCCGCCCGGACCGGGGTGGGCTGGAGATAGGCCAGCATGGCGTTGCGGATGCGGGCGGTGAGGCGGCGGATGCTGGTGCGGTGGCGGACCGCGTCCGCCTCATAGGCGGCCCGGTTCAGTTCCATCTGCTTCAGGGCGTTGCGCCGCTGGGCCGCCACATAGCCCTTGAGCTTTTCCGGCGTGTCGTCTCCGGTGGCGTAGTAGAGGTGGCAGCCACGGTGGTCGTCCACACACAGCTCCCGCTCCAAAGACTCCAGCTGCTGCTGGTCATAGAGGGGGGCGCCGAAGTAGCCCCGCATGTATTTCCGAAGGGCCGCCTCCGTCTGAGCTTGGTTGTAGTCCGTCAGCCGCCGCTGGGCCGGCATGGCGTCCGGCCCGCCGCCCTGGCCTTTCACCAGATGCTCGCCAAATCCGTGGCCGAAGGCCCGGACTGCGGGCAGCAGGTCCGCTTCAGACCGGCGGCGGAAGAGGGCCAGAAGGGGCCGGTGGCGCCTGCGCTCCTCCGCCTCCTGGGCCTGGGTCTGGCCGGGGGTGAAGTGGAAGTAAGTGCGGAGAAAGTCCAGTGCCCGCTTTGCGATGGCGGGGCCATCCAGGTCGGGGGGAAATTCCAGGGCGTTCAGGAGCTCCCGGTCCCGGGGCAGCATGGCGGGGTCCGCCTCCCCCAGGGCCCGGCGGAAGTGGGCGTTTTCCAGCACCGCCAGCACATCGCTGGGGTCCGGGTCCGCATTCTCAGCCACGACCCGGCGGGCATAGCTCCGCCGCAGGGAGGGCAGCGCCGGCCGGTGGGGGGCCTCCCGCTGGTAGACGGCGTTCTCCAGCCCCAGCCACAGCAGCTGTTCGTACAGCTGCTCCTTGGAGCAGCCGTGAAGGGCCTCAAAGAGGCCCTCGATGGTCTCCGCCCCGTAGTTTTTCCGCACGGCGCCGATGATGCTGTTCCAGTACAGGTCCGCCCGGCCCTCCTCGTCATAGGCCTTGAAGTCCGGCTCGAAGGAGTAGTCGGCGGCGGCGTTCCAGATCAGGTTCCGGGCCCGCCGCTTCTCGCTGTCCAGAATCTCCATCAGTCAAACACATCCCCCTGGTGGAGCGCCTCCGGCAGCCGGGTGCGGATGACGTCCCGGACCAGCTGCCGCTCGAAGTCGTCAAAGGACTTGTTCACCAGGCCCAAATCCAAGGCACGGTTGCCCTCCAGGCCGGTGCGCATCAGCCGCACGGCGGCCAGCAGGCCCCGCAGGTCCAAGGGTTTGGTGGACAGCTCCCCGCCGTCGCACTTCTTCTGGATGTCCTGGAACAGCCCGGCAAACTGCTCGGCGTAGGCGTCTTTCAGGGTGGGGAACTCCCGCTTCAGCAGCTTCATCAGCCCCTCGGTGGTGATGGAGGGCATATCGATCACCACGAACCGGGAGGCCAGGGCCTCGTTCAGTTCCCGGGTGCCGGCGTAGCCGTAGTTCATGGTGGCGATGAAGCGGGTGGCGTCGTGGAGGGGGATCCGCTCATAGCCGGGCATATCGATGGAACGGCGGAAGTCCAGGGTGGCGTGGAGCACCGCCAGGGACTCGTTCTTGGCCATGTTGATCTCGTCCAGCACGCCGAAGCCGCCGGTCTCCGCGCACTGGTAGATGGGGCCCTTCCGCAGCGCCACGGCGCCGTTTTCAAAGGTGTCCGTCCCCAGCAGGGTGGCGGCATCGGTGTTGATGTAGAAGGACACGTTCCAGCTGGGGCGGCCGAATACGGTGGCCAGGTTCTCCGCCAGCACGTTTTTGCCGGTGGCCTTGGGACCCACCAGCAGCAGGTTCTCCCCGCAGAGGATGGCGGTGATGGCCTCCTCCCAGATGTCCTTGCCGTAATAGAGATACCGGGGGTCGGGGATCCGGCGCTGCAGCAGCGCGTCCCCCTCCGGATAGGTGTCACGAAATTTTTTGACCTCCGCGATGATGTCGGCGCTGACGCCCTCATCCCGCAGAAATTCCAGAATGTCCAGCATAGGTCTCTACCTCCCCTGTGTGCTGCCTCTATCATAGCATGATTCCGGAAAATGGCAAGGGGAAATGACAGATTCCGCTCCATTTCAGCCATTTGACGGGGACTCCACGCTCCGTTTGTTGCGGAGAAAGAGCGGGTGTGGTAAACTGGCGGCAGGTGATATGAATGGACAAGATAAAGACCGGGGCCCTGATCGCGGCAGCCCGTAAGGAGAAGGATATGACCCAGAAGGAGCTGGCGGCGGCCCTCCATGTGTCGGACCGGGCAATCAGTAAATGGGAGCGCGGTGCCGGATTCCCGGACATCTCCCTGCTGGAGCCCCTGGCAGACGCGCTGGACCTGGGCGTCCTGGATCTGCTGCGGGGAGAGCGGGGGACAGAGCCGGAACCGGAGCCGACCGTTCGGCAGGCACTGGCCTTTCTGGCCCGGCAGGCAAAGGAGCGAACCCGGAAACGGTGGAGTCAGGTGCTGGCCGGAGCGGTGCTGTTGGCCCTGGGTATCGCAATCCTGTTGGCAATTTTGGCAACAGCGGGGGTGTTCACGCGGATCTTCGCACGACAGATCACAGCGGAGGTACCGGCCACGGTCTACAGCCAGGAGGGAGAGGCGGTGGGAGAGGCCACTGTTTCTATTGATGGCACCCAGAACCTGGTCTGGAGCGGCAGTTATGAGGGGCGGTTCGCCATCAGCTGTGTGGAGGAGACCGAAGATATGACGGCCTATATCCAATGGGACGTCTTTGGGAGGAATGAGGGCGGAGAGTTCCTCAGATTTTCTGATTCGTACTATTACGGTGTGGAGCACTGGCTCTATATCACAGAGGACATGGGGAGCTTCGGTTTGCGCCTGGAGGACGGGACCATCATCGCCACGGACGAGAGTTATGTCCCGCTGTTGACGGCGGATTACTACTATGCGGTGTATCTCCCGGTGGAGACCACACCCTGGAGCATCCCTATGGAATAGATTTACCTCCGACAATATAAGCACCCGGTTTTGCCTTTTGACAAACCGGGTGCTTATATTGTCCTTTATGCCAATTTATCCGCCAGCCGCTTGGCGATCTCATCCAAAAACTCCTGGCTGTCCACACTCTGGGCTTCAAAGCCCGGCTCCACCAGACCCACCAGGTCCTTTGTCATGATCCCGTCGTTCAGGGTGTCATAGCAGGCCTCCTCCAACGCCTGGCCGAAATGTACCAGCTCCGGCAGGCCGTCCAGCTCGCCCCGGCGCTTCAATGCGCCGGACCAGGCGAAGATGGTGGCCATGGGGTTGGTGGAGGTCTTTTCCCCCTTCTGCCAGCGGTAGTAGTGCCGGGTGACGGTGCCGTGGGCGGCCTCGAACTCCATGGTACCGTCGGGGGCCACCAGCACGCTGGTCATCATGGCGAGAGAGCCAAAGGCGGTGGACACCATGTCGCTCATCACGTCGCCGTCGTAGTTCTTGCAGGCCCAGATATAGCCGCCCTCGCTGCGGATGACCCGGGCCACCGCGTCGTCGATGAGGGTGTAAAAATAGGTGAGGCCCAGCTCTTCAAACTTGGCCTTGTAGGTCTGCTGGTACTCCTCCTCAAAGATCTGCTTGAAGTCCCCGTCGTAGACCTTGGCGATGGTGTCCTTGGTGGAGAACCACAGGTCCTGCTTGGTGTCGATGGCGTACTGGAAACAGGCCCGGGCAAAGGAGCGGATGGAGCTGTCCTTGTTGTGGGCGCCCTGCCACACGGCGGGGCCGTCCACCTTCTGGACCACCACAGTCTTTTCCGCGCCGGAGACGCCCTTGAAGGTCATGGTGCACTCGCCGGGCTCATCGGTGTGGAAGTCCACACTCTTGTACACATCGCCGTAGGCGTGGCGGGCGATGGTGATGGGCTTCTTCCAGTTCTTCACCACCGGATGGATGGCATCGATGATGATGGGCGTCCGGAACACGGTGCCGTCCAGGATGGAGCGGATGGTGCCGTTGGGGCTCTTCCACATCTCCGTCAGCTCCGGGTACTCCTCCATCCGCTGCTTGTTGGGGGTGATGGTGGCGCACTTTACCGCCACGCCGTATTTCTTGGTGGCGTTGGCGGCATCCACCGTCACCTGGTCACGGGTCTCGTTCCGGTGGAGGAGTCCCAGATCATAGTATTCCGTTTTCAGATCCACAAAGGGGCAGATCAGCTTCTCCTTGATCCAGGCCCAAAGGACCCGGGTCATCTCGTCCCCGTCCATCTCCACCAGGGGAGTGGTCATTTTGATTTTGTCCATGGTCTCAACCTCGCCAATCATTAGGAATTAGGAGTTAGGAATTTCAGAGTCCGGTGCAGCCGGACTGATTTCAATGATTTTCGGCAGGACATGTGCCTGCCGAAAATACCCCGACTCAGCCTCGGCCCAAAGGAACGGGCCTCGGCAGACCTGACGGTATGATGTCAGGCCCCTGCGTCCTCTGCCTTGCGAAAAACGCGCCGGAACGCCCGGCGGGTCTTCGAGTTTTCCCGGAGCATGGACGGCGGCTGGCAAGGCAGA
>ERZ827423.2010-NODE-2010-length-17487-cov-37.003557_pt1 | contig 17487 bp, 12 predicted proteins | sample MGYA00519775_ERZ827423 | MGnify/ENA primary metagenome ERZ827423 (study PRJEB31778, sample SAMEA3449296) | human gut metagenome | biome: human gut; feature: human-associated habitat; material: faeces | place: United Kingdom | collected 2010/2012 ...
AGACCACCGCAGCTGCAACCGGCAAGGTCGGCGTTGTAAGGCGCGATCCCATGGCAATGCGTCCGTTCTGCGGCTACAATATGGGCGACTACTGGCAGCACTGGCTCGATATGGGCGCAAAGCTTTCCAATCCCCCGAAGATCTTCAACGTCAACTGGTTCCGCACCGATGACGAGGGCAACTTCGAGTGGCCCGGCTTCGGCGATAACCTGCGCGTTGTCGAGTGGATACTCGGCCGCTGCTTCGGCGAGAAGGATGCAGTCGAGACCGAGCTTGGCTATGAGCCCAAGCCTGAAGATATCAACCTCGAAGGCGTTGATGTCACTCTCGACACCGTTAAGGATATCCTCGGAGTCGATAAGGAGCTGTGGCTTGAGGAATGCAAGGGCATCCGCGAGTATTACGCACAGTTCGGTGATAAGCTGCCCAAAAAGCTTGCACAGGAACTCGATGACCTCGAGGCAAGACTTAAAAAGTAAAAAAACGCGCGCTTTTGCGCGCGTAAGCATAGAAAGGATGATTACCCAATGAGCAAGAAGTATGTTTATCTGTTCTCCGAAGGCAACGCAAAAATGCGTGAGCTTCTCGGCGGCAAGGGCGCAAACCTGGCGGAAATGACCAACATCGGTCTGCCCGTACCCCAGGGCTTCACCATTACCACCGAGGCATGCACGCAGTACTATGAAGACGGCCAGAAGATCAATGATGAGATCATGGCAGAGATCATGGAGTACGTAGTGAAGATGGAAGGCATCACCGGAAAGAAGTTCGGCGACCTTGAAAATCCTCTCCTCGTATCTGTCCGCTCCGGCGCACGCGCATCCATGCCCGGCATGATGGACACCATCCTCAACCTCGGCCTGAACGAGCAGGTCGTTGAAGTCATGGCTAAGAAGTCCAATAATCCCCGTTGGGCATGGGACTGCTACCGCCGCTTCATCCAGATGTACTCCGACGTTGTTATGGAAGTCGGCAAAAAATACTTCGAACAGCTCATTGATGAAATGAAGGAAGCTCGCGGCGTAACTCAGGACGTTGAGCTGACCGCGGACGACCTTAAGGAACTTGCAGGCAAGTTCAAGGCAGAATACAAGGAAAAGATCGGCGAGGACTTCCCGACCGACCCGAAAGAGCAGCTTATGGGCGCTATCAAGGCAGTTTTCCGCAGCTGGGACAACCCCCGTGCAAATGTTTACCGCCGCGATAACGACATCCCCTACAGCTGGGGCACCGCTGTCAACGTTCAGATGATGGCATTCGGCAACATGGGCGACGACTGCGGCACCGGCGTTGCATTTACTCGTGACCCCGCAACCGGCGAGAAGAAGCTCATGGGCGAGTTCCTTACCAATGCACAGGGCGAAGACGTCGTCGCCGGCGTCCGTACCCCGATGCCCATCGCACAGATGGCAGAGAAGTTCCCCGAGGCATTTGCCCAGTTTGAGAACGTCTGCAAGACCCTTGAAGATCACTATCGTGATATGCAGGACATGGAGTTCACCGTTGAAAACGGCAAGCTCTACATGCTCCAGACCCGTAACGGCAAGCGCACCGCACAGGCCGCGCTCAAGATCGCATGCGACCTCGTTGACGAGGGTATGATCAGCGAAAAAGAAGCCGTTGCAATGATCGATCCCAGAAACCTTGACACTCTGCTGCACCCCCAGTTTGATGCTGCCGCCCTCAAGGCTGCAACTCCGATGGGCAAGGGCCTTGGTGCATCCCCCGGCGCTGCATGCGGCAAGGTCGTTTTCACCGCCGAGGAAGCAAAGGCATGGAACGAGCGCGGCGAAAAGGTAGTTCTCGTCCGTCTCGAGACCTCTCCCGAGGATATCGAGGGCATGAAGGCCGCACAGGGCATCCTGACCGTTCGCGGCGGCATGACCAGCCACGCAGCCGTTGTTGCTCGCGGCATGGGCAAGTGCTGTGTCTCCGGCTGCGGCGACATTAAGATGGACGAGGAGAACAAGCAGTTCACCCTCGCCGGCAAGACCTTCCACGAGGGCGACTTCATCTCTCTCGACGGCTCGACCGGCAAGATCTACGACGGCATCATCCCCACCGTTGACGCTTCCATCGCAGGCGAGTTCGGCCGCATCATGGCATGGGCCGATAAGTACCGCCGCCTCCAGGTCCGCACCAATGCAGATACTCCGTACGATGCACGCAAGGCTCGCGAGCTTGGTGCACAGGGCATCGGCCTTACCCGTACCGAGCACATGTTCTTCGACAGCGACCGTATCGCCGCATTCCGCGAGATGATCTGCGCCGACACTCTTGAAGAGCGCGTCGCGGCTCTTGCAAAGCTCGAGCCCATGCAGCAGGCCGACTTCGAGGGCATCTATGAAGCAATGGAAGGCTGCCCGGTAACCATACGTTTCCTTGATCCTCCTCTCCACGAGTTCGTTCCCACTGAGGAAGCCGATATCGAGGCTCTGGCAAAGGCACAGCATAAGTCCGTTGAGACTATCAAGGCTCTCATCGCATCCCTGCATGAGTTCAACCCCATGATGGGCCACCGCGGCTGCCGTCTGGCTGTCACCTATCCCGAGATCGCTGCAATGCAGACCCGTGCTGTCATCAGCGCTGCAATAAACGTTCAGAAGCGCCATCCCGAGTGGAAGATGGTTCCCGAGATCATGATCCCGCTGGTCGGCGAAGTCAAGGAGCTTAAGTACGTAAAGGACGTCGTTGTCAAGAACGCCGACGAGCTGATCGCTGCAAGCGGCCTTGATATGAAGTACCTTGTCGGTACCATGATCGAGATCCCCAGAGCGGCTCTGACCGCCGACGAGATCGCCAAGGAAGCAGAGTTCTTCTCCTTCGGCACCAACGACCTGACTCAGATGACCTTCGGCTTCAGCCGTGACGACGCAGGCAAGTTCCTCGGCGCTTACTACGATAAGAAGATCTATGAGAACGACCCGTTTGCAAAGCTCGACCAGGTCGGCGTAGGCAAGCTTGTCAAGATGGCATGCCAGCTCGGCCGCGCAACTCGTCCCGACCTGCACCTGGGCATCTGCGGCGAGCACGGCGGCGACCCCTCCTCTGTGGAATTCTGCCACAAGGTTGGCCTCGACTACGTTTCCTGCAGCCCCTTCCGCGTTCCCATCGCTCGCCTTGCTGCCGCACAGGCAGCTATCAAAAGTAGGTAGGAGTTCTCTTTCCTTTGAATTACCGCTTGGTTTCAAGGAAGCAGAAGCCTATCGAAAGGCTAACGGACAGTATTTAAGGAAAAATCAATGGAGAGATACCACCGTAAGGGTGCTTATCGACCTTGATTGAAAACCGAACTATAATAAGCGTATCATTAGAAATAGTGATACGCTTATTTTTTATCTCTTTGCAAAGTTGTTCTTCCCCCTGCTCTTTTATATAATAAGATTAGCAAGGAGGTCGAGCGTATGAAAGACAAAACCACTCATCTATATGTAGACAGTCACGAAAGGAAGCTGATATTGCATAGCCTTGTGGAGCTGAAAAACGCTCTCATACGGCAAGGCAGATATACGGACTGCATTGACGAACTCATTTTCAAGGTAGCTAATGCACCCGTCAAGAAAATGAAAATCGAATATGTCTAAGGCAATTCAAGAGTGAGCCGCTTATTCTTTTCCATAAGAGTAAGCGGCTTTTTTGCGTTCTCTGTACGATTTACATAGCCGCCTTGACAAAGCGGCTAAATCTATGCGAAAGGAGGACGCAGCTATGTCATATTGCAAAGTGATTGCTCTGACCAATCAGAAAGGCGGTGTTGGTAAGACCACAACGGCGGTCAATCTGGGTGTGGGTCTGGCGAAGCAGGGAAAAAGAGTGCTGTTGATTGACGCCGATGCACAGGCAAATCTCACAATGGCTCTGGGTTACAGCCGACCAGACGATTTACCCATTACGCTCTCCACAATCATGCAGAACATCATAGACGATAAATCTTTTGATGTTTCGCAAGGAATTTTATCTCACAGCGAGGGCGTTGCCCTGCTTCCGTCAAACATTGAGTTATCGGGCTTTGAAGTAAGGCTAATCAATGCAATGAGCCGTGAGCGTGTTTTGAAAACCTATGTGAATGAGGTTAAGAAAAACTACGATTATGTGCTTATTGACTGTATGCCGAGCTTGGGTATGATAACCATTAACGCTCTGGCGGCTGCTGACAGCGTGGTTATCCCAACACAGCCCCACTATCTTTCTGCAAAAGGCTTAGAGCTGTTGCTTCGCTCCGTGTCAATGGTCAAGCGGCAAATCAATCCCAAACTCAGAATTGACGGTATCTTAATGACAATGGTTATGCCCCGTACCAACATTTCAAAAGAAATCACGGCGACGGTCAAGAGTGCCTACGGTCAGAAAATCAAGGTGTTTGATACCGAGATACCTCATTCTATCCGTGCGGTGGAAGCAACCGCAGAGGGTAAAAGCATTTTCGCCTACGACAAAGGCGGCAAGGTTGCCGCTGCGTATGAACAGTTCTCAAAGGAGGTGGCAGAGCTTGGCGAGAAACAGAGAAACCAAAATCGAGCTGACCGCTTACGATGACCTGTTCCAGACGGACGAAAGCCGTGCGGAAGCAGCTTTAAGCAAGATACGGGATATTCCCCTGTCGGAGATTGACGAGTTTCCAGACCACCCATTCAAGGTTTTAATGGACGAGGATATGGAACAGCTTGTCGAGAGCGTGAAACGGAACGGCGTAATGACCCCTGCTACCGTGCGTTTGAAAGAGGACGGGCGGTATGAGCTTATCAGCGGTCACAGACGAAAAAAGGCTTGTGAGCTTGCAGGGCTTGAAACCCTCAAATGCGAGGTCAAAGACCTTACCCGTGATGAAGCCATTATCATTATGGTGGAGAGCAATCTGCAAAGGTCTGTTATTCTGCCGAGTGAAAAAGCCTTTGCCTACAAAATGCGGCTTGAAGCGATGAAGCGGCAAGGTCAACGAAGCGATTTAACTTCGTCGCCATTGGCGACTAAGTTACAAAGTGGGCGTTCCGATACGGAGTTAGGCGAACTTGTTGGCGAGAGCAAAGACCAAATCCGTCGTTTTATCCGCTTGACCGAGCTTGTACCCGAAATTCTCCAAATGGTAGATGAAAAGCAGATTGCTTTCCGTCCTGCGGTGGAGATTTCCTATCTTGCCGAGGAACAGCAATACACCTTGCTTGAAGCGATGAGCTATAACGACGCTACTCCCTCATTGGCTCAGGCTATCAAAATGAAGAAGTTTAACCAAGACGGAAAGCTGACGGACGAGGTTATCCAATCCATTATGGAGGAAGAAAAGCCCAACCAAAAGGAAAAGCCTGCTTTCCGTGATGAACGGATAACCAAACTCATTCCGAAAACCGTTCCCAAAGGACAGGAAACGGATTTTGTTGTTAAGGCTTTGGAGTTTTACACCCGACACCTGCAACGAAACAAAGCACACGAAAGATAGCCGCACACCGAGGGCGAGGTCTGCCTGTTTGCGTGGATAGCCGCATTTTGCGCTTCCCCCTCTCCACACCTCACCCCCTAACTACTGCCAAGACTATCCGAGAAAAGAATATCTGCAATATCTCGCAAATCGGTTTGTACCTTTGAGGACTTCTGATGTTTTTCGTATAATGAAGCCGTAAAGGAGGTCGATATGATGAGAAAATCAATGTTTGCAGCGCTTCTTGTGCTGATAATGCTGCTATGTGGCTGCTCCGATGTTTCAACAGCCCCCACGCGGAATTACGAAAGTGAGCTTGTGACGGAAACCGAAGCTGCTGCCAAAGCCGAAAGTACCAAGAGCATTTATTCCTCGGAAAGTAATGAGAGCAAAGCTCCAGAAACGAGTGCAGCGCTTGAAACTGCCGCAGAGGTAACGGAGCGTGAGCCTGTTCAGAGCGAAACGGTAAAGCAAACCGAGCCTGTCAAGCGGATTGAAGCAGAAACACCTGCAACAAAACCCACTACGGAAAATAATAATCCGCCGCCTACGGAAACACCGACACAAACCGCTTCCGAAAACACAAAGACAGCCTATGATTTTGAGTTCGATATGGAAGCGATAAAGGCGGATTGTATCAGTATCGGTCAGTCAATGGGGCTTCGTTTGGATACCTCTCTCACTCCGAGCAACGCAAGCTGGTGGAATCCCGTAACGGCGTCACGGAGCAATCAAGGCGAAATTCTAAAGCAAAGCCTTGAAAGCTATATCAAGTTTCATACCGCTGAAAATCTCAGCGCATACGGAATTGATGAAATCTCAGAATTTAATATTTGCTGCGAAGCAAAAGGAAACGGCGAATATCTGATTTACTTTCTTTTTGCATAAGTGGCAGCAAGGCTTATCCCTCTGTTTCAAAAACAGGGGGATTTTTTATACCCAAAATCAAGAAAGGACGGTTTAACAGTCTATGAAAACAAAGTTTAAGAAGAACGGAAGGCGGCTTCTGGCGGCTATCCTCTGCCTTGTTATGGCGGTTATGGCATTGCCGATGTCCGCCTTTGCGTGGACAAGCGAGGAAGGCGTTAGCTGCACTTCCTCATTCGGGGACTACTATGTCGGCTCTGACGGAGGATACTATCGCAGCAAATCCTCTTATTCATTCATCGTGTACGACAGCGACGGCAACACCTCTGTAAGAACAATCAGCGCAGGCAACGCCAAGCGCAAATACTTGATGACCGACAGCAGCGGAACGCACCAAGTTTACTGCGTAGAGTCTGGTATTGACTTTAATACGGGAAACAGCTATGTATCCAAGAATGGCAAAAACAGCTCCTATTTTCGCAAGCTGCCGACCGAAGCACAGTTCGGCGTAATGATGGCTCTGATGTACGGTTGGCACGAAGGAAAATCCTCACCCGTTGCAGGCACGAACAAAGATGATTATGCGTTTGCAACCCAAACGATTATCTGGGAATATCAGCAGCAGCTCCGCACAAGCCCGTCCGACCTGCACAGCGCAAACGGCATTGATGCGGACACTTACTGCTATTCCCTAAAGGGCAGACCTTCCGAAAAATGTTATGACTGGATTTTGTCGCAAATGGCAAGCCACTATACCATTCCGAGTTTTGCCGCAAGAAATCAGAGCAAGGCAGACACCTATACGCTCAAATATAATCCCGACAGGCAGAATTACAGCTTGACCCTTACCGACACAAACAACACCCTCGCCAATCTAAGCCTTTCGGCAAGCGGCATTAAGGTATCCAGAAGCGGAAATCAGTACACCTTTACAAGCGACAAAATGATTATCTCTCCAATTACGGTATCCGCACAGAAAGCCGTTAATCTGGATTGCGACGAGATGCTTATCTGGGGCTGCGTAGGCAAGCAAACAATGGTTTCGGGAGCTTCCGACCCTGTATATTTCTATTTCAAACTTGATACCGAAACCTACGGAACAGGTCTTATCAAAAAGACATCTGAGGACGGTGTTGTATCTGGCATCAAATTCAATATTTCTGGTAACGGCGTAAATCAAACCGTCGTGACCAAAGCAGACGGCACGGTAGATATTTCTTTGATGCCGGGGGTCTACACCGTCACAGAGCAGCCGATTGACCGATATGAGCCGCAGAATGTTCAGAGAATTACTATCGTAAGCGGTCACACCTCTACCGTGACCTTCAGCAATACGCTGAAGCGTGGCAGTCTGGAGATTATCAAAAGCTCCGAGGACAATCTGGTGGAGGGCGTGAAATTCCATCTTTACGGCACATCTTTAAGCGGTCTGCCCGTTGATGAATACGCCGTGACCGACGCAAACGGCGTTGCAAGATTTGAAAATGTGCTTATCAGCGGCACTACACCTTATACCGTAGAGGAAATTGATACGGCGGTGCGCTATGTCGTTCCCGCTTCCCAGACAGCGCCTATCGAATGGGAAAAGGTGACGAGCCGCAGCTTTACAAACATTCTCAAAAAATTCAATGTGACCGTAACGAAATCCGATGCAGAAACGGGTACGGCGCAGGGCGACGCTTCTCTTGCGGGTGCAGTCTACGGCATTTATAAGGGTGAAGAACTCATTGACACCTACACGACAGATAAAAACGGTCAGTTTACAACGAAGTATTATGTGTGCAGCAACGATTGGACTGTCCGAGAAATCAGCCCGTCCGAGGGCTATCTGCTCGACAGAACAATCCACAAGGTCGGCGCAGAGCCAGAGCTTTACACCGTGGAGTTTAACTCTACCGCAAATGATGTGACCGAGCAGGTTATCAAGGGCAATATCGCCATTATCAAGCATACCGACAACGGCGAAACGCAGATTGAAACGCCCGAAGCAGGCGCAACCTTTGAAGTATTCCGCAAGTCGGCAGGCAGCTTTGACTCCGCAAAGGAAACCGAGCGAGATATTCTCACTTGTGATGAAAACGGCTTTGCCCAGACAAAGGATATGCCTTACGGTATCTACACCGTCCGCCAGACCTCTGGCTGGGAGGGGCGTGAGCTAATGAAGCCTTTTGATGTGTTTATCAGCAAGGACGGTCAGACCTACCGCTATCTTATCAACAACGCAAACTTTGAAAGCTATATCAAGGTCGTGAAGAAAGATGCGGAAACGGGCAACACCATTCCGTATGCAGGCGCAGGCTTCCAGATTTACGACCCGAACGGAAACCTTGTGACGATGACCTTCACCTATCCCGAAGTGACAACCATTGACACCTTTTACACTACCGCCGATGGCGAGCTTATTACGCCGCAGACCTTGGAATACGGCAAGGGCTATTCTTTGGTGGAGGTACAAGCACCGTATGGCTATGTGCTGAACTCCGAGCCTGTCTATTTTGATGTGATGCAGGAGAACTCCGAGATTGACAGCGGTATTACCGTCATTGAGGTGGTACGCTCCAATATGGCACAGAAAGGCACGATTACCGTATCCAAATCGGGCGAAGTGTTCAGCTCCGTCAATGAAGCAGGCGGCTTGTATCAGCCTGTCTATGCGGTGCGTGGGCTTAAGGACGCCGTCTATGAGATTACCGCCGCCGAGGATATTTATACTCTGGACGGTACGCTCAGAGCTTCTAAGGGCGAGGTTGTCGATACCGTTACCACGGGTGCAGACGGTACGGCGGTAAGCAAGGAACTCTATCTCGGAAAATACGAGGTCAAGGAAATCACAGCTCCGTTTGGAATGGTGCTGAACGAGGAAACTCACACCGTTGAGCTTGTATATGCGGGTCAGAATGTCGCCGTTACCGAAACCGCTGCTTCTTTCTATAACGAAAGGCAGCGTGTAGAAATCGACCTTATCAAGCGCCTTATGACGGACGAAGCCTACGGCATCGGTAAGAACGGCGAGATTTTTGATGTAACCTTTGGCTTGTATGCGGAAAAGGAACTTACGGCGGCAGACGGCACGGTTATCCCCGCCGATGGGCTGATTGAGATTATCTCTCTTGACGAGAACGGAAGCGGCAAGGTCAAGACCGACCTGCCTATCGGGAGTTACTATGTAAAAGAGCTTGCGACCAATTCCGCATATATCTTGAACGGGCAGAAATATCCCGTTGTTTTCGAGTATGCGGGACAGAAAACAGCTACCGTCCACATCACAGCCAACGGCGGTGAAGCCATTGAGAACGACATCATTTACGGCTCTGTAAGCGGTAAGAAATCCGACGAGGATGGCAACACTCTCGGCGGTGCGGTCATCGGCATTTTCAAGACAGGCACAGAGAAATTCACAACCGAAAACGCTATCCAGACTACCGTTACGGCTGCTGACGGTAGCTTTTCTTTTGAAAAAGTGCCGTATGGAACTTGGGTAATCCGTGAAATCGAAAGCCCGACAGGTTTTGTACTCTCCGAGGAAGAAATCGCAGTCACAATCGGTGCGGTTGATGAGGTCGTGGAAATCGAGCTTGTCAACTACTTCATTAAGGGCAATATCGAATTGACTAAGGTCGATAAGGACTACCCCGACAACAAGCTAACAGGTGCAGAATTTGAGGTCTATTCCGATACCAACGGTGACGGCAAGCTGGATAGCGGCGATAAACTGCTTGGAACAATGACCGAGCTTGACGGCGGCGTTTATCAGATGAAGGAGCTTCGCTACGGAAAGTACCTTGTCCGTGAGAAAACTGCGCCGACAGGCTTTGTGCTTGACGAGAATGTATATTCCGTGTCCATTGAGGAAAACGGCAAGACCTATATCGTTGAAAACGAGGCAGGCGTGGGCTTTGTCAATGCGGCGCAGAAAGGCTCTCTTAAAATCGTAAAGACTTCTTCTGACGGTAAGATTGAGGGCTTCTCATTCCGTGTGACGGGTGCTGACGGCTATGACCAGACCTTTAAGACCGACAAAAACGGCGAGATTTTTATTGAGGGTCTGCGAATTGGCGAATACACCGTATCCGAGGTAAACGACAGCGTTTCCGCAGGATATATCCTGCCTGCCGACAAGCAGGCTACGGTCAAGGTCGGTGCTACCACCATCGTTGAGATGCACAACGAGCTTCGTGATACCCCGAAAACGGGCGATGACTTTAATCTTGCTTTGTGGGTAAGCCTTGCGGCTGCTTCCGTTATGGGCGCAGGCGTTCTTGGCTTTGTAGGCTTTAAGAAAAAGAAAAAGGAGGACTGATTTATGGAAGCAAAGACCATTATTGCAATCGTGCTTGTGGTGTTTATCGTAGGCGCTGCGGTATGGCTGAATATCCGTAACAGAAAGAAGTAACAAGCGTCGGGGCGGCTGAAAAAGCCGCCCCTTTGCTGTTTATGGAGGTAAATCTATGAGAAATCTCAAAACCATTGAGGGCAAGGTCAGAGCCGTTCTGCAAAATGACGAGGAAGCCCGAAACGATGATATGCTGCTGTATTTGAAGGTCTGCAACGGCTGTCTGAAAGATACAGGGGCAATGCCCTTTGCCGAGGTAATAGCTCAGTATAAATATCTGGGACTGCCGAGCTTTGAGAGCGTCGGCAGGACACGCCGTAAATTACAGGCGCAATATCCAGAGCTTATGGGAAACGCCCGTGTAAGGCGGCTTCGTGCCGCAGGCGAAAAGGCGTACCGCAAATACGCAAAGGAATGAGGTGCAAGATGGAGGAAAAACGGATAAACAGCGGTTATGAAATTATAGAGAGCCATACTATCGGGAGTAATGAGCTTGTTATCGGTCATAACGACAAAGCACCCAACCCCTATGTGTGTTGGTACTGCAAAAACGGCTCGGATTATTTCTGGGGATATTACTGCAATCAGTTGTCCGAAGCAAGGAAAAAGCTGAATGAACGCTATCGGCGGGAGTGCCGTATGCCCTACAATCAGCCCGATAAAAGCCAGAAAAGCCGTGATGACCGTGAGCGATAAAAAGGTATATGACTGTAAGACCTGTCCTTACCCCCGATATAAGGACGGGTCTGTTATTTTCTGCGATGTCTGTATCCGAAAGATTTTAGATGAGCAGAAAGAGAAAAAAGAACGAAAGGAGCAGCCGAATGAGTGAGGAAAAGAGAAAACTCGGTGATTACGAGATTATCCAGAGCATCTATATCGGAGATAAAGAGGTCGTGTTCGGCGTAGACAAAAAAGACCCGTATCCCTTTATGGTATGCTGCTGCGACTATCACAACCCTCTGTCAGCGGCGTGGCCGACAGAGGGTGTTGCTTCGGACGATTATCTGGAAGCAATGCAGATTTTTGTTGACCGAGTACAGTCGCAGATTGACCGCACCAAAGAGGAGCTTGCCAAATTTCCCTTTGACAAGACCGTGTTTACAAAGGAGCATTGTATCCCCGATGACGGTATGCGTAACATTGTGGGCAAGGTCGTCATTATCAATTCCGAACCGAAACGCTATGAATATCAGCATCCCGCCTATCAGCTTGTGTTGGCTGACGGAGGAAACGGAGCTATCGGCGGCAGAGGTCGGGCGGTGTTCGGCACTTGCCTTGCCACAGGCGAACAAGCCAGATGGGAAAGGTACGATGTGCTTGGAGAAATCAAGCCCGAATGTATGCCCGATTGGGCAAAGGAAGCACTTGCTAAAATCAAGGCGCAGGAAAAAGAGAAAAAGCAGAAAAGTCGGGAGGAACGCTGATATGGAGATACGAGCCTTAACCCCTGCCGAGCAGAAATACACCTACGCTCAGAGTATGCAGCTTGAGGGACAGACCGCCAATATCGGTCATCTGCGTGGCGATTTTGACAGCTCTGGATACGGCTTTTATACCACTTGGACGGACACCCGAACACAATGGAAAACGGACGAGTTCAAGGCGGAGTTTGACGAGGTTATCAATGCTCTGCGCTCCGATAAATACGGACTGCTGAAAAGCCGTTCCGATATGAGTGCGTATGCAAGGCAGTATGCGGATAGCACCTTTAAGGGCAGCTATTGCACGGAGTACGGTTTCCGAGTGGATACGGAGAAACACGCCTATCTGCTGCGCTGCAACCCCACAAGGGGCGACTACAATTTTTATTGCTACTGCTTTGTAAAGGAATGGCTTGATAAGCACATTCAGAAAGCTGAGCAAGGTATCCGATTTATTGACCCGAACTATAAGGAGCTGTTCCGTATCCCAGACGGCGGCAGGATAATCGTAACGAACTCTTGGGGAGAAAAGCGAGAATATTCCTGCCGCTTTATAGATGAATGTCATACCGAGGTCGGCAACAACATTTTTCATATCTGCGAGTTTGCCGAGCGTATGCAGCAAAACGGGGCGACCTACGAGCCGAAACAGGTGGAGCAGCCACCCCAGAAAGCGCCGAGGAAAAACAACTATGAACGATAAAGGAGGATTGCGATATGGCTGTTAATCAGAAAGCCGTCAAGGTTTTGAACAAGGTTTTGGAAGCAGGCTTTACCGATGAAAAAGCAATTTCCGCTATGACTATGGACGATATTCTCTCTATGCAGAGTATCACGGTTGCGGACATTGCCCTTATCAACGACCTGCAAAAGAGCATTAAAGCGAACAAGGTCATTTCCTTTCTCGGCGGTGCTGCCGATGAATAAGAAAGACCGAATAACGAAAATGGAATAAGGAGGTGCAAATTCAATGGCTGCGAAGTATCAGCTAATTACGGAGCTGTATCGGCGCACAGGTATTGCGGTTGCAAAAAATCCGCAGGCGTGGCAGAGCTTTTTAGCTGCTGCTTGCCGCAACTATAAATGCCGCTTTGATGAACAGCTTTTAATATATGCGCAGCGCCCCGACGCTATCGCCGTTGCAGAGCTTGACACTTGGAACAAGCGTTTTAAGCGTTGGGTAAACAAAGACAGTAAGGGTATCGCCGTTTTCGACCCGAAGGGTCGCAGGAACACCCTTAAATACTATTTTGATGTTTCGGACACGCACGACGGATATTACGGCAGCCGCCCCGTCCCGATATGGCAGATGAACGGACGATACGAGCAGGCTGTTATCGAAAGGCTCTCCGATAGATTTGGCAACACAGAAAGCACCGACCTTGCTTCTGCCCTAATGGAAACGGCAAAGAACGCCGTTGAGGATAATCTGCAAGACTATTTCTCTCAGCTCAAAGGCTTCACAAGGGACAGCTTCTTGGAGGAATTGGACGACCTTAATGTAGAGGTCTGTTACAGGCGTTTGGTAACAAACAGCGTTGCATTTATGCTGATGAGCCGCTGCGGTCTGGATACAAACGAGCATTTTGACCGAGAGGATTTTGAGGGCATTATCAATTTCAATACGCCTGCGACTATCAACGCCCTTGGTATTGCCACAAGCGACATTTCCGAAATGGCTCTCAAGGAAATTTCTCTTGCGATACAAAATCTGCAAATCGCAGAGAAAGGCACAAATCGCACCTTTGTACCAGAAAGCAAAAGCCAATATAATATAGGCAGAATACAACCCGAAAGGAGCGAAAATAATGAACGCAATCACTTACAGCAGGCAGGGCGATTATCTTATTCCCGACCTGACATTACCGACCGAGCAAGAAATTCCGCTTGGCAGATACGCACAGATGCACAGGAGCTATCTGGAGCAGCACAAGCGAGTGACCTATCTCAATCTGTTGACATCGGGCAAACTGAACGAGCATCTGTATCAGACCGAGCAGACAGCTCTCCAGAGGTTGGAGCTTCTGACGAAGCAGCTTTCAGCCGAACAGGGCGTGACGGAGGAACTGAAAGAGAAAGCCCCGATGCAGTGGGTACAGAGAATGAACAACATCCGAAGTCAAGCGGAGGAAGTGATTATGACCGAGCTGATTTACAAGTAAGCGTTGCCAACGCAGATGAGGTCAAGGTCAATCTTCCCACCGTAGAGGAACAAATCGAAATGATAGCCGAAGCAGAGGACGAAAAATCCTCTGCTTTTGCTATTTCCAAAGAAGATATTGACTCCGTGCTTCAGAAAGGCAGCGGTTTTGAGGACAGTAAATACCGTATCTATCGCCAATTCCAAAAGGGCGAAAACAAGCAAAAAAATATTGAGTTTCTTAAAGATGAGTATGGAACGGGCGGCGGTGGACACACCTTCCCAGACGGTTTTGGCGGTCACACTTGGCATAACGGCAAAGGTCTTGCCATTGACCGAAACGGCACTTATACAAATCACGACCTTGTGTTGAAATGGTCAGAGGTTGAAAAGCGCCTGCGTGAGCTGATAAAGGCAAACCGCTATCTCAATCCGAAAGAAAAAGACCATTACGCCGATTATCTGGAGAGCGTGTCAGCTCCCCAATATGAGGTTGACGCCCAGAGGAAAATGGCAAGGCAGCGTTTTATCGACGCTCATCGTGACCTGCCGCCTGCCGACAAACGGGATACCCTTGCCCTGCGCCTGTCGGACTTTATCCGTGACTTGGACGGGTACGAAAAAGACCTGTTATCCAATGTGGAGCGTTCTGACCTTGCCGATGTTACGGCTGAGCAAATGGAACAGCACTTGTCCGACCCCGCTGCCGTTCAACAGCTCCTTGATTTTCTTGCCCAGATACAATGGAAAACGACATCGGTTTTCAGCCGCAGCAATGCGTGGAAATTTTCCGAGGAATTGCGGGAGCTGTATCCGCTTCGCTATCTCTACAATGAGGGCGATGTGGTGTATATCGGCGCAGATAAGTACGAAATCACAGCTTTTGACGAAAACGCCGTATCTCTCCGAAATGCAGAGTTTCCGTTGTTCGGCAAGGAATACAGCCGAGAGGATTTTGAGGAAAAGCTCAAGGAAAATCCCGCAAACGACCATCTGAAAGTTGTCGTGACCGAGAAGCAGCGGACAGAAGCACCATCCGAGAAAAAGCCAGACGGAATACAGTTTTCTATCGGCTTTTCCGAACACCCTGCTTTTTACGACAGGCAGCTTAATGACCGTTATACGGATTTGAGCTTTGCCCTTGGAAACAAGCTGCTTGGTGTTCTGGACGAAAAGCAGCACCGAGAGCGTGAAAGCAAGGAAATCGGATGGTATCACAAGACAGATTTTGAGATTACCGCCACCGTCGGCGGCGAGGACTTTCACTATGAGGGGCGCTTTGATATTGGCGACGGCGAGGGCGACCTTATCGCCCACATCAAGAATTATTATGATTACTGCCTGTCGCCGCAATGCCCGTTTATCCCCGAATGGAAGCGACAGGGCGAGGATTATTACCGAGAACGGATGGAAAGTCTGCGCTTGGGGCGTGATGTATTTATCCCATTCTTGGAGCAGAATACCGAGCTGACGCCAGAGGACGAAAAGCTCCTTGCCGAGATTATGGCTACCGAAAGCGACTGGTACAGGAAAGCCGAAGAACCAGAACGACCGTCTGCGGCAGATGAGATGATTGCCTATGCGGAAAAGGTTGCTTCGGAATATGAATCCGAGCCGCAAGAGGAACGCTTTGAGATTTTAATGACCTCGGATGCCTTCCCCGACCCCGAAGATGTTTATGCCATCTGGGATAATATCCGAGAGAAATATTACGCCGATGATTACGGCAAAATTCTGACCTATCCCACAGAGGATGCGGCAAATGAGGGCTTGGCAGCAGTCAAGAAAGCGGTTGCCGACAAGGAAGCCGAGGAATGGCTGTATGTGGAACGGGCGAAACAAGGTTTAGATCCCGTCCCCACACAGGACAACGCCGACCTTATCGGCAAAGAAATCACGATAGACAACCGCAAATATGTTGTGGAGAGCGTCGGCAGGATAAGCGGCGATGTGTCCCTGCGTGACATCACTTTTCAGAACAGTACAGGCTTTCCAATTAACCGAGTGGAGAAAATCGGCTATATCCGAAGCCTTTTGGAACAGGCAAAAGCCGAATTACCGCCCAAAGAAAAGGCGGAAGCTCCAGCCGCTTTATCTGCTGACCGTCATAATTTCCGCATTACCGATGACACGCTCGGCGTAGGCGGCGCAAAAGAAAAGTTCCGCAACAATATGGCGGCTATCAATCTTCTGCACGAGCTTGAAATAGAAAACCGCCTTGCCACGCCCGAAGAACAGGAAATCATATCTCGGTATGTCGGTTGGGGCGGTTTGTCTATGGCGTTTGACGAACACAATGCGGCTTGGGCTGACGAGTTTAAGGAGCTGTATGCGAGCCTATCCCCAGCGGAATACAACACCGCTATGGAGTCAACACTGACCGCCTTTTATACGCCGCCCGTTGTTATCAAGGCAATGTATGAAGCGCTCGACCGCTTGGGCTTCTCACAGGGTAATATCTTAGAGCCTTCCTGCGGCACAGGCAATTTCTTCGGTTTGCTGCCCGAAGGTATGGCAGGCTCAAAGCTCCACGGCGTAGAGTTAGACCCGCTGACAGGCAAAATAGCAAAGCAGCTCTACCAGAAAGCCGATATTGCCATAGAGGGCTTTGAGAAAACGAAGCTCCCAGACGACCATTTTGATGTGGTTATCGGCAATGTGCCTTTTGGAGAAATCCGTGTAAACGACAGCCGATACAACGCCCAGAAGTTTCTCATACACGATTACTTTTTCGCAAAGGCGCTTGATAAAGTCCGTGCCGGCGGCGTTGTGATGTTCATTACCTCTAAGGGAACAATGGACAAAGCAAGCCCAGAGGTAAGAAAGTATATTGCCCAGAGAGCTGAGCTGTTAGGCGCAATCCGTCTGCCAGACAACACATTTCGTGCCAACGCAGGCACAGAGGTCACAAGCGATATTCTCATTCTGCAAAAGCGTGACCGTATAATTGATGTTGAGCCAGATTGGGTCTATCTGGATACGGACGAAAACGGCATTACGATGAACAGCTATTTTGTTCAGCACCCCGAAATGGTGCTTGGACAAATGCGGCTTGAAAGTACACGCTTTGGGAAATCAGAGCCTGCCTGCAAAGCCTATGAAGACAAATCTCTGTCCGAGCTGCTTCACAACGCCGTTCAAAGGATAAACGGCGAAATCACAGAGCTTGATAATGAGATAGACCAAATCTCCGACGAACAGGACACATCCATTCCCGCTGACCCGAATGTACGCAACTTCTCATTCGCTCTTGTAGACGGCAAGGTTTATTTCAGAGAAGATGACCGTATGACCCCTGCGGCGGCGTCTG
>ERZ827423.2018-NODE-2018-length-17432-cov-6.718766_pt1 | contig 17432 bp, 15 predicted proteins | sample MGYA00519775_ERZ827423 | MGnify/ENA primary metagenome ERZ827423 (study PRJEB31778, sample SAMEA3449296) | human gut metagenome | biome: human gut; feature: human-associated habitat; material: faeces | place: United Kingdom | collected 2010/2012 ...
CGTGAGGTCGATGGCACGGGCAAGGTAACGCCGCAACGGGTGCGGCTCGGCAACGTCCCGCTGCTTCGCCGCTGCGTCCGGCTCAAAGCCGTTGAGGTAGTCCTCCGGCCGTAAGGCGGAATAGCTTGTCACCTCGCGGGAGATGGCGTCGCACACGTTCCGCGCCGCCAGCAGGCGCTGACCCTCGCTCTCCAGCGCCGCGCTGCGCTCTCGCATGGCGGCGGCAAGCTCCAGCCGCTTTGCAGCCTTCGGATCTCTTCGAGCGAGAAGCCGAGGCTCCGCAGCAGCGCGATGCGCAGCAGCGTCTCCAGATCCTCCTCGCTGTAGTCGCGGTATTTATTCTCCCGCCGCGCGGGAGCGAGCAGCCCCTCCTGCTCGTAGTAGCGGATGTTCGCGCGCGTCAGGCCGCTGCGCTCTTCGATCTCTTTGATGTTCATAGGCTCTCCTTCCGCGCTCTGCGCCGATCCTTCCCAATGCTATGATACCGCATTGTAAGGCATAAAGCAACTTGACAGTCAAGCCCTTTTTCCAAATTTTTCGGTCATATTCGAGCCTGTCTCCCGCTATGGATAGAGATAGACACAAAAATCTGGGAGATCGGAGGGCTTTTTATGACCCATTCCTTCTATCGGAGCTACGGCTTCCTTGCCGCGATGCTCGGATGTATCGTGCTCGGCTGCGCCGTCGGCGCGGCCTGGCCCGGGGCCGTCTGTCTTGAGCCGCTCGGCACCGTGTTCATCAACATGATGTTCTGCCTCGTCGTGCCGCTGGTGTTCTGCTCGCTCGCGGGCAGCATCGCCAATACGCGCTCGCGGCGCAGGGCGGGGCGCATCCTCGGCGCGACGCTCGGCGTCTTCGTTGTCACCGGGCTGCTCGCGGCCTTTATCATGCTGGTCATCGTGCGTGTCTTTCCCCCGGTGCTGACGCCGTGGACCGATGCCGCGGCGGGCACGGTGGACGATCCCGCGCCGCTTGCGACGCTGCTCGTCAACTTCTTCACGGTCGAGGATTTCGCGGCGCTGCTGTCCCGCCGCGCGATGCTGCCGCTCATCGTCTTCTCCATCCTCATCGGCTTTGGCGTCAATTTGAGCGGCGGCGCGGACTGCCTGACGGCAAAAGTCCTGCAGGACATGACGAACTGCCTTTTGAAGGTCGTCTCGCTCATCTCCTACTACGCGCCCGTCGCGTTTTTCGGTTTTTTCGCCTCACTCGTCGCGACCTACGGTGCACAGATCACCGCGGCCTATGGCCGCGCGATGCTCGTCTACTATCCGCTCTGCTTTGTCTACGCGCTCGTCGCGTTTCCGCTCTATGCCTACCTCGGCGGCGGAAAGGAGGGCGTGCGCGTCATGCGGCGGCATATCCTGCGCCCCGCGGTCACGGCGCTCGGCACCTGCTCGTCCGTCGCGACGATCCCGACAAATTTAGAGGCCGCGGAAGACAGCGGCGTGCCGCGTGACATCTCCGACCTCGTCCTGCCGCTGGGCGCGACGATGCACATGGACGGCTCGTGCTTCAGCTGCGTGCTGAAGATCGCGTTCCTCTTCGGCGTGTTCGGCATCCCGTTTGAGGGCGCGGGGCTCATCGTCAAAATTCTGCTTGTCGCCGTGTTCAGCTCGGTCGCGATGAGCGGCATCCCCGGCGGCGGGTACATCGGCGAGTACATCATCTGTACGCTCTTCTTCCCCGCGCAGATGGCCATTGCCTACCCCATCGCTGTGACGATCGGCAACCTTGTCGACCCACCCGCGACGATGATCAATTCCGCTGGCGACTACGTCGTGTCGTTCCTTGTTGCACGCTTCACCGAGGGAAAAGACTGGCTCGAGCGTGCGCAGAGGGAAAAGGCTGCACACTAAATTTTCCGTGCGCTTTCCGCGCAGGCATGCTATAATGCTGTTCGTTAACGAAAGAAGAAAGATTCGCCCGCTGCGCGCGGGCAGAAAGAGGTTTTTATCATGGAAGTTGGTCTTTCCATCGCGCAGATGCAGCGCGGTATGGACGTGGAAGGCTTTTATCTGCTCAAGGCCGCCTTTGCCAAGGTGACAGCCAGCGGCAAGCCGTTTTTGAGCGCAGTGCTCGCCGACACGAGCGGCACGATTGAAGCAAAGATCTGGGACTACAGCGGCCCCATCGGCGAGCGCGACGTAGGCAAGGTGCTCAAGGTGCGTGGGAGCGTATCGGACTACCGCGGCATGCCCCAGCTCACAGTCGACAAGCTGCGCCTCGCCGAAGACAATGACCGCGTCGACGTCTCGAAGCTCGTGAGCGTCGCGCCCATCGACCGCGAGGCCGGCTATGACGAGGTCAAGGCACTCGTTTCGACCATCGAGGACGCAGACTACCGTGCCGTGTGCGAGGAAATGCTGCGCCGCCATGAGGCGGCCTTCCGCACCATCCCTGCTGCCAAGAGCGTGCACCACAGCTTTCTCTCCGGCCTTCTGATGCACACGCTCAACATGCTGCGCCTTGCCGATTTTCTGTCCGCGCAGTATGCAGACACCGTGAACCGCAGTCTGCTGCTCACCGGCACGCTGCTGCACGACTTCGCCAAGGAGCAGGAGTTCACGTTCTCCGAGCTTGGCCTTGTGACGGATTACTCGACGAAGGGCCAGCTGCTCGGTCACCTCGTCATGGGCGCGCAGGAGGTCGCGGCGATTGCCGCCGAGCTCGACCTGCCCGAGGAAAAGGCGACGCTTTTGGAGCACCTGATTCTCTCGCATCACGGCCAACCGGAATTCGGCGCGGCGGTGCTGCCCCAGTGCGCGGAGGCAGAGCTTTTGTCGCTCGTCGACCAGATCGACAGCCGCATGGAGATCTACCGCGAGGTGCTCGCGCCGCTCAAAGCGGGCGAATTCAGCCAGCGTGTCTTCGCGCTCGACAACCGCCGCGTTTATAAGCATCAATAAGGATGGCAGCGCCAGCGGCGCTGCACGGGGCAAAGGGGGAGATTCTCTTTCAAAAGAGAATCTCCCCCTTTGCCCCGCGCAGTCCCATGCCAATGGGACATCTCCCGCGCAGTGCAGGGCATATCAACGTCTGCCCTGTTGCTTCGCGTTCAAATACAGCACCGCCTCGACCACTCCCCCGCCGACGGCGAGGGCCTTGTCCGAGATCGTCGTGCAGTACTCCGGCTTGCATCGCGGGTCGACATCGCCGGACTTCATCCCCTTCTTAACGGACACGCCATCGTCCAGCACGCCGCGCAGCACACCGCTGATGGTACACTTCATCGGCTGACCCTCGACAAAGCCGATGGTCTCGCCCTCCTCGACCGTGTCGCCGATGCGGTGGACGGCAGTAAAAATGCCGTCGCACGGCGCGCGCAGCACGCGCTCGCCCGCAAAGCCGCCGATGAGGCCGGGAATGTTCGTGTTCGGCAGCGCGCTGCCGGAGTAGATGACGCGCCCGAGCGTGTGGCCGCGCATCGTCTCGACGACCGCGTGGCAGTCCTCCCCCGCCGTGAAGCCGGGGCCGACGCCCACGACGATCGGCGCGTCGTCGATCTTCGTGCCGAGATTGCGCTTGGCAAGAATCGCGTCCACGAGCGCGTCCGGCGCGAGCTCCTCGCGACAGGCGCACTCAGGGTCGGCCAAAACAGGCAGCGAACCCTCGCGCAGCAGCTTCTTCGCCTCCGCGGCATTCTCCGCGCGCACGGCGCGCAGGCCCTCGACCGTTGTCTCTCCGTGGACGATGGCATTGGAAAACGCCACCGTGCGGCGGATGGCCGTCGGGCGGGCGAGGTCGGTCATCACCACGTCGATCCCGCAGCGCCACAATCTCATGGCCGCGCCGCTCGCGATGTCTCCTGCGCCGCGAATCAATGCAAGCATACATATACCCCCTGATGCAGACTGCCCGCGATGACCGGGCAGGAAAATTCATTTGCCATGGCCTGCGCCGCTTCATAATCGGCGGCAGACTCCACCTTGTTGATATAAACGCGGTCGCCGTAACCCTCGGCGTTGACGATGCGCGCGGCAAGCTGCGGCGTGACGACCGTCTCCTCATCCACGCCCGCGAGCTGCGCGTAGAGCGCGCTGCGGTGGCAGGTCTCGCGGATGGTTTTGCCGACGCCGTCGATGCCGATGACCATGATGACACGCTGCGCCTCCTCCGGGATCACCGGCTCATGGGAAGCGTGCGCCTTGAGCGGCAGGCGCTTGGCACCGTCCGCCTCGACAAGCACAAAATCCGCAAGCTGCGCCAGCGTGCCCATTGAGAGCCACGGCGCGCAGAGCTTGCCGCTCTCCGCCCGCGAGGCAACACAGACGATGCCCGACCGCTCCAATGCCGCCGAAACGGCGGCCTCGTCCGCATCCAGCAGCGTTTCATACTGCTTCGGACGGCAGATGTGCGTTGTGGTCGTGATAATGACCTTACCCTTTTTCGAAAGCTCCCCGGCGAGCGTTTCCATCAGCGTCGTCTTTCCGCCGCCGCCGATGATGGCCGTCACGCCGCGGCCGACGTGCAAAAGCGGTGCGATCTGCATATACGCACCCTCAGTGCCGCTGTCCGGCGAGGCGCGCGCGGTGCTCGATCATCTCCGCCGCGATGCTGATGGCGATCTCCTCCGGCGTCTCAGCCAGAATCGGAAGGCCGATGGGCGCGTGGACGCGCGCGATGTCCTCTTCGGTATAGCCGTCACACTTGAGGCGCTCACGCGTTTTGGCGACCTTTGTGCGGCTGCCGATGCAGCCGATATAGGTCGCATCGCTCCCCAGCACCTGGGAGAGGATTTCATAGTCCGCCTGATGGCCCGGCGTCATCACGACGGCATAGTCGTTCGCCGTGAGCGCCACCTTACCGGAAATATCGGAAAAGCTGCCGAAGATGACCTCACTCGCCATGGGATAGTTTTCTTTCTTCGCAAGCTCCTCGCGGTTGTCGTACATCACTACGCGGAAGCCCACCGTCGCCAGCACCGGCACGAGCGCGCGGCCCACATGGCCGCCGCCGAAGATATACACGCTGCCCGCGTGGCACAGCGGCTCGACATAAATGCCGTCTTTCCACACAGCCTTGGCGGAGAAATAGTCTACCTTGTCCTGCGGGATCTCCTCGCGCGTGACAACGTGGAACTCGTTCACGCCGTCGCCGTCAAGAGACAGCAGCAGCCAGAGGTCGACGTCTTTATCGAGCATTTCGCGCCAGCGCTTGAGCACCGCGACGTCCGCAGTCTGCTCAGGCGCGAAAAACTGGAAGTAAACCGTCACCGCGCCGCCGCAGATCATGCCCGTGCTGGCCACTTCACTCGGGTGCAGGTTGTAGGACTTGAGCTCGTTGCCGCCACCGTTTTTGAGCGCGTCCTGCGCGCGCTGGATGCTCAGCCGCTCCACTGCGCCGCCGCCAATCGTGCCGAGCACGCGGTCATCTTCAAAGACAGCCATCTTCGCGCCCGCGCCGCGCGGCACAGAGCCCGAAGACGCCAGAATGCTGCTCAGCACCACACGCTCGCCGCGCGAAAGGGCCGCGAGCATTTCATCAAGAATCGCTTTCATAGTTTCATGCTCCTTTGCAGAGAATCACGCTGCTATTATGCACTGCATTATAGCAAAGCGCCGCGGCAAACGCAAGCCGCGGCGCACAAAAGTCGCATTGATCGTTATTTTCCATTAAATCAGGGGCGCGCATATCTGGCGCGGCTCACTTGCTGCGCTCGATGCGCTTGAGCTCGCCGAAATACTTGTCGTGCGCCTCCTGATAGGCGCGGTTGAAGACCGGGTCTTTGCCCTGGTGCAGCGCCTGAATATAGTCGTGGTGGTTGTTCATGATGTGCTCATCGAACATCGAGAGCGTAAAGACGCCGACATTCGAGCACTGGTCGGCGATGCGCTCCACATTGACGAGGATATCGAGAAACGTGAGGCCCGCGTACACCGTGCACTGCCCGTCGCGCACGCGGCGGATGTGATTGGCGCGCAGCGTGGCGACAAGGTCGTCCACGACCTCCTCGACCGGCTCGATGTGGCGCGCGGCCTCGTAGTCCGTGGCGGCAAAGGCCTTGTAGGTGTAATCTAAAATCTCGCCGAGTACCTCGCGCAGCACCATGAGCTCCTGATGTGCCGTGGGCGACAGGCTCGCGCTGCGGTCAAGGAACTCCTGCGCATTTTCCGTCAGGTTCACGGCGTGGTCGCCGATACGCTCAAACTCGCCGAAGCACTGGATATAGTAGTTGAGCATGTCGCTTCCGTGTCCGCTCGGCATGTGCGGCGACAGGCGGATGAGGTAGTTGTCCACATGGTCGGCGAGCTTGTCGATGTGCTCCTCGTTCTCGTTGATGACCTCGATCGTGTGGGCGTCGTACTGCTCGAGCACGCCCATCGCGTTCATCACACCCGAGCGGGCGAGACGCGCCATGGTGGTGATGGCCTCGCCCGCGCCCGAGAGCGCGATGGCGGGAGAGGTGAAGAACTTTTCATCGAGCAGCGAAAGCTCGTGGTCGACATTTTCGCCAAGGCGCACATCGTCCTTGACGAGCTTGCGCGAGAGCTTTTCAAACTGGCCGCATACCGGCAGCAGCACGATGGCCGAAACAAGACGGAACACCGTGTGCACATTCGCGATGCCGCCGGAGGAAAGCGCCTCGTCCCACAGGGCATCGAGCACACCGAACGAGTGCAGCAGCATCAGCCCCACGATCACGAGGATCGAACCGGCGATGTTGAAGAGGATATGGATCACGCCCGTGCGCTTGGCATCGGCCTTCGAGCCGATGGAGCAGACGATGGCCGTCGTCACACAGTCGCCGATGTTGACGCCGATGATGATGGCGTAAACGGACGAGAACGTCAGCGCGCCGGTCGTGGCAATGGCCTGCAAAATACCGATGGTCGCCGACGAACTCTGCAGCAGGAACGCAACGCCCGCGCCGAGCAGGAATCCGAGCACCGGCTTTCCCGAGAGCTGGTAGAACATGTTGGCAAACGTCTCAGATTCCGACAGCGGGCTCACCGCCGCGGTCATGCTGAGAAGGCCGGTGAAGAGGATGCCGAAGCCCATCGCGATCGAGCCGATGGTATCGGACTGGCGGGTCTTGACCGCCATTAGAAAGAGGATGCCGATAATCGCCGCAAGGGGCGCGAGCGTCGAGGGCTTGAAGAAATTGAGCAGCGATGTCTCCGATGCGTTCACGTCGAGAAGGCGAATGATCTGGCCCGTGATCGTCGTACCGACATTCGCGCCCAGAATGACGCCGATCGACTGGTGCAGCGACATCACGCCCGCGCCGACAAGGCCCGACGTCAGCACGATCGTCGCTGTAGAGCTCTGGATGACCGCCGTGACCACAAGGCCCAGCAGAAAGCCGACGAGCGGATTGTTCGTCACCTTTTCCATCGCGCGCTTGAAGGCATCGGACGAACCTTTTTTCAGTCCGTCGCCCATCAGGCGCATGCCGTACAGGAACAGCGCCAGACCGCCAAAGAGGGTGATCAAGTTGAAAATCGTCATAAGCGTTTCAAACCTCTTCTTCTGTATTATGCCGCCGCGCGGCGCAGGTTTCGGGCTGTAAAATACCCAACTCTCACCAAATACTATTTTATCAGGTGAGGGCAAAATTGCAATCCTTTTCCCAAGATTTGTTACAAACAGCAAAAATGATTTATCCCTTGCATTTTTGTGTGCGCGTGGTACAATATTTATAGACAAAAAAAGGAGGCTTTCAACCATGTTGAACGCAGGCAACCCCATCGGCGTGATGGACAGCGGCATCGGCGGTCTCACCGTCGTGCGCGAATTACAGCGCATTCTCCCCGGCGAAGATATCATCTATTTTGGCGACAGTGCCAACTGCCCCTACGGCAACAAGACCTCTGACCAGATCTTCGAGTTGAGCAGCCACATGCTCCAGTTCCTCGGCGACAACGGTGTCAAGTGCACTGCCATCGCCTGCAACACCATCTCCACCATGGCCGACCGCCTGCGCCCCTGCTTCGACTACAAGATCGTCAGCATCGTGGAAGAAGCTGCCAAATACGTCCTGCGCGAGCATCTCAAGAGCGTCGGCCTCATCGCGACGGAGTTCACTGTTGCCTCCGGCAAGTACGCCGAGCTCATCCATGAGGGTGATCCCGAGTGCAAGGTCGTCGGCAAGGGCTCTCCCCTGCTCGCGGCACTCGTTGACCGCGGCGACTTCAACCAGCACGACATTAACACCGAGATCCGTACGCAGGTCGACAACATTCTCGCGCGCGAAAAGGTCGAAAACCTGATCCTCGGCTGCACGCACTATCCCATCGTGGAAGAGAACTTCCACGAGTGCTATCCCGAAATGCACCTCATCAACCCCGCGCTCGAGCAGGCAAACGCCGTCAAGGCATACCTCACCGAGCAGAACGCGCTCAACCCGCAGAAAAAGGGCAAGTTCGTCATCTGCACGAGCGGCGACCCGCAGGTATATGTCAACGTCGGCAAGCGCCTCGGTCTCTTCGAGGCGAGCGAGCTGAAGGTCGTCCACATCTAAGTTGGTCCAAATTGAAATGAAAAGCGGAAAGTCACAGGACTTTCCGCTTTTTTGTGCTGTCTGATGGACTTTTTGCATACCTTGTGGCGAGGTGGTCTGTTTTGAATACATTTGAGGCCGCGATCTTGCGCGATTTCGGCGAGCGGGAGGACTTTGAGCGCGTGCTCACACATGCGCTGCGCCGCGGCTGCGGCGGTCGCATCCTGCTCTCGCTGATGGCGGACGGCTCACTCCGGCTCACCGGCACGAAGGACCCCGACATCTCGTTCGGCGCGGTGCTGCTCGACCTGACCGCGCCGGTGGTGCCGTGCAGCGAGGAGTCCCTCGCCCTGCGTGTGCAGGTGATCGACTGGCAGAGCTGCGCGAGATGCTATGACGAAGCGCTCGCGCAGCGATCTCGCCATCCCCTGCCGTAGCTGCCGCCATCGCGCAAAAACTGCCCGCCGCAAAATTGCGGCGGGCAGTTTTGTCCTTTATTTCAGGCAATCCAAAATTGCCTGCACAGTATCCTCCACTGTGCCGTTGTTGTCGACGATGTGGTCGGCAAATCTTTCGTAGCAGGCCTTGCGCCTGTCGTACATCGCCGCAAGGTCGCCCGCCGAAAGAGGCCTCCCCTCGCGCGGCAGCTGGTCGATATCACGCTTCAACCAGAAAATGATGCCGTTCTGGTGCAGAAGATCGTAGTTTTCCTCTCTCGTCACGCAGCCGCCGCCCGTGGCGATGACCGCTCCCGAGCGCTTGCCGAGCGCGGCAATGGCCTCGCTCTCGAGCTCTCGGAATTCCGCCTCGCCGTGCTTTTCGATGAGCTGGGCACAGCTCATACCGTTTTTCTCTTCGATCTCGGCGTCGCTGTCAAGCGCGATGCGGTCAAGCTTCTCAGCAAGGCGCGCGGCAACGGTGCTCTTGCCGCTGCCGGGCATGCCGACGAGCACGATGTTCTGCATCTCAAGGCTCAGCTTTTTCCAGATGCGCTCGGTCTCGCTGTCGGGGATGTCGCGGTTTTCAAAGACCTCCGCCGTGCGCTTAGCCTGCGCGACGAGCATGTAGAGCCCGCTCATATAAGGAATGTCGAGCTTTTCCGCCTGCAAGACAAACGCTGTACGCGCGGGGTTGTAGACGATATCGAGCACACCCTCGAGCTTCGGGAAGAGCGACAGGTCGACGGGCGACACGCCGCAGTTCGGGTACATGCCGACGGGCGTGGTGTTCACGATGACCTCCGCGTCCGCGTGACGATCCAGATTGTTGTAGTTGTCCTCCCCCTTGCGGGAGATGATGGTCACGCTGCGCGCGCCCATCTCCTCGAGCACGGCACAGACCGTCGAGGAGGCGCCGCCGGAGCCGAGCACGAGCGTCTTTTTGCCATCGATCTGAACGCCGCTCGCCCTGACCATACCGGCAAAGCCGTAGGCATCGGCGTTGTCGCCGTACAGCGTGCCGTCCTCGCGCCTGACCAGCACGTTCACACTCTGGAGTTTTTGCGCAATGGGTGAAAGCTTTGCGCAGTACGGGATGACGGCCTTTTTATAGGGAATGGTGACGTTCATGCCGTCAAAGCCGCCGCCCGTCAGAAATTCGCCGAGCTTTTCGGGCGCGACCTCATAGAGCCGGTATTCATAGTCTGCCAGCTCCGCGTGGATAGCGGGCGAATAGCTGTGGCCGAGCTTTTCACCGAGTAATCCGCAGCGCTTCATTCAAACCACCTCACTGTAAGAGCCAAGATACGTGAACTCCTCGCACAGCTCGGGCAGCTCGCCCATGAGCTGGGTGAACTGCGGGGCATAGACCGAGGTTTCAAGGTCGAAGTAAAACATGAACTCGAAGTTGCGGTCCGGCATCGGGCGGCTCTCGAGCTTGTTCATGTTGACGCCGAGCGCGTTGAAACGCGAGAGCACCTTGTAGAGCGAACCGGGGTGGTGCGGCAGCACCATCATCAGGCTCGTGCGGTCTGCACCGGGGTAAATTTCGAGGTTTTTCGCAATGCAGATGAAGCGCGTGAAGTTATTGCCCTGATCCTGCACAGAGGCGGCGAGGCAGTCAAGGCCGTAGAGCTCTCTGCATGCGCGGGACGACAGCGCCGCCACATCGTCGCGGCCGGACTCGGCCACCATGCGCGCCGCCACCGCGGTATTTTCGCAGCGGATGACCTTCACATTGGGAAACCCCTGTAAAAAGTGTGCGCATTGGCTGATGGCCTGTTCATGTGAGTAGATCTCACGGATGTTTTCGAGCTTCGCACCGGGATTGGCGAGAAGATTATGGTCAACCTTGATGCGCACCGAGCGCACGATGCGGAAGTTGTGCTGCGTCATCAAGTCGTAGACCGCGTTCACGCTGCCCGCCGTGCTGTTTTCCAGCGGCAGCACGCCGTAGCGGCAGAGGCCCTTTTCAATGGCGGAGAACACCGCCTCGAAGGAACTGAAAAAGAACGTGCTCGGGCGCTTGAAGAGCCTTTCGCACGCCTGCTCGGAATACGCGCCCTCCACGCCCTGACAGGCGACGGCGGCGTCCTCGGGAAAGAGCTGCGGCGTCTTTTCGATGGCCTCGGCAATTTTCGCGGGCAGATCACCCTTCGTGCCGAGAAGACAGCTCTGGCGGCTGCGGCTCAGCTCGAAAATGAGGGAGTAGAGCGAGGAGACGTATTCGCGCAGGTCGTCCGGCGTTTTGTCCAGAATCTCGCGCATTTTCTCCTTCTCGCGGCACGCATCGAGCACGCGCAGGCCGTTGGCCTTTTTATATTCCGCGATCTTTTCAGCGGTCTCCATGCGCTGGGCAAAGAGCGCGATGAGCTGATCGTCGATGCGGTCGATCTCTTTTCGATAGTCGTTTAAGTCCATGTTCCCTTACCTCATTTCCTTTTTGCGCGATAGATACGCGTCATAGACTGCGATGGCGGCTGCCGCCTCCACACAGGGCACGGCGCGCGGCACGATGCACGGGTCGTGGCGGCCCGTGACGGCCATCTTCTCCGGCACCATCGTCTGCAAATTGACGCTCTGCTGCTCGCGCGCGATGGATGGCGTCGGCTTGAACGCCGCGCGGAACACGATGGGCATGCCGTTCGTGATACCGCCAAGAATGCCGCCGCAATGGTTCGTCTCAGTGATGATCTTGCCGTTTTCGACCGTAAAGGCGTCGTTATCCTCGCTGCCGCGAAGGCTCGCCACGCCAAAGCCCGCGCCGAACTCAACGCCCTTGACCGCCGGAATGCCGAAAACAGCCGCGGCGATGCGATTTTCCATACCGCCGAACATCGGGTCGCCAAGGCCCGCGGGCGCGCCGAAAACCGAGCATTCGATGACGCCGCCGACGCTGTCACCAGCCTCGCGCGCCGCCGCGATGGCTTCGCGCATCTCCTCGCCGCGCGCATCGCTGACGACGGGGAACTCCTTGCCAGCAAGCGATCCTGTCAGCTCGCCCTCGTCAGAAATGCCCGCGATGGAGGCGATGCGGCTCACGAGCGTGATGCCTTCGCGCGCGAGAATTTGCAGGCAGATGCCGCCCGCGATGCACAACGGTGCGGTCAAGCGGCCTGAAAAGTGTCCGCCGCCCGCGCGGTCCTGATAGCCGCCGTATTTGACCTCGGCGGTATAGTCCGCGTGGCCGGGGCGCGGCGTGACGGCAAGATTCGCATAATCCTGCGAGCGCGTGTTCTCGTTCTCGATAATCGCCGCAATGGGGGCTCCGGTCGTATGGCCGTCGACGACGCCGCATAGAATGCGCGCCCGGTCCGCTTCCCGGCGCGTCGTGGCCGTGGCGTCGCGACCGGGGGCGCGCCGGTCCAGGAAGTTCTGGAGCTCGTCAAGATCGAGCGGAACGCCCGCAGGCATACCGTCAATCGAGCAACCGATGGCCGGTGCATGCGACTCCCCGAAAATGCTCACCCTGAGCGCGGTACCCAACATCGACGACATGCGATCACTCCTCGCTCAACGCTACCGAGCCGCCAAGAGCCCGATAATGCTCGAAGAACAGCGGATACGACTTGTTCACCGCTTCCGCACCATGAATCTCCACCGCGCCGGTGCAGCGCGTCGCTGCGACGGCGGCCATCATGGCGATGCGATGGTCGTTATGAGCGCACACCACCCCGCCGGAAAGTCCATCGACACCTTCGATGACAAGGTCGTCGTCAACAATCCTGACCCGCGCCCCGAGGTTGCACAGCTCTTTCGTGGTCGTTTGGAGGCGATCGGATTCCTTGATGCGTAAACGCGAGCAATCGCGGATCACCGTCGTTCCCTTTGCTATCGAAGCTACGGCCGAAAGGACGGGCACCAGATCCGGCACATCGCGCGCGCTGAGCGTGAAACCATGGAGCGTGCCAGGTTGCACCGTCGCAGCGCCCGTCGAACGGCGGATGCGCGCGCCAAAGCACGAGAGGGCGGCCAGGACATTGCGGTCCCCTTGGGCCGAGGAAAGCGAGAGACCGCTGACGGTGATGCATTCAGTGCCCATCGCACCGGCGCATAGCCAAAAAGCGGCATTAGACCAATCGCCCTCGACGGAAACGCTACCGGGGGTGCGGTAGGGGCTTCCGTCGAGCAGGTAGCGCGTGCGCGGTTGTCCGTCGAGCGCCGCTCCCGTCTCAACGCGAACGGATACCCCGAAGGTTTCGAGCGCCTGAAGCGTGAGGGCGATGTAGGGTTTGCTCTCGATGGTCCCCGTGACCTCGATGACACTCGGCTGACCAAGAATCGGAAGCGCAAGAAGCAGGCCCGATATGTACTGGGAGCTTACATTGCCGGGAAGCTTGAACGTTCCCGCTCGCAGGCGCCCTTTCGTGGCGAGCGGAAGGCTGCCAAGGCCCTGAAGGTCGCATCCTGCGGCGATGAGCTCCTCGGCGAGAGGGGAGAGCGGTCGCTCTCCCAGCCTCCCGGCACCGGTGAAGGTTGCGTCTGCGCCAAGTGCGCAGGCAACGGGAAGCATGAATCGAAGCGTGGAACCAGATTCACCGCAATCGAGTGTAGCCCCAGCCAGTGCGCGCAGGATTCCGTGCTCTTGGCTCTTGGGTATGGGGTGGACGCGCAATCCCTGCTCCGCCCGCTCCACCTTTGCGCCAAGCGCTTCAAGACAGCGAATCGTTGCCTCGATATCGGCGCAGGAGGTGTTGCAGGTCACGTCGGTCACGCCGTTGGCCAGCGCGGCGGCGATGATGAGGCGGTGTGCGACGGACTTCGAGGCAATGGCGGGTACGGTGCCGGCAAGATGCGCCGGAGCGATGCGAGCGATCATCGAGAGGCTTCCTCTCCAATACGGTCGTTGTCTGCGGGTGCTTCATCTGGTACGGCGGGCTCGTTCGCTGCGGAAGAGAGCCCGTCATAGAGAAAGTCCCTGAATTCCTGCAGGTCCATCGTCTCGATCGAACACGAGCCGATCTCGTGGGGGAGGACGACATCGATGGAGTATCCTTGCCGTTTTTTATCGTGGAGGGCTTCGGCAAAGATCTGCTCTGCGTTCCATCGGCACGAGGTGGCGAGCCCATGGCGACGAACGAGGTCCTCGATACGCTGGGGCACGGTCTCGTCACATACCCCTCGCGCAGCTGCTGCCCGCGCGATGATGCCCATGCCCAATGCAACGCAGTTCCCATGTCCCAGCTGATACGCTTCGAGCGCTTCGATAGCATGGCCCGCGCTATGGCCGAAGTTGAGGAGCTTCCTCAAGCCCGATTCGTGCTCATCCGCTACGACCACATCGCGCTTGATCTCGATGTTGCGTGCGATAATCGCGGCAACAAGGCCGAGATTCTGCGTAAGGAGCTCTTCGGTGAGCGGCGTCTGCTCCAGTTGGCAGAAGAGCGCGGCGTCGCAGATGACACCGTGCTTGATGATCTCCCCGCAGCCGTCGGAAAGCTGCTCAGCTGTGAGGGTGCCGAGGCAACCCACGTCGGCGATGACGATGCTCGGCTGCCAGAAGGCGCCTGCAAGGTTCTTGCCCGCCGCAAGGTCGATGGCGGTCTTTCCGCCAACTGAAGAATCGACCATGGCCAAAAGGCTCGTGGGAATCTGGGCGAACCGTATGCCGCGCATGTAGGTCGCTGCGGCGAAGCCGGCTACATCTCCGACCACGCCTCCGCCAAGGGCCACGACCACATCCTTGCGACCGAGTTCGTTTTCGGCAATGAACTCAAGGATTTCGATAAGAGTGTCTGCCCGCTTGCGCTCTTCCCCCGCTTCGAACATGTGGACGCACGTAGTGTAGCCCGCCTCGGCGAGGCTCTTGGTCACGATGTGCGCGTAGAGCGGCCCCACGTTCGTATCGGTGATGACTGCGGCACGCGAGCCCCTGCATGCGTCGCGAATGAGTTCGCCCGACTGCTCGAGGAGCATCGTGCCGATATGCACGCGATACGGCGACGAGCAGTTGATATCGATCGTATACATAGGAAAGCTCCAATCGAGGTGGCCGATGGCTTCGGCGTGGGCCATGCCCGTGTACCCTGGGCGCGGTGCCAGATAGATGCGCGTGGATGTTAGGCGCTTGACGCCTCGTCATCGAGCGCGCGCTTGATGCGGTCGCCTTCGGCGAGCAGCATGCGCAGCCGGTCGCGGTCACCTGCATCGAGGGCGAGGCGGTATGCGTCGAGAGCCTCGATGAGCGAAGCGATCTCTTGGGATAGGTTCTTCGCGTCGTCCATCATGAGTTCGGCCCACATGCCGGGGTTCAGGTGCGCCACGCGAGTAAGATCGCGATAGCTTCCCGCGGAAAACCCGTGGTGCGCGCGTGCCGTAGGGCTCTTCACATAGGCGTTCGAAACGACGTGCGCGAGCTGGCTCGTGAACGCGATGACGCGATCGTGCTCCTCGGGGCTCGTGACGCTAAAGCTGCCGAACCCTACGGGGGCCAGGAGCGTGTGGGCGCGGTCGAGCAAGGTGAGGCGACGGGCGTCATCGGTTTCGGGCGGAACGAGGACCATGGGCGCGCCACGGAAAAGGTCGGCGCGCGCATGCGCGAAGCCGGAGAACTGCGTGCCGGCCATGGGGTGCGTGCCCACGAACGCGAAGCCGTTCACGCGGGCAAGCTCGAAAGCGCGTGCGCAGACGGCCTCCTTCACGCCAGCGGTATCGATGACGATAGGGCCGCGTGAGGTATCTGGGTCCGAGATGCGTCCGAGTATTTCGGCATGCTCCTCTAGCCATTCGATGCACGCTTGCGGATAGGCAGCGAGGATGATGAGGTCGCAGGAGGGGATGGACGCATCGTCGAGCGGTGCCTCAACCGTCTCGATCATGGAAGCGTCCATCGTGTCTCGGTCGGTGTCGAGGGCATAGACCGTGGCTCCGAGCGAGCGGTACGCACGGGCGAAGCTTCCGCCGATAAGGCCGAGGCCTACGATGCCCACGCACATGCTGCGGCAAGCCGCATTGCGGGGTGCATCCGCAGCGGTTATTCCCTGTTCCCGTTCCACCTGCTCCTCCTGCTGTTCTGCCATGACTTATGCGCCCGCTTCCGGGGTAATCGCCTCACGGATGATCTGGATGCGGCGCATGACGTCGTCGAACATGTCGGGCGTGAGGGCCTGCGCGCCGTCGGACCACGCGTGGCTCGGGTCGTCGTGGACCTCGATCTCGAGGCCGTCCGCGCCGGCGGCGGTGGCGGCGAGCGCCATGGGCTCCACGTAGCGGGTGTAGCCGGTCGCGTGGCTCGGGTCGGCCACGACGGGCAGGTGCGAGAGGTAGTGGAGCACGGGCACCGCGTTCAGGTCGAAGGTGTTGCGCGTGCGCGTCTCGAACGTGCGGATGCCGCGCTCGCAGAGGATCACGTTGTCGTTACCCTCGCTCATGATGTACTCGGCTGCCATGAGGAGCTCGTCGATGGTGCCGGACATGCCGCGCTTCAAGAGGATCGGCGTCTGAGTCTTGCCAACCTCCTTGAGCAGCGGGAAGTTCTGGGCATTCCGCGCGCCGATCTGCATGACGTCGATCTTCTTGTCGAGGAAGATCTGGACGTCACGTGCGTCCATGATTTCGGTAACGATAGGCATGCCGAGTTCGGCGCGCGCCTCGCAGAGGAGGTCGAGGCCTTCTACCCCCATGCCTTGGTAGGCGTACGGGCTCGTACGCGGCTTGTAGGCTCCGCCTCGAAGCATCGTTGCCCCTGCGGCCTTCACGCGTCGGGCGATGCGGATGAGGTTCTCGCCCTCCACCGAGCAGGGGCCGGCGATTACCTGGAAGTTTCCGCCGCCGATCTTTACGCCAAAGCCGCAGTCCACTACGGTGTCGGTGGGATGGAACTTGCGATTCGCCTTCTTGAAAGGCTCGGAGACGCGCTGCACGCGCTCCACGATGTCCATGCTCTCGAGCAAGAAGGGGTCGATCTTGGTGGTATCGCCCACGAGGCCGATGATGAGCTCATCGGTTCCTTGGCTCACATGAGCCTCCAGGCCCTTCTTTTCAATCCAACTGACGAGGTGGCTCACAGCGCTCTCGTCGGCATTCTTCTTGAGGATGGCAATCATGTCGTCTCCTGGCTTTGCCGTGGTTGCGCCAGCTTTGGCGCGGGATAAGTCGTCATATTGTATACCAAGGCGAACGTATGGGCGGGCAGGGTGCGGAGCGGCATCATCTCGTTACAGATGCTGCTGGCGAGGTGCTCCTTTGGGATTTTTTGCAGAGCTGTCAACCCGTCCTTCGCGCAGAGGGGGGCGGCCCTCTTGGTCATAAAAGGTGTACACGAGCGTCAAAATTCTTGCGTTTTTACCTGTTTTGCGACGCTCGTGTACACCTTTTGCTGCGGCACACCTTTTGCTGCGGCACACCTTTTGCTGCGGCACACCTTTTGCTGCGGTGCGCCTTTCACGGCGCGCTCACCGTGCTCGCGTGTTCCATGGTTCCCCCTGCAGCCGATTCAAAGTTGCCCGCGCGCTGCGTTTGGGTATAATGCATGGTGCTTCGTCCCTTTAGCTCAGTGGATTAGAGCGTCTGCCTCCGGAGCAGAAGGCCGCAGGTTCGAATCCTGTAAGGGA
>ERZ827423.2020-NODE-2020-length-17424-cov-17.774138_pt1 | contig 17424 bp, 14 predicted proteins | sample MGYA00519775_ERZ827423 | MGnify/ENA primary metagenome ERZ827423 (study PRJEB31778, sample SAMEA3449296) | human gut metagenome | biome: human gut; feature: human-associated habitat; material: faeces | place: United Kingdom | collected 2010/2012 ...
CACGACCTTGCCAAGGTCGGGGCCGCGGGTTCGAGTCCCGTCTCGCGCTCTTTTTATTTATGGTTAACCCCTTGCAAATGTGGTTTTTGCAAGGGGTTTTCTTTATTCTGTATCCTATTTCTCCCTCGTCATAGACATTGTCGTAGTAACCCCGAAACCTGTCATCTGATAAGTGAGTTTTCCATCTTTATAAGTGAACTTCTTAGTATCATCTGAGGAAGCCAGCGGTTCTTTATCCGTCTTGTCTTTGTCACGCTTGGATTCCCAGGAGTATTCGTTACCGGAATCTTTTGGAGCATCGTAGGAACCAACCCAGAATACCGAGGTGGATTCGCCTTCGTCAGAGATCCAGTTGATCGTGATGACATCATCTTTGATCTCAGCTTCCATCCAGCTTCCGTCCTCTTCTTTTGTTTTCCAGGTGCCGCTTAGGTCTGTTTTACTGTTGCTTCCACAGGCGTAGAGTGACAGTACGAAAATGCCAACGAGTAGTATGGCAAATAATTTTTTTCTCATAAAGGATCCTTCTTTCTTTGAAATATTCTGTCTTTTTTCTTTTGCCGTTCCAGATGAAATCGGAACTGCTTATTCTATTATAGCAAAAAGTCCTCGATATGGGGAGATTTTAAAATATGAAATGTTTTTATGGTTACTTTTGAGAGAAAGAACGGATTTCTGAACATAATAATATGTTGATGGATTTTTCAGAATCTTACATCTATAAATGCAGGAAAAAGGGGAATATTATTTGACATATAGCGAAAATTATACTATCTCTTAGCGCGATATACATCGACAAAAGAAAGTCTTTGGAGTATAATATTCCGAGCGGGAATGAGTTTTGAAGTGTTGGAGGATAAGAGAGTGAATATCATTATTGTGGGAAGCGGAAAAGTAGGATATACGCTTGCCCAGCATTTGAATGCCGAGGGACACGAGATTACGGTCATTGACTCGGATGAGGAAAAAATAAAAGACCTTTCTTCGGAAATGGACATCTATTGCGTATTGGGAAATGGTACCAGTTACCGGACCCAAAAAGAAGCAGGCATTGAAAAAGCAGACCTTCTGATCTCCGTTGCAAACCAGGATGAAGTCAATCTGTTAAGCTGCCTGATCGCGAAAAAAGCAGGTAACTGCCAGACGATCGCAAGAGTGAGAAATCCGGAATATTACGATGAAATTGGATATATAAGAGAAGAACTTGGACTGTCTATGTCCATTAACCCGGAATGGGAGGCTGCAAACGAGATGGCACGTCTGATACAGTATCCGTCTGCCCTTGCAGTAGAGAAATTCCGTGGTGGAATGACCCTGCTTCGTGTAGTCATTCCGGAAAAATCCGTATTAAACGGAATGAGTGTTGCAGAATTTGCCGTTAAGATCAGCAGACAGATCCTGGTTTGTATTGTAAAACGTGGAAAAGAGATCCGGATTCCGGATGGTAATTTTGTACTGATGGCTGGTGATGCAATTTCCGTCAGCCTTCCGATCCGCGAGGCAACTCCGTTTTTTAAAAAGATCGGTGTACCGGCGAACCCAATCAAATCCGTCATGGTAGCAGGAGGAGGAATGATTTCTTTCTATCTTGCAAAAATCCTTCAGGATACCGGAGTGGAAGTAAAGATCATTGAAGAAAATAAAAAGCGTTGTGAAGAACTGAGTGAAGCATTGCCACATGCTATGATCATTCAGGGGGAAGCAATTGACAAAGAGCTTTTATTAGAAGAAGAAATCCGTGAGACAGATGCATTTGCGGCAATGACCGATATCGATGAGGAAAATATCATGCTTTCTCTTTATGCGAAAAAAGTGTCACATGCAAAGACCATGACAAAGATAGATAAGATTGAATTCCCCGAAGTCGTCGATGATCTGGGGATTGACAGCTTGATCGTGCCAAAGGTCATTACCGGTGTGTCCATTATCCGTTATGTGCGTGCAATGCAAAACACCATGGGAAGTAATGTACAGACACTTTATCGTATGATCGATGGACGGGTAGAAGCATTAGAGTTCATTGTCAGCAAGACAGCAAAAGTCACTAACAAACCAATCTGTGAATTGAAGATTAAGAAAAATCTGCTGATCTGCTCAATACAGAGAAAGGGGAAACTGATCACACCAAGCGGAAATGATATGCTGCAGAGTGGAGACAGTGTCATCATCGTAACGACAAATCTGGGTCTGGACGATATTGATGATATATTAGAAGGTTAGGAAAATGAATAAAAAAACTGTGATATATATTTTGGGCTGCGTTCTGGTATTTGTGTCGGCATTCATGCTGTTACCGTGGTTTGTCAGCCTGATCTATAGTGAAGAAACCGGAAAATATTTTTTGTATACGGCAATTGCAGGCTTTGTCATTGGAAGGATCATGACATGGAAAAAGCCGGAAAAGGGCGGTTTTTTTGCAAAAGAAGGATTTGTCAGTGTGGCATTGAGCTGGATCGTTCTCAGTGTGGTCGGAGCAATCCCACTCTGGCTCAGTGGTGAGATTCCAAATTTCGTAGATGCCTTGTTTGAGATCGTATCCGGATTTACAACCACCGGAGCAAGCATTGCGGAAAATGTAGAAGCATTTTCTCATACGGCACTCTTCTGGCGAAGTTTCAGCCATTGGATTGGCGGTATGGGTGTACTGGTGTTTATGATGGCGATCCTGCCGTTAGCAGATGGAGAGAATATGCATATCCTGCGAGCAGAAAGTCCGGGACCGATCGTATCCAAACTGGTGCCGCGTATGCGAAAAACAGCAGGAATACTGTATCTCATCTACCTGACAATGACTATGTTAGAGATCATTGCTTTGCTGATCAGTGGGCTGCCGACATTTGATGCCGTGTGTATGTCTCTTGGAACGGCAGGAACCGGAGGCTTTGGTCTGGTTGTAGACAGTGCGGCAAGCTATACGGCACTGCAGCAGGTGATCATTACGATATTCATGGTGCTGTTTGGTGTCAATTTCAGTTTCTTCTATCTGATTTTGATGAAAAAGAGCAGTGATGCTTTTAAAATAGAAGAAGTCCGTTGGTATTTTGCCATTTTTGGAATTGCATCTATTTTGATTACTTTGGATTTAACACATAATGCAAGTGAACTGTTGCATAACCTGAATCTGGCAACATTTCAAGTGGCATCGGTTATGACAACTACCGGATATGCGACTGCGGATTTCAATCTGTGGCCGACATTTTCAAAGAATATTTTAGTCATGCTGATGTTTGTAGGTGCCTGCGCGGGCAGTACCGGAGGCGGAATTAAGGTCAGCCGTTTGATCATTTATATCAAATCCTCGATCCGGGAAGTCAGCCATCTGATCCATCCGCGAAGCGTCAAGGTTGTAAAAATGGATGATAAGGCGGTATCTGATGAAACGATCCGCACCACACATATGTATCTGATCGTATACATGTTTATTTTTGCGGCATCCCTTTTCCTGCTTAGTCTGGATAAGCATGATATGGTTACGAATTTTACCGCGATCGCAGCAACATTAAATAATATCGGGCCGGGACTGGAAGTAGTAGGACCGATGGGCGGTTATGGAGGATTTTCCGTGTTGTCAAAGCTGGTTATGATCTTTGATATGCTGATCGGAAGACTGGAGATTTTCCCACTGTTGATCTTATTTGCACCGCGTGTATGGAAACATCGTTAATGAAAGAGAGCAGAATGGTAACCGGATAGTCCGAAGGATTGGAGGGGAAGATACAATGGCAAGTAATTGTGAAAGCTGCGTCAATTATGTCTATGACGATGAGATGGAGTGCTACTGCTGTGATATGAATTTAGATGAGGATGATATGGTAAAGTTTCTGACCGGAAGTTTTGACAACTGTCCGTATTATCGTCTGGATGATGAATATGCAGTGGTAAGACACCAGATGTAAGATAATATAAAATTTTTGTACAAAATATATAGAGAAATCAAAAAAGTCAGGTACAGTCCGTTTCTAGGGAATCTGTACCTGACTTTTTTTCGCGACAAGGTCAGGGTGTTAAAAGACAGCTCACAACATAGTGGCTGGCTTTGTGCACGTTGCCGATCCAAAAACCGGAAACCGTCTTTTGCTCCCGAATCTCTATAGAAAATACCGAAATGTCATTGCATTTTTGATATTTGCATGTTAAAATTGACTATAGTCAATAGTGGATACTAAACTACAGTCAAAGGAGCGTGAAAAATGCCAAAAGGTTTACAGCCCAAAGGAGTGGCGAGAAGAAACAAAATGCTCTTAGCAGCCGTCCAGTTGTTTTTAGAAAATGGCTATGAAAAGACAACGACAGCGGCGATCGCAAGGGCAGCGGGAATGGCACCATCATCGTTTTTTGCTGCATTTGAGAATAAAGAGGCATTGTTATTGACATTGGTACAGCAGATGTTCAATAGACAGTTTGAGAATGCAGAACAGCTTTTAGGGGAGCAGAAAGATCCGCTGATGCTGTATGGAATAGAGACTGCGTTGCAGATGTATATTACAGAGTTGTCGGAACCGTTACGGGAATTATATGTGATGGCGTACTCACTGCCGACAACCTGTGAATATATATATAACAATACAGCAGAAAGGCTGAGCGTGATCTTTGCCGATTATCTTCCCGAAGCAGAAAAAAAGGATTTTTATGAAATGGATATTGCTTCCGGGGGAATCACCCGTGGATTTATGGCGAAGCACTGTCATCTGTACTTTAAGATAGAGGATAAGATCAGACGGCATCTGCAGTGCTGTTTTACACTCTATCAGGTGCCCAAGGAGAAGCAGGATGCAGTGATCGATGCGGTATTAGAGGTGGATCTGCAATCTATCGCACAAAAACTGATAGAAGATACCATCGTGCAGGCGCATCGGGGATTTGAAGCAGTGATGACTACGAAAGAAGGAAAGAAGGCATAGCATAGGAAAAAGAATAGGAGGGCTAGGATGAAAAAAGAAATATGGAAAAGGATGTTGTGTGTTGCAACCGCAACAGTTGTGTGTCTGACATCCATACCGGGGACGGTTTTTGCGGATGAGACAGGATGCAAGGAGGCAAAAGACGGCAAACATGTTCCGAATGAGGATAAGAAAGAATTGGTGAAAATGGCAACCTGTACGGAAGACGGAGAGTGGCTGATCTACTGTCTATACTGTAATACACAGTATACAACAGAGGTCATTCCGGCAACGGGTCATGAGTGGGGAGATAAGAAACAGATCAGGGAAGCAGGATGCGTGACTACCGGCGAGGTGCAGTATACCTGCCAGAATTGCAACGAAGTGAAAACAGAGACCATACCGGCAAAAGGTCATACGATCGTAACGGACAAAGGAGTGACACCGACCTGTACACAGAGTGGTCTGACAGAAGGAAAACATTGCTCTGTATGCAATGAAGTGATCAGGAAGCAGAAAAAGTTAGCACCGAAAAAACACCATGCCGTAACGGACAAGGCGGTAGAGGCAACCTGCAGTAAGGAAGGCCTGACAGAAGGAAAACACTGTTCTGTCTGCAATCAGGTTCTTGTGGAGCAGAAAAAAGTACGGAAAAAACGCCATGTGCTTCAAAAGAAAAAAGGGACACCGGCAACCTGTACAGAATACGGATGGACAGACAGAATTTTCTGCACCGTCTGCAATACGGTCACGCAAAGAAGGGTAAGGATAGCACCACTGGGTCACAAGATCGTCACAGACAAGGCAGTAGAAGCGACTTGTACGGAAAGTGGTCTGACAGAAGGAAAGCATTGCTCCGTATGTAAGAAAGTTATTACCCGGCAACAAGAGATTCCTGCAAAAGGTCACAAGATCGTAACGGATCCGGCAGTGGAGGCAACCTGTACACAGAGCGGTCTGACAGAGGGAAAACATTGTTCCGTATGTAAGGAAGTGATCACAGAGCAGAAAGTAATCCCGGCGAAAGGTCATACGATCGTAACCGACAAGGCGGTAAAGGCAACCTGTGAGCAGAGCGGTCTGACAGAAGGAACACACTGTTCTGATTGTAATGAAGTAATCCAAAAACAGGAAACCATAGCGGCACTTGGACATGAGTATCTATCGGGTGCAATCTATGATAAAAAGACAGCACAAGTGGTAGATATATGTAAACGCTGTGCTAAACAAACAAAGAGACTGGCAAATTTAGTATCACTGATAGGGGATGAACAAAATACCAAGTTCGAGGATATGGATGGAAAAGAAATCTCTTCGATCCCGGACAATCTGAAAATTTTTTCCGGTGAGTCAGATGATGGAAAAAGAAATCTGTTATATGTAAATGAAAAGGATGAAAAGCAGTTACGCGAGTTTTCGATGCTGTCAGAGCATAAAGAACTGAATAATCTTACTTTGCAGTTTGGAAAAGATGAAAATGCAGGTACGATACAGATGGATGCAGCGGATGGTATCAATCAGCTTGGAATCCGTATGAAGCCGTATGAAAACGGAGAAGTCTTAATATACGTTTCAGAAGACATTGTGAATGCATCCATAAAAAATATTAAGAAAAATGGCAACTCTATTATCTGTGAAACAGACAATGGAAGCAAACTGGCCATTTCCAGCGATCATATGAATTATGAGGTGGGAAAGACAGATGTTCCGAAAAAGAAAGATGATTCTGTTTTGAACCAGCTTGTAGCAAAGAGAGTAGAGGGAAGCGAGGACACAGTGGAGTTCTCCCTACAGCAGATAGAGGAGGAACAGAAAGACTCAAAGACAGAGGATACCGCTAAAACAGAAGATAAATCTGCGTCCGAGGAACCAATGGAACCGATCCGGATCATCTTTGAAACAAAAGAAATGGCAAAAGATGAAGATGAAGATGAAAAGAAGTCACAGGATGATTCCACACAGATCAAAATGATCAAGGAGGATGAGCCAACACAGAAGATTGAAAAAATAAAAGATGAGGAGCCGAGTATCATCATCATCAGATTCGTAGATCCGCCTGTAGAGGAAAAGAAAGAAGAAAAGGAAGAAGAAAAACAAGAGGAAGTAAAGACAGTGAACTTTGAGTTCGAGACTTTACATACCAGTTGTACGATAAGTGGATACAAATACTGTTCATTTAAAGAAGTTAATGATAAATACCACAAATGTAAAAATAAAAAAAATATATTCAAAAAATGTAAAAACACGGATACTCACAAATGGAGTAAGGGTAAATGTGGAGAGTGTGGTGCATGGCACTACAATCATACCCCTGTATACTACGACAAGATTAAGGATGGAATACAAGGATGGTGTACAACGTGTGGTATGAAGTGGACCGGACGTGGTTGGGTAATATATGGCTCATAGTGTAAATATTGTGGAGAGCCACAGAAGAGATAAGAAGCAGGTAGAAGTCCTGTGAAATAGGCAATAAAAATGCACGCGTAAATCTGCGCGTGCATTTTTCTATTTTCAAATATTATTTTAAAAATCCGTTGATGATCTGTTCTTCGGCTTCTGCTTCGGTCAGACCAAGTGTCATCAGTTTGATCAACTGGTCACCTGCAATTTTACCGATCGCAGCTTCGTGGATCAGGCTGGCATCAATGTTATTAGCGGAAAGCTCCGGTGTAGCATCAACATGGGCATTTTCCATAATGATGGCATCACATTCGCTGTGGCCGGCACATTTATTGTTACCGCTGATCTTTGCTAAAAAGACCTGATGGGATTCGCCCTTGGCAACGGAACGGGATACGATATTGGTGCTGGAATCCTTTCCGTTGAGTTCTACATGGAAATCAGTCTTTGCATACTGTTTTCCGTGTGTCATGATCTTTTCGCGGACCTCTAAAGTCGCTCCGTCTTTTAAGTCACCTCTGGTGATACGGTTGGTAGAATCAATTCCCTTGATCTGGGTAGTCTCCATTTCCATATAGGCGTTCTCTTCTAAGTGGACAACAGTTTCGGGATTCATAATGTTCTCACCGCGTCCATCGCCTTCCCCATAGTGTCTTTCGATATAGCGGACTTTGGAATTTTTTCCAACATAGAAGGTGTGTACACCGTCATGCTTTGAAGTATCAGTTCCACAGTTGTGGATACCGCAGCCTGCAATAATGGTAACATCGCAGTTCTCTCCGACGTGGAAATCATTATAGACTAACTCCTGTAAACCGCTCTGGCTTAAAATAACCGGAATGTGTACACTTTCATTTGTAGTTCCCGGTTTGATATAAATATCGATACCGGACTTGTCCTGTTTGGAAATAATATCAATATTCGCAGTAGTGTTGCGTCCGGCAAGCTGTCCGTCCGAACGGATGTTATAAGCTCCCTCCGGGATCTCATGCAGTCCCGCAACCTGCTCTAATAAATTCTTCTGAATGGCATCCATGCTAAGACCTCCTTTTTATGCTTTATCTGTTAATGTCTTGCAAGTGCTTGGCTGGTTCATCAGGCGTGGCATGATCTCTTCTTTCGAACCGATGGAATCCACGCTGCCGTTTGCAATGACGATGATCTTATCTGCAATGTTTAAAATACGTTCCTGATGGGAGATGATCAGGATAGAGCCGTTGATCTCATCTCTCATTTTTTCAAATACCTTGATCAGGCTGTTAAAGCTCCAAAGATCAATACCTGCTTCCGGCTCGTCAAAAATAGAAAGCTGGGTTCCTCTTGCTAAAATAGTAGCGATCTCGATTCGCTTTAACTCACCGCCGGAAAGGCTGGAGTTCACTTCACGGTCAATGTATTCTCTGGCACAAAGGCCAACCTCAGAGAGAATATCACAGATATCGCTGACAGACATCGGTTTGCCTGCTGCAATATTTACCAGATCTTTTACCGTCAGTCCCTTGAAATGGACCGGCTGCTGGAAAGCAAAGCTGATACCGCGTTTGGCACGCTCAGTAATGCTGAGATCTGTAATGTCTTCTCCGTTAAACAGGATCTGACCGCTGGTCGGTGTATGAATGCCGGCAATGATGCGGGCAAGTGTGGATTTACCGCCACCGTTCGGACCGGTGATCGCCACAAAATGTTCATCAATCGTCAGATTGACATTTTTTAGAATCTCTTTATTGTCATTGTCGTCGTCGACTTCATAACTGATATTTTTTAATTCTAACATAGTTCCTCCAAATTTTTGATAAATATATAACAATCAAGCTACATTATACTATGGCGGGATGTTGTTCTCAACTGTAGTTTGACAGAAATTGCCAAAAAGTGCATTGGCTATGCCGGATAGTGGAGTCTGTCATCCGAAATATGCTCTAACACTTCCTTTAAGTATTTTTTTGCAACATATTTTGCCATAGGCAGATTTAAGTCTAAATAATTGCCACAGTCCTTAGCGGCAGCTCCCGGGATCGTACCTTCGTAATCACGGATAAACGTAAACATTTCTGTTAAAAGTGTAACGATGTCCTCAGATTCGTAATCGCCGGCAAGGATCAGATAGAATCCGGTGCGGCAGCCCATCGGTCCAAAATAAATGGTTTTTGAGGCAAAATCCTTATGATTGCGTAAAAAAGTTGCACCCAGATGCTCGATAGCGTGTATCTCCGCAGTATTCATGACCGGTTCAAAATTCGGGCGTGTCATGCGGATATCAAAAGTGGTAAGCACTTCGCTTCCGGCATGGTCTTTTCTGGACACATAGACACCCGGAAGAAGTCTTAAATGATCTACAGTAAAACTTGCGATTTTTTCCATTATAAATTACCTGCCATTTCTAAGATCAAAGTTACAGAGTTCGCGATTGCCATTTTTTCAAATGCAGGATAGTCCATAGAAGCACTGTCATCTGCTTTATCGGAAATGGCACGGATGATCAAAAACGGGATGTTGTTCAGATAAGCGGCATGTGCGATCGCAGCACCTTCCATTTCGGTACAGTAACCGCCGAAGGTCTCTACCAGCCAGTCCTTTTTCTCATGGCTGGAAACAAACTGGTCACCGCTTACCACACGACCCTCAAATACCTTTACACCGGAAAGAACCTTGTCACAGGATTCTTTGGCAACTTTTCGAAGATGCTCATCTGCCGTAAAAGAAAGCGTGTCCATTCTTGGGATCTGACCCAGCGGATAACCGAAAGAAACGGCATCCATATCATGCTCTAACGTATCTGTGGACAACACAATATCCCCGATATCGATATCCTTATTTAAAGAGCCGGCGATTCCGGTGTTGATGACAGCATCGACGTCGTAATCATCGACAAGGATCTGTGTACAGATACCGGCATTGACTTTACCGATACCGGAACGTACAACAACAGCTTCCTTTCCATTTAAAAATCCTTTATAAAAATCCATGGAAGCCTTGCTGTGGACTACCACATCTGTCATATGCTCTTTGATCTTTGCAACTTCTTCGTCCATTGCTCCAATAATTCCTAACATACAATCCTCCTCTTTTTGTGATTTTAACTCAAACAGTTCCATTTTAAGCCAATTTCGGGGAAAATACAATAGTCAGGGTTCTTCTTTTTCAGGGAAAAAACTGCCGCGTATGACAGCATTTTCTCCATAGCGGGATTTGATCTGATCCAAGGCAGCATCTAATTTCTGCTGCTTTTCGGATTTTGCTTCTAAATAACCGGAGTCAAACAGAGTCATCTGGACAGGTTCATCCTCATCTAAAAGTTTTCCGGTGCGGATACCGAGCAGCCGTATCGGAGTGTGGTTCCAAAGCTCATCAAAGAGACGGCAGGAGAGCTCATAGATCGGCTGGGTCGAATTCGTGGGAAAGAGCAGCACCTTCTGGTGCGAAGTACGTTGAAACGTGCTGTACTTAATCTCCACGGTTACGGACTGTGCAAGCTGATTGGACTTTCGGAGTCTCGAAGAGACCTGTTCCGCTAAGGCAAGCAGCACTTTTTTGGCATCATCAGCATTCGAAACGTCCTGTGCCAAAGTCGTGGAATTGCCGACTCCTTTTAATTTTTCAACAGTGCTGTGTACTTCTGCGGGAGCAATCCCGTTGGCATATTCCCACATGAGCAGCCCATGGCTTTTGAATTCCCGCATTAAAAAATCTTTGTCGGTATGTGCGAGTTCTCCGATCGTTGTGATCCCAAGAGAACGAAGTCTGGTAGAACTGGATCTTCCTACCATATAAAGGTCCTCGATAGGAAGCGGCCAGAGTTTTTTCGGGATCTCTTCTTTCCAGAGCGTGTGGATGCGGTCTGGTTTTTCAAAATCACTTGCCATCTTAGCGAGTAGCTTATTCGGTGCGATCCCGATGTTAACGGTAAAGCCGAGTTGCTCTTTGACAGTCTTAGAAATAAGGGTGGCTCCGGCAATCGGAGATTCATATTGATAGGCGATCGGTGTAAAATTCAAAAAACATTCATCAATGGAAAGCTGTTCAATGTCCGGTGTAAACGTACGCAGAAGCGTCATAAGCTGCTTGGAATACTGACGGTACATCGCATGATCCGGACGTGCGATAACCAGGGATTCACATTTTCGAAGAGCATGTGCGACCGGTTCGCCGGTTTTGATACCAAACGTTTTTGCAGAAGTAGACTTTGCCAGTACGATCCCGTGACGGCTCTCGCGGTCTCCGCCGATAATGGCCGGGATCGTGCGCAGATCGACCGTGCTTCCATTTTTCAGTTGTTCAATGGCAGTCCAGCTTAAAAAAGCGGAATTTACGTCAATATGAAAAATAACCGGTTCCAAGTTCCAAATCTCCTTTTTGCAGATTTCTTTCTAAAACTCTTTCTAAAATTTGTTCTAAATTTTGTCCTAAAACTCATTCTGAATTTGTTCTGAATCTCTTCCTAATAAAATAGGTCTGTTCCGTCAAATAAAAATGTCGGATAAAAAATCCACTGGACAAGAACAAACGTTTTGTTTATGATGTTAGTATAACATAGCGAAGCGGACTCGTACAGATAGAAAAGGAGGAGCTATGAAATTTTTTCATTTAAGTGATCTGCATATTGGAAAACATTTATTTTATTATTCACTTTTAGAAGATCAAAAATACGTCTTTCACCAGATTTTGGAAGCGGCAAAGGAGGAACAGCCGGATGCCGTTCTGTTATGTGGCGATATTTATGATAAAACGATTCCGTCAGCAGAGGCTGTCAGTCTGTTTGACTGGTTTTTAACAGAGTTAAAGGAGACACTGCCAAAGGCACTGATCCTTATCATTGCGGGAAACCATGACAGTGGGGAGCGGTTAGAATTTGCACGGGAACTCTTAGAAAAAGAGGGCGTGTTCATTGCCGGTCTGCCGCCGCGGGAAGCAGACGAAAAGATCCGAAAAGTGACGATGACGGATCCTGCCGGGGAAGTATGCTTTTATCTGCTGCCATTTACCAAACCGTCGCATCTGCGGAAAAAATACGAAGAAGAAAAAATAGACAGCTATGAAGAAGCAGTAAAAAAATTATTAGAAGAGGAAGAAATAGATACGACAAAACGAAACGTTCTATTGTCACATCAGTTCTATTTATCCGGTGGCAGCGAGCCGCTCACCTGTGATTCAGAGATCCGCATGGCGGGCGGGATTGATGAGATCGATACGAGACTGTTAGAGGATTTTGACTATGTGGCACTTGGTCATATCCACAGGGCACAGAGGATAGGAAAAGGACAGTGTTACTATTCAGGAACACCACTTAAATATTCCGTAAGTGAAGCATCCCATGAGAAATCTTTTCAGATTGTGAAATTAGGAGAAAAAGGACAGGAGCCGGTTGTACGAAAAAAGCAGTTAAAGCCGCTGCGGGAACTTTGCGTGCTGCGGGGAACACTGCAGGAGGTATTAGAGCAGAGAGAGCATGCGAAAGATTTTGTCAGCATTACCTTAACGGATGAAGAAGAACCATATATGCCAAAGGAACAGTTAGAGCTGGTGTTTGACCATATTTTAGAGATCCGTATTGATAATGAAAGAACACGCAGGATTTTAGATCTTTATGAGGAAGAAGAGGAGACCGAAAGCCTGTTTGAATCGTTTGCCTCATTTTTTGAAACAGTGCAGGGCAGAAGAATAAATGAAGCGGAGCAGGAGGCGGCACAGGATGCCTGGAATGAGATCATAGAAGGGGGAGCAGAATGAAACCGTTAAAGTTAGAGATGTCTGCCTTTGGCTCGTATGCCGGATTGGTAGAGGTGGATTTTACAAAAGCAGGAAGCGGACTCTTTCTGATCACCGGAGATACCGGAGCAGGAAAGACGACGATTTTTGATGGGATTGCCTATGCGCTCTATGATGAGACCAGCGGCGGGGAACGAAGCGGCAGTATGATGCGCAGTCAGTTTGCAGATGCAAAGACAGAGACCTATGTGAAACTGACGTTTTTAAGCCACGGAAAGATCTATCAGGTGAGAAGAAATCCGGAGCATAAGATACAAAAGGAATTGAAAAACGGCAATACCACACTGCGGAATATTCCAAAGAATGTTGAGCTGATCCTGCCGGACGGACAGGTGTTCCCGGAGAAAAAGCAGGGGACAGACCGCGAAATCGTGAATTTAGTGGGGCTGGATGTCAACCAGTTCACCCAGACCGCTATGCTGGCACAGGGCGATTTTCTAAAGCTGTTGTATACAAAATCCGATGATCGAAAGGCAATCTTTTCTAAGATCTTTCAGACCGGTTACTGTGCGAAGATCCAGGACTACTTCCGCCAGCAGGCTTCTATCTTAAAGGATGAGTTAGAAAAACAGGAGCAGGCACTGCGGCAGGAGGCCTCCGGTGTCCGGTTGGATGAAGCCGGAAAGCTCAAGATGCAGGAACTGTTAGCGCATGACTTATTTCCATGTGAAGAGGTACAAAGCCTGTTACAGGAAAATATCGAAGCCTGTAAAAAAGAAACCACGGACGTACAGAAAATAAAAGATGAAAAAGCAAAAGCCGTAGAACAACTGACGAAAGACATCAGCGTGCAGGAGCAGGTGAACCGTCAGTTTGAACACTTAAACATGGTGACGGAACAACTGAAAGATTTACAACACAAAGTAGAAACTGCAAAACAGGCACATGAAGCCGCAAAGCAGGAACTTGAAAAAAAAGGAGAGAGCATCCAAAAAGAGATCGCTGACATTGAACATTCCCTACCGCTCTATGAACAGGCAGAACAGGCAAAGGAAAAAGAGAAAAGCGGAAAGAAACGTTTAGCGGATTTAGAAAAGGATCAGGGAGTTCTTGGGACCTTAAAGCAGCGTATGGAAACGTCACAAAAGGAGTGGAACATCTGGGTTACGAAGGCAAAAGAAGCCGTAGCAGAGTATGAGCGTGTCTATGAGGCATTTTTCCATGAGCAGGCAGGGATTTTAGCAAAGGACTTAGAAGAAGGGATGCCATGTCCGGTCTGTGGCTCCACACATCATCCGTCTCTGGCAAAAATGGCTGAGGATGTACCATCCGAAGAAGAAGTGAAAAAGGCAAGGAAGAAACGGACAGAGGCAGAAGAACACCGGGAGCAGAGCGAAAGACAATATATGGAAGCAAAGAGTGCCTACGATACGAAAAGGCAGCAGGAGGAGACGGAGATCCGGGTACTCTTAGCGGAGGCGGCAAAAGAGTTAGAGCTTACTTCTAAGAATCTGGTCTATTCAGGAAAAGAAGAAGCCGTGGCAATCTTAGAAAAGAACAGGCAGTTAAAGCAGCGGTTAGAATCTTCCGTAAAAAAGACACAGGAAGAGTTATCGCAGACGCAGGAGCAGGAAGCAGTCTACAAAGGTCAGAAAGAACAGCTGTTACAGGAGACCGAGGGTCGCAAGCCACTGGAACTTACGGAGAAAAAACAGCAGCAAAGAGAGCTGTCGGAGGAGGTTCAAAACGCAGAGGACAGACTGCGGCAGCTTCATACCACACAGGAGATCAATGAGCGTATCCGTCAGAACCTGCAAAAGTATGATGCGAAACGGGAGCAGTTCAAAGAGCAGGCAGCAGTTGCAGATACGCTGAACCGCACGGCAAACGGACGGTTGAGTGGAAGTATGAAGATGGACTTTGAGACCTATGTACAGAGGAAGTATTTTAAACAGATCTTAAAGGAAGCGAACCGGAGACTGATCAAGATGAGCCGTGGAAGCTTTGTCTTACAGTTAAAGGAAGGTCAGGAGAGCGGTAAGGGAAAAAACGAGGGACTGGATTTAGTAGTACACAGTCTGGTTACAAATGCGATCAGAGATGTCCGTACCTTATCCGGTGGCGAGGCATTTATGGCGGCACTTTCGATGGCACTGGGACTTTCGGATATTGTGCAGAGAACTGCAGGAGCGGTACAGCTTGAAATGATGTTTATCGACGAAGGCTTTGGCTCTTTGGATGACATCTCAAGAACGCAGGCATTAAATGTCTTAGAAGAACTGACCGGCAGTGGAAGACAGATCGGGATCATCTCGCATGTCAATGAATTAAAGGAGCAGATGGAGAAAAAGCTGGTTGTTTCTAAGGGGGAGAGGGGCAGTAGCCTGCACTGGGAACTGTAAATCTTAACCAAGTATAAAAAATATAAAAGAAAGGTTTAGATTTATTTTAGAATCCTTTAAGTTTTGCGTCACAGTTTGGTCATAAATAGTTCCTATAATGAAAACATCAAATGAATGAGGCAGCAATTACCTTATATATAGATTAACATTTTCATAACTAAACTCCTCGGAAAGTCCTTAGGAACCGCAAGCCCTAAGGACTTTTCCCAGTTTATCAGGATTTATCAGAGTTTATCTTTGGATTTTATTTGTACATTTTATCAAATCTGTTAAAATCTTAACATTCTTTTAGCACCACCCTTAAAATCCGCAAAATCCCTGTGTTTATTGTAAAAATTCGTAAATTTTCACAATAAAATCTATTAAAATCTTAAAAAATGTTTATAAAATTTAGGTGGCTTTTTTTAACAAATGAGAGTATTATATGTAACAGAAAAGTCAACGCATGAAGAGATAGGCTTATATCGGGGAAGTTGCATGACTGTAATTAAGAAAATAAAAAGGAGTGAATAGCAATATGGAATCATTTAATTTTTTGCTGTTTCTGGCGATTATTTTAGTTTCCACAAAAGTACTGGGTATTTTTTCTAAAAAAGTTAAGATGCCACAGGTTGTAGGTGCTTTGGTGGCGGGCGTTATCTTAGGACCATCCGTATTGAATCTGGTACAGATGGAGAGTGATGGAAATTTCTTAGCGTACATGGCAGAGATCGGTGTTATCTTACTGATGTTCTGTGCAGGACTTGAGACCGATTTATCGGAATTAAAGGCAAACGGTGTAGCTTCCTTTATTGTTGCAATGTGTGGAGTTATCGTTCCGTTAGCAGGAGGATTTATTGCATATGCATTATACTTCCATGTAGATGTATCAAGTTTTCATGAGTGTATGAAAGCAGTATTTGTCGGAACGGTGCTGACGGCAACCTCGGTTAGTATCACGGTCGAGACGCTGCGAGAGTTAGGACATTTAAAAGGAAAGGTCGGCTCTACGATTTTAGGAGCAGCGATCATTGACGATATCCTTGGTATCATCGTATTGACGATCGTAACCAGTTTAGAAGATACCAGTGTCAATCCGGCAGCAGTATTTGGTAAGATCGCACTTTACTTTGTTGTGATCGCAGCCATCTGGTTTGTACTGGCAAAACTGAAACCATTCTTAGAGTCACAGGATCAATTGAGAAGAACTGCAATCCTTGCATTGGCATTCTGTTTCTTAATGGCATATGTATCCGAAAAGTTCTTTGGAATCGCAGATATTACAGGTGCATATTTTGCAGGACTGATGCTTTGCTCTATGAAAATCGAAACTTATGTCAATCGAAGAGTTGAGATACCTGCGTACTTAATCTTCTCACCGGTATTTTTTGCAAGTATCGGAATGAAGACCAACTTAGATGGTTTAAACGGTAGCATGATCCTGTTTTCCATTATCCTGTTAATCATTGCTATTTTGTCAAAGGTTGTGGGATGCGGTCTGGGTGCTAAAATATGCAAGTGTACGAATAAAGAAGCATTGCGGATTGGTGTCGGCATGATCTCCCGTGGTGAGGTTGCCTTGATCGTGGCACAGAAAGGTTATCAGGCAGGCATGCTCAGTGATGACTTATTTGCACCGATCGTACTGGTGGTTATTGTTACAACCCTGATCACCCCAATTCTCTTAAGTATGGTATTTAAGGGAGAAAAACCGCAGGATACACCGGCAGCTCCGGCAGAGAGTGCGAATATATAAGATCATTCTATGCGAGTAGATAAGAGGGAAGTATTCAAAAGATAAAAAGAAAACCGTCATTGGAATCCGAATGGAACCGATGACGGTTTTTTGTGCTATAGGATCAGAGTGTCGAAAGACGATTTCAAGTTTTTTTGATTGGCAACTTGCACAAATCCGGGTCTGTTTTGTTCCGTTGTACGAAAATAAGAAAATCTAAGTCTGCCTGCGTCAGGCTGTGATGGAGTGACGCGTACGTCTTAAACACCCCGTCCATGGGGTGCTAAGACTTTTGCTGCCGTCCATGGCAGCAAAACAC